>Ga0172378_10001009_pt1 | contig 25511 bp, 31 predicted proteins | sample GrowelOW332metaG_FD_119755 | JGI IMG/M metagenome (GOLD analysis project Ga0172378, IMG submission 119755) | Groundwater microbial communities from an aquifer near a municipal landfill in Southern Ontario, Canada - Pumphouse #3_1 metaG | ecosystem: Environmental > Aquatic > Deep subsurface >... | reverse complement strand
CTTTACGTAAAATCACTCAATTAGGATACGGGCTTGTTTTAATTTGTCATAGTGCTTCTCGCATAGAAAAAGATGCAAGTGGCGCTGAGCATGAAATTGTTTCACCGGACCTTCCTAAGAGAGCCGCTGAAATTTGTAACGGTATAGTGGATATAATTGGGTATATTGGAAACGAATATGAAAATGGGGAAAGTCGAAGATATTTATATACAAGAGAAACTCCCACTCTATTCGCCGGTTCTCGATTCAAATATTTAGCACCTAAGATTAAATTTGGTTATCATGAACTTGTAGACGCAATCGCAGACGCTATCGAAAAAAGTGAAAAATTAGATGGAGCAACAGTTGTTGATAAAATAACAACAATAGAACATCAGGCACTAAGTTATCAGGAAATTCGTGAAAAAGCCCAAGAGTTATGGATTAAATTAACTACAAAATCTCAAGATGAAGAAGTAAATGCAGATGTTGCTGTTCGAATTCTTAAGAGAGTTGAAATGATATTTGGACAACCAAAAAAACTATCTGAAATTACAGAAGACCAAACAGATTTATTTAATTTGGTTTTGTTAGAAATGGAAGATTTAGAAAAAATAATTTAAATATAGATAGGCATTTTATTAAAATTAATAAAATGCCTATTTAAATTTGACTTTTTATTAAAAATATGTTATAATATATATATAAGAACGTAAAAGAGAGGAGTGGTAACTTGGCAACAAAAAGACCATTAGTTCATTGTAGAGTATGTAAAAAACAAATCGATAGAGATGCGACCGAGGAAGGAAAAGATTGGATACAACCAGTCAAAAACTGGTATTACCATACAGACTGCTATGAAAACTTTGCAAAGAAAAAGCAAGACATTCGAAATGATATTCATGCCGATGTAGATAACTCAATTTGGTTTGATGCCCTCTATGATTATTTACTCAAAGATTTAAAAATGTCATTAAATATGCAAAAAGTAGTTAGCCAATGGCAACATTGGTTAAGGTCTGGTTATACCGCAAAAGGTATTTATTTTACTATGAGATATTTTTTTGAAGTAGCGAAAGGCAGTACAACAAAGTCAGACGGTATAGGCATTGTTAAATTTTTATATCAAGAGGCTTGTCAATATTGGGTAGATAGAGAAAACGAGGGTTCTGAAATTTTTAGGAAAATTGAAGCACAAGTACATCACGCTAATAATCAAAAAGTTGTGAATGTAGTTAAAAAAGTTCCTAAAAAAGATAAAGATAAAGATAAATATAAAATAATAGACTTTACTAAGATACATGAAATGGAGGATGATGAATGATTGTCGATAAAGTATGTAATCAACAAATCTTAGGCAGTTTGATTAAGCATCCTCAATTTTTAAGTGAAATCGATAAATACCATTTTACTTTAGAAGATTTTTCTTCAAGATTTGAAAGATATATATTTTCAGCGATTTCTGGCTTATATAGGTCAGGGGTTGGAATTATAACTCCAATGGACATAGATAATTATCTTAATATTGATACTGTAGCACACAAAACTTTTCTTCAAAATAATGGAATTGAATATCTGCAAGATGTTGAGAGTTTTTGTAAGACTGAAAATTTCCCTTATTATTATAATAAGTTTAAAAAACTTGGTTTATTAAGAGACTTACAAAAGACTGGGATCGACGTTGCTGATTTTTATATAGAAGATTTAACAAGCGCCGAAGCTAATGAAGTTAATGCACGCTTTGAAAGCTTAACAGTAAAAGATATTGTTGATGGTTTGAAAAAGAAGTTATTGGCTCTTGAGACCTCTTATGTTAAAACTGGAGAAGTAGAAGTAGAGAGTGTAGATTCTGGAATGGAAGAGTTCTTAGAAGATTTAGACCAAAACATTGAGATAGGACCTCCACTACAAGGGCACATCTATAATCAAGTTATTGGTGGTTCTCAACCCGGCGCACTAACAATTAGGTCTGGTAGTAGTGGTTTAGGTAAAACTAGACAAGCAGTTGCGGATGCCTGTTATTTAGCTTATCCCTTAAGATTTAATTCTCTTCAACAAAAATGGGAACAAGAGGGCGGAAATGAAAAAGTTTTATTTATTGTGACTGAACAAACTTTTAAACAAATTCGTAAAATGATTTTAGCATATTTAACAGATATGAATGAAAGCCGTTTTAAATATGGTAATTTTACTGAAGAAGAAATGGTTTTGATTAATAAGGCTAAACAAGTAATCAAAGACTATTCAAATAATTTTATTTTACTTAAATGTCCTAATCCAACAATTGAGTTAATTAAAACTTTAGTTAGAGAAAATGTGTTGACTAGAAATATAGAACACGTTTTTTATGACTATGTATTTATTGGACCGAGTCTATTAAATGAGTTTAGAGGGTTTAATCTGAGAAATGATGAAGTATTGCTTATGTTTACAACAGCACTAAAAGATTTAGCAATAGAATTATCAATCTCGATGATGACTTCAACACAAGTTAACGCCGCGGCAGATGATAATAAAAATATACGTAATGAAGCAAGTTTAGCGGGCGGTCGCTCTACTATTAATAAGGCAGACAATGGAGCAGTAATGGCAAGACCTAAGAAAGAAGAAATAGAAATTCTCGAGCAAAGCGGTATCATAGCAAAATTTGGTAGACCAAACGTTGTTACTGATATCTTTAAAGTAAGAAGTGGACAATGGACTCAAGTAAGAATATGGTCTGAAGTTGATTTAGGAAGATTAAAAAAGAAAGATTTATTTATTACTGACGCGCGACTTGACCCAGTAGAAGATTTTTATAATGAAGCAAACTATAAAATTGAAAATTGGGATAATAGTGAAAAAATGGCATTAAAAGAATATATTGATGAACTTAATAGTTAGAAAGGAAAAAAATGTATATTAATTATGAAGAAATTAATGAAACTTTAACTCCAGATAGAATTAAGGAAATATTAGATAAGTTAGAAATTCCTTATAAAGATAATGGAGATTTTTTAGTAATGCCAACTGTTTGTCATAATAGTTATATAGATGAAGCTTCTTGGAAACTTTATTTTTATTTCAATAACCATTTATTTGTATGTTATACAGAAGATGGAAATATGTCTATTTGGACATTTTTAAAGAGATATTATGAAACAAGACAAGTAGAGTATGAGTGGTATAAAGATATTTATCAAGTTATTGTTGGAGATAGTCAACCAGGTGGTTTGACTAAAGAAAAATATAAAAGTTTATCTGATAAATTTGAGAAGAGAAATAAAAATGTTTTATTATCGATTTATTCAGAAAATGTATTAGGCTGTTTTGTTAAAAAATATCCAATAGAGTGGTTAAATGATGGGATTAGTAAAGAAGCGATGGATAAATATAATATTCTTTATTCTATATCTCAAAATAAAATTATTATTCCTCATTACAATATAGATAACGAGTTAGTTGGAATCAGAGGTCGCGCGCTAAATAAAGAAGAAGTAGAAAGATTTGGAAAGTATATGCCCGTTTTAATAGAGGGCATATGGTATAAGCATCCATTATCTTTAAATCTTTATGGGTTAAACTTAAATAAAGATAATATAAAAAAGACTGGGGTTTGTTATTTATTTGAAGCGGAGAAATCTGTACTTCAATGCGAATCGTTCAATATGCCTAATTGCGCGGTAGCTGTATGTGGAAGTCAATTTAATATATATCAGTTGATGATTCTTTTACGATATACTGAACCAAAAGAAATTATTATTTGTTTTGATAGAGAAGAAAAAGATGGTGAAGATAAGTATTTGAATAAGTTATGGGCGATTTGTGAAAAATATAAAAATTATTGTAATTTTTCTTTTATTTATGATAGAGATAAAATTACACATATGAAAGATAGTCCTTCTGATAGAGGAGAAGAAGTATTTAGAAATTTATTAAATAAAAGGAGAAAGATAAGATGAAACGTTGTGCTTTTGATGAAAAAGACCTACTTCCTTGCTATATGATGGCAATGGATTGTGATGGGTGTGAATTTCTTGAAACAGAAATAGAGGATGACAATATAGAAATAGAAAAAAGAAATGAGATTATCAATTTTTTACTTAGGGAATTAGAATCTGAAAAACCGCGTTCTAAAGAAAAAGTATTAGAAATTATATTAGATTCTTGGGAAGATGAATTATGATAATTATAAGATACGGTGATGATAGTGATATAGAACAATTAAATTTTACTATACAACACATTCGCGCCACTACTAAAGAAGATGTATTGGCTATTCCATATGATTTAGATATTTTATTTAATTGTTCAACCGATGAACTTGAATATCTTATTAAAAAAATTCGAGAACAAATACGAAAAAAAGAAATTGTGGAGGAAATGTAATAAATGGAAATTGAAAACGCAAAGATAATTAATGCTGATTTATCTATGGAGGATCACGGTTGCCTATGTTTACTGCTAACTCTTGAAGGACAAGGTTGGGGTTGTTGTTTTGGCGGAAGAGTCATAGGTAAAGGTTATATTAATGCAAAAGAATTCAAAGGATACGCAAAAGGTACTGAAGAAATTATGCGTATTATGGATACTGTAGGAGTAGATAAATTTTCTGACCTGAAAAATAAGTATGTTAGAGTTGAACTTAATGGATGGGGAAGTACTGTTAGTAAGATAGGTAATGTTATTGAAAATAAATGGTTTGACTATAACGAATTTTATAAAGAGGAAGAAAAATGAAAGTAAAATTAATTAATGATTCATTTAAAAATTGCGACTATGGAAGAGCATTAATTTCTTCCAGAGGAGTGGAAGACATTGATACGTACTTGGCGCCGACAGAAGAAAATCTTCAGACATGGAAAGATTTGGAAAATATTGAAAAAGGAATTGATTTAATTTATAATCTAAAAGACAATGCTAAAATCGGTCTTATTGTGGATTGCGATGTTGATGGATATACTTCTTCAGTAATTATTTATCAATACCTAAAACAAATAAAACCTAATTTAACTATAGAGCATTACCTTCACACTGGCAAAGCGCATGGTCTTGAAGAACACTGGTCTGAAATTTCTGGTAAAGATTATGACTTATTAATAATCCCTGATGCTGGAAGTAACGATGAAAAATACTCAACACAAATAACTTGTCCAATTTTAATTATCGACCACCATATAATTGATGAGCCGGCGCTCTCTACGAATTTAATAATTATAAATAATCAAATTTCTCCTAAATATCTTAATAAAGACTTATCTGGGGCTGGTATGGTTTATCAGTTTTGTAGAGGACTTGATGAAAAATTTAATGTTGATTACTCAAAAAACTATATTGATTTAGCCGCATTAGGAATTTGTGGAGATATGATGAGCGGTCTTGAAATAGAAAACCAATATTTTTGGAGAAAAGGTTTTACTAATATTAATAATTTTTTCTTTATGTCGATAGCACAAGAACAATGTTATTCAATTACTGGAAAAAGGACATTATCTGATAAGGAAATAATGAACTATCTTACTCCAATGTCTGTCGCTTTCTACGTCGTCCCAATGATTAATGCAATGGTTCGAGTAGGTAGTCAAGAAGAGAAAGAAAGAATGTTTATTGCTTTTATAGATGGGCATCGTCAAGTTCCGAGTTTAAAACGCGGAGCAAAGGGGACTTATGAGGAAGCCGCAATTGAAGCAGTGCGCGAGTGTGTCAATGCTCGTTCGCATCAAAATAAATTTAAAGAAACAATGACAGATATGTTAGAGCAGAAGATACTTAAAAATGACTTGCTTGAAAATCAAATTTTATTTATCCGACTTGAAGATGAAGAAGATTTTCCAAGTGAACTTAATGGATTAATAGCAACTCAACTCGCTAATAAGTATAAAAAACCAACTATTGTAGCAAGACTTAATAACGAAGGAATTATTCGTGGCTCAATTAGAGGAGTAGCTAATTCAGAACTTCAATCTTTTAAAGAATATTTATTATCAACTGGTCTTTTCGAATATGTACAAGGACATGATGGCGCCGCAGGTTGTTCAATAAATAATAAAAATCTTTCTCGACTTCATGAGGTAGCAAATAAAGAATTAATTAAATATAATTTAGGTGAAGATTACTATGAAGTTAATTTTGAGAGATTTTCTAATGATAAAGATTTAACTGAATTAATTTCTAATTTAAATAAATATAAATTTGTTTGGAGTCATAAAAATCAAGAAGCCTTAATTTACGTAAAGAGTATTCAAATAACTAAAAATGATATTCAAATTATGGGAAAAAATTCAGATACTGTTAAAATTTTTAAGAACGGTGTCGCTTATATGAAATTTTTTGCGACAGACATGATTCAAGAATTAAACGAATATGATGAAATAGTTCTTGAGGTTGTTGGTAAAGCAAATTTAAACGAGTGGAATGGGACAAGTACTCCACAAATTTTTATAGAAAATTATGAAATTAGAAAAAATAATATTCTTGAATTTTAGGTAAAAATATGAAATTAATAAAATATGTTATTCGTTGGCAATTATCAACACCAATTATCGCAATGGTTCTTTGGTTACTCTCAGATTTAAATATTACATTAGCAACTATTATTGCAAATTTTATTGGAGCTTTAATATTTTTTCCTCTTGATAAAATAATCTTTAAGAAAAAATATGATAGACCAATTTGGGAAATTAAAGAGGGAAGATGTGACCACTGTGGGAAAATCGATATTATTTATCGTATTATTAGTTGGGGAAAATATAATAGAGAAGATGATAAAAACCCAAAATTTTTGTGCAGAAATTGTAGTTTAGAAAAAATGAATTTAATTATGAAGAAAAAAGGAGATAAATAATGGGACAATATGGATCAAAAGGAACATATTCTGGTTACGACAGGAAGAACAAAGAAAGAGAAGCTTTAGATTATTATTCAACTCCAACAGAAGAAGTTACAAATATTCTTAATAGATTGAATATTGATTTTAATAGACAGACTATTCTTGAGCCTTGTGCCGGTGGTGGTCATATGCTTAAAGGTATTCTTGACTACAAAGGTAGTGAAGGCGCAATAATAAAAGCAAGTGATATCAAAGAGCGAGGAAATGTTTCTGGACTAAAAATTAATAACGGTATAGAGTATGATTTTCTATCTGATAATTATCCATTTACTACAGGAATAGATTATATAATAATGAATCCTCCTTATTCAGTTATAGAACCTTTTGTACTTAAATCATTAGAAATTGCACAAAAGAAAGTTATTCTATTGGGAAGATTACAATTCTTAGAAGCTGAAAGTAGATTTAACAAAATATTTAGTATTTTAAAACCAACAGAAGTATATGTTTATGTTGATCGTATTGCTTGTTATAAAAATGGGAATGTATTAGAAAAAATATCAAGCGCACAAGCATATGCTTGGTTTGTTTTTGAAAAGGGAGTTAACGGTCCCACAATAACAGACTGGATAAGACGTATAGATAAATATTAAATTTATAAAAGGAGTAAATAATTATGGTTTATATGGGAAGCAAATCAAAATATACAAAATATATTGTTCCAATTCTTCAAAAAGAAATTGATGAGCGGGGCGCGAACACATATATTGAGTGCTTTGTCGGTGGGGCTAACGTAATCGATAAAATCAAGTGCCAAAATAGAATAGGTTATGATAGGAGTGATACTCTTATTGCACTGCTAAATTTAGCAGAAAAAGACTTTTCAAGAGTCTTAAAAGATGGAAATAGAGAACTTTGGGATAAAGGTAAAGGATATGTAAAAGATGGAGTAATGCCAGAAGATATGTCTCTCGCAGATATAGGTGCTATGGAATTCTTTGCTAGTTTTTCTAATGGGGGTTTCCCACGAGGATATGCTAAAAATGCCGATGGGCGCAATTATTTTAAGGAAGCATATCGTAACATGGAAGCGCAGGCGCCACAACTTAAAGGAATAACTTTTGAATATCAAAATTATGATGAATTAATTATTCCTAAAGGAGCGGTTATTTATCTTGACCCACCTTATGCAGGAACTAAACCCTATGGTTATAAATGTCAAGGAAGAATGGATTATACTCATTTTTGGGACTGGGTTAGAGAGATAAGTAAAGATAATTATGTATTTATTTCTGAACAGTCAGCGCCAGATGATTTTGAATCAATCTGGACTCTTGATGTTAAAAGAACTACTAATAAAGAAAATAATTTTAAAGCGACCGAACATTTATTTAAACTAAAACAATAAATAATTTGATTTTTAAATAAAAATATGTTATAATATATTATAAAGAAAAAAGAAAGGTGATAATTAATATGGGAATGTACACTCAAGTAAGAGGTTGGTTAAATGTTGATAGTATAGGAGGATATCATGGAAATGCTTATAATCAAATATGTGAAATTTTAAAGACAGCAAAAACAGATTTTTCAGCAAAATATTCCTCTAATCTAAGATGGTGGGTATGCGAAGACACTATTGCTTTTATAGGAAGTAATAATTGTGTGTATTTATTTTTTGGAAGCGAATTAAAAAATTATAATAACGATGCAGAAACTTGGATATCTTTTTTACTTAATTATTTTCCTAATGCTGAAGGAAGAATTGATTTTCAAAAGGAAACAGACGAAATTAATTCTAAGTATTGGTTAATTGCCAAAGGGAAAATAATTAAAGAAGACTTTAATAATATTTGGTGTGAAGGATATGGAAATATGTATCATTTAAATGTTAATAAATAAAATTATAAAGAAAAAGAAAGGAGGTTATCGAGTGGACAATTTAATATATCCCGGGAGTCTTCATGGACATACAGAGTATAGTAATTTACGTTTGCGTGATTCAATAAATAGAGTAGATGAAATGCTTAACTATGCAGAAGAACTTGGGCATAAAGTGATTGGATTCACCGATCATGAAACCGTTTCTTCTTGGATTAAAATTGAAAAGGCGGCGAAGAAGCACCCTGACTTAAAGGTAATAAGAGGTAATGAAATATACCTTGTACGAAATGGACTAAATTCTACTAATTTTAATAAAGAAATTGATAGATACTACCATTTTATATTATTAGCAAAGGATTTGGAGGGCGCCAAACAAATTTTCGATATATCTACTCGAGCTTGGAAACGTAGTTATATATCTCGTAGGATGCGCCGCGTTCCTACCTATTACCAAGATTTATTTGATGTAATAAGCGAGAACCCAGGTCATATCATAGCAAGTACTGCTTGTCTTGGCGGCGCACTACCAACTCAAATCCTTCGAGGAACAAGTGACGATAAACTTAACCTTTGGATAAATCAAATGGTGAATCTATTTGGAAAAGACAATTTTTATCTTGAAATGCAACCAAGTAAGAATAAAGAGCAAATTCTAGTAAATCGTAAACTATTAGAGCTCGCGCGCACAAATGATTTAGGTTATATTATTACAACAGATAGTCATTATTTAAAAGAATCAATGCGCCCGATACATAAAGCTTATCTTAATGCACAAAACGGTGATAGAGAGATAGATGATTTCTATTCTACAACATACATGATGGGTTCTGATGAACTTGAAATATATATGAAATATAGTTTTGATGATATAAATATAATAAAAAAATCATATGAATATACGAATAAAATTAGTGATATGTGCCAAAATTTTAGTTTATTGAAACCATTAGAGATTCCTGAATTGATGTGGCGCGAGATTGATCCAGAACTTGAAGCTAATGAGTATGACTTTTTTGTTAATAAAATACCTACTTTAGCAAAATTCAAGAATTCTAAATACTATTCTGATCGTTATTTAGTTGGCGCTATAATTGCAGGTATTGAAGCACACAAAGACCTACAAAATGATGAGGCATATGCCGCGCTAGAAGATAACCTACAAAGAACTTGGGAATCATCTGAAGTCAATAAGGCAAGATGGTCGGCTTATTATTTAAACCTTCAACGCAATATTGACGAGTGTTGGAACGCAGGCACTATTGTTGGCCCTGCTCGTGGATCCGGCGGAGGATTTGTTCTTCTTTATTGTCTTGACGTTATTCAAATGAATTGTTTAAGAGAGCCAACTCCGATGTTTAGTTGGAGGTTTATTAATCCAGAGCGTGTATCAGTATTGGATGTGGATACTGATATTGAAGGTGGTAAGCGTGCACAAGTCCTTCAGCATTTGCACGAGGTGTATGGCGAGGATCGTGTTGCAAATGTCGCTACGTTTAGAACAGAGAAAAGTAAAAGTGCGGTATTGACTGCGGCACGCGGTCTCGGTATTGATGTGGATATTGCGCAGTATATTACATCATTGATTCCTGCCGATCGGGGTCAACTTCGTAGCCTTGACCAGTGTATGAATGGCGATGAAGAAAATGGATGGGCGCCAATTAAGCAGTTCCAGATTGAAATGAATGAGAATTATCCCGAACTTCGGAATGTAGCACGCGGTATCGAGGGACTAATTTGTGGTAGTGGTATCCACGCAGGTGGTGTCATATTTGTGGATGAACCATTTACCGAGTCAACTGGATTAATGCGCGCGCCAGATGGTACAATTTGTACAGCGTTTGAACTTCACGATGCAGAAGAAGCGAGTTAACGAAATGTCAGGCTCGTAAATTCCTAACTATTTATCAGTAGCGTTATATAGGCATCAAAAGAGTAAGTAAATAATACCTATATAGCGGCGGGGAAGCCTAAGTCAAAATTTGATATGGTAATCCCGCGCCAAATCTTTAGAGTAAATATTAGTAAATCCTACTTTATTATGAGGGGAATAAAGAATGATTTATTAGGAGGAACTAATATGTATGTATATAAAATAACTAATTTAATTAATAACAAAATTTATATTGGTATAACAAACAATATTGCTAAAAGATGGGGTAATGAGAAATCTTATCCATCTAATCCAAAACGTAGGCAAGTTATCCAAGAAGCAATACATAAGTACGGAAAAGATAATTTTAATTTTGAAGTATTACACAAAAATTTATCTGTAGAGCAAGCAGTAATACTAGAAAAACAGTATATTCAAGATTATAATTCATTAGTACCAAATGGTTATAATGTAGATTGTGGCGGCAGTTATCATCCTAATTATTCAACCAAAGAGGGCGCAGATAATAGCAATGCCCACTTAACAGATGAAGAAGCGCAATATATCTTAGACAATCGTGATAAACCGGCTTATATATTATATGATGAATTTAGTGACAAATTGTCATATGAAGCTTTTTATAAAGTCTATCATCATATTACATATAAAAATTTGTCTACAGATACTGAAGAATACCCATTTAATCGCGAATTTGCTTGCCAATTTACTAGCGGTCTATTAGAATATGATGATGTTGTTAAATTGCGTATCAGATATAATAATGGCGAATATTGGCGAAAAGTATTTGAAGATTACAAATGGGCATACCAAGATGATATGACTTTTTGGAATGTGTATTATGGTAATCGTTATAAACTAGTAATGCCAGAAGTATTCACTCCAGAGAATAGAAAAAAACATTCTTCTTACAAAAATCAAGGCGCCGCGAATGGCAGAGCAAAATTAACAGAAGAAGATGTGTTAACAATTCGCAAGTTGCACTCAGAAGGAATTAGTAATTCAGAATTATACAAAGCCTACCCTCAAGTATCAAAAACTTCGGTTAGAGATATTATTAATGGCAAAACTTGGAAAAATTTACTCTAAAGAAAGTGTGTATCGACTATTCCCGGTTAGACGGGGAGTAGGGCCGCTATTGATACGCGGTTCGAAATGGAATTCTCCTAATAAGGAGTAAGAGATAGTCAGGTCATATGGAAACATATGGTAAACCGCTTATTAAAATTGACTTATTGTCAGTTGAAGCAATGGATAAGATTCACAACTGTATTGATTTGCTTTGTGATTATGGATATACAGAACGCAAAGCAACATTAAAAGAAACTTATGAATCTATTATCGGGGTCTATAACTTAGAACGTGATAATAAAGATATGTGGAAAATGCTTATAGAACATAAAATTAGTTCTCTTTTTCAAATGGAACAACAATCTGGTATTAATGGAATTGCGGTAGCAAAGCCAGAATCTATTGACGAGTTAGCGGTTCTCAACTCTGTAATTCGTTTAATGGCGCCTGAAAAAGGAGCAGAACAACCACTTGAAATGTGGGCACGCTATCGTCAAGATATCACACAGTGGTATAGAGAAATGGAAGATTATGGTTTAACAACGGAACAAATTAAGTGGTTAGGAAATCATAATGCAATACACGATGGTATATGTGAATCCCAAGAAGGATTAATGACACTTGTTCAAGAAGAAAGACTGGGTGGAAATACCTTAACTTTTGCTGATAAATGTCGTAAGGCAATAGCGAAAAAACAAGGAAAACTTTTTGATGAATGTCAAGAATTTTATTTTAAAAATGCAGAAGAAAAAGGTTGTGATATGACTTTAGTACACTATGTATGGGATGTAGTATTCAAAACACAAAAAGGGTAAACGAAAACTTGCCCTATCAAATATCCTTACTGATTATCATCAGGGTTCTCAATTTTATTGAGAGCTAACGGGGAAATCCTACTTTTAAGTAATAAAATAAAAGAGGAAAATTCCGTGGGAATCGAAGGAGAATTTATGAATTATAACATTTAAAGATATAAATCGTAATTATCCAATACGAAGCCTGTAACGACTATCGAGGGTCAATCCTCGAGTAGAGTATCTATTGATAAGATATTCGAAACGGATATTGGCACACGAAAGTGTGAGTTAAAATATAGTCTGGGCCATTAGTAATAATGGAATAACTGATAGTTTCAACGCTTCTCATACACATGCATATAGTTTAATAGCTTTACAAGAAATGAATTTAGCTTATAAATATCCATTACTATTTTGGAATTGTGCTTGTTTAATTACTGACTCTGGTGGAACTGAAGACGAAGAAGACAACGAGGAAGATAATATTATAGAATACTCAAAAGAAGATGAAGTAGAATATGACGAGATTGAAGAATTTGATGATAACGATGACAATGAAGAAGAAACTGAAGAGGAAGAAGATACTTCAACGAAAGTAAAGAAAAAACCGAAAGCTAAAGCAACCAACTATGGTAGAAAATTTTAGAGTTTTAATTAAAACATTCTACTTATAAATGTAAGAAACAAATTACGGAGGAAGTAGAATGAAATATTCAGAAGAAACGATTCAAGAAATTATTAAATTACGCGCGAGTGGCAAGGGCGTAACAGAAATAGGAAAAATATTAAATTTAGATAGGGCAGCGGTATCCAGGAATCTTAAAAAATTAGGCATTGATACAAGTAGAAATACTTTAACGAAAGATATTTTTCATCAAATTGATACAGAAGAAAAGGCATATTGGTTAGGTTTTTTATATGCAGATGGTTATGTTTCTAAATATAATCAAGTTGAAGTATCATTAGCACTTAAAGACAAAAATCATTTAGAAAAACTAAAAGCATTTATTAATACAAATACAAATATAGTGACAGATGACCATCGTTGCAGGTTACTATTTTGCAGTAAAGAGTTAGCCAATGATTTAGCTTCTTTAGGTTGTATTAATAATAAAAGTTTAGTTTTAACATTTCCAACAGAAGAGCAAGTACCGCAAGAATTATTAAGACATTTTTTAAGAGGATATGTTGATGGTGACGGATGCCTGTGCTGCACATCTAAAACTCAGCAGTTTAGTATAACCTCTACCAAACAATTTTTTGATGGAATGTTAGAAAGAACTGGTTGGAATAAAGAAAAATGCAATTATTATCCAAGTGGGAAAGCAATCACTTGGAGATGTCATAAAGATGTAATGCCACAATATTTAAAATATCTTTATGATAATGCAAATATATATATGAATCGTAAATACGAAAATTATAAAGCTCTCACTGCCGTCTAAGTAAGAAATTATTTAGATTATTAGCGCGGAAAAAATCTGGAAGGCTGAAATGCTAATCAGAGGTGAAGGCGAAAGCCAGCCGCAACGCATAGGAGATGAAATAATTCTCCCACGAGGCCGCGCCACCTAAACGTAAAGTCGTAGGTGAAAAGATATGCTGAGCTTACGCAAATAAGAAGCGTAAGAAGTGTCGGATAAAAAACCGCACGATAACAAAACTGAAAATCGCGTCCGCTATTGGTAAGCTTAAAGCAAATAAAGTTGACATATCGGCGCCAGATATTAATAAATCTGGGTATACTTTTTCTCCTGATGTAGAATTCAATCGAATTCGTTTTGGATTATCTGGAATTACTCGTATTGGTAAAGAACTAATTAAAATTATTATGGATAATCGACCTTATACAAGTATAACTGATTTTACAAAAAAAGTTAAAGTTAATAAACCACAAATGATTAATCTTATTAAGTCTGGAGCTTTTGATATCTTTGGTGATAGATTTGATGTAATGAGAGAATATCTTATCTCCGAAAGCGAAGTTAAAAATAGAATTACTTTACAGAATATGTCAATGTTAATTAATTTCAATTTAATTCCTGAAGAGTATGATATGCAAATTAAGGTTTATAACTTTAATAAATATATCAAAAAACAAAAAATGGATATCTATTATGGTTTAGATAATATTACTTTTGAATTTTATGAAAAACATTTTCCTTTTGATTTACTTATCCTTACAACCGAAACTGAATCTGGTTTTAAAATAAAACAGGTTGACTGGGATAAGATATACCAATCACATATGAATATTATAAGACCTTTCGTTCAAAAAAACAATAAAGAATTATTAACTCAAGTTAATAATAGAATCATTAGCAACATTTGGAATAAATATGCAAAAGGTTCTATTAGTAAATGGGAAATGGATAGTATTTCTTGTTATATCCACGAACACGAATTAGCACAAGTGAAAGCAGAAGAATATGGTTTTAGTGACTTTGCGCACTTACCAGAAGAACCTGAAATTGATTATTATTTTATGGCAAAAGGTAAAAAGGTTTTAATGTATAGATTAAGACGAATAATAGGAACAGTTCTTGATAGAAACAAAACAAAAAATATGGTAACTTTATTAACGACTTCTGGCGTTGTGACAATTAAAATCTATGGTAACCAGTTCTCAAATTATGACAAACAAATTTCTGAACGGGGCGCCGACGGAAAAAAACATATAACACGAAAGAGTGAGTTTTCAAGAGGAAATAAAATTGTAATTACTGGTATCCGAAGTGGTGATAGTTTTATAGGCAAGAAGTACAAAAATACTCCTTATCATATGCTCGAAACAATAGAAACTGTTTCTGAAGATGGATTAATTACTACTTATAGCCGAAATGATGAAAAAGAAAATTAAGGAGTTGTTTTATGAGTATTGGAATAGCAGATGGAGATTTTAATCAATATATCTTAGTACCTTTTAATTTAGAAGCGATGAAACTATCTGCTTACTATAAAAGAAAAAGAGAAATTGTTGTGCTCGCGCCGGGGTTCTTCCCCGACCGGCACGAACATTTCTTTTATCGAAAGGACTATGACGATGGTTGTTATCCAAAAGATTTACTTAATTATGATAATGTTCATTATGGTGGCTATGCTTTTTCTAAAAATAAATATTTTCCTCTTGATTTAGACATTGAAAAAATGCAAGCGGATACTTCGCTTTATGAACGCGCCGAGCGAACAATAATGAATACAAAGTCAACTGAACGCAAAAAAATCTTTTCAAATATGATGACAGCAGAACATTGTAGATTATCACTTGATGATAAGACTATATGGCAAGATTTTGAAAGACAATTTTATTTTCTACCAAAAGCAAGAAACTTAATGTTACACGACTTTGATTTAGGAAAAGTAGACAAAAGTTTTGAAACAGTTCAATATATTTTGAAGAAGGCGCGCACTGATGGTTGGGCAACTAAAGTTGGAATGAAATTTCCAATAAATGTTAATGATGGTCAAAGCTTATTGAACTGGTCTTCACTGAATTCTAATTCTACCTTTTATTCATTAAGATATAATGGTGTTATTGATAATGATGCCTTTATTGAATGGGTAGGTAGATGTCGCCAGCGAGCTATATATTCCCAAATAGAGTATTTTATAACCGACCCACGGTACGAAGAGAACCATTTTATAGAGGTCTTATTACCACAAATTTTTAAGCAAGTCATAATTTCACGAAGCTTTAGGGTATTTTTTTCACTTAAATATGACAAAGATTTCTTCTCCGACCCGTTTTGGGGCGAGGTAATTAAATTGATTAACTTTTATATAAGAAGCGGCGCCGGCTCACCCACTTCTATATATATAAAAGAAAATCCAGATGATACTATGGTTGATTTTGCCAAAGCAACTAAAAGAATAAATCCTTCTAAATATGCTTATTCAATGTCAACAGAAGAAATAAGAAAAATATTTTTCTTTGTCCAAGACCGTTGTCCAGAATTATTTAAAAATTTTTATGAATGTAATGCGAGAGCATTGGGAGGGAAACTATGAATGAAAAACAATTAGCTATTTTTACAAAAAGGAAAACCATTGAAGAAAAAATTCAAGAATTATTTACACCAGAATTCTTTGTTTTAAACAAAGAAGTAAATAAATTAAAAAAAGAATTAATGGCTCTTCAAGAAACTTGTGAGCACAGTTACACTAATGGAAGGTGCGAATATTGCGGGAGAAAGGAATGATAATGATAAAAATATATACTACGCATTGTCCAAAATGTGATATTCTTGAAAAAATATTGATAAAAGAAAACATTAATTATGAAACAGAAGAAGATATTGAAAAAATAATAGCACTTGGAGTAGAAGACGTACCACAACTTGAAGTGAATGGAGAAATAATGAACTTCTCTAAAGCAGTAAAATGGATTAAGGAGAATAAGAATGGCTAATATTAATATAAAATTAAATAAAAATTTTGTTACACAATTTAATAAACTATCTAACCAATATGGGATAGAGATAGCTAAATTAAATGGACTTTCTCCTGACGACTTAAGTTTTACCGATTTTATCGATGCTTTTGTGGATACAGAGACAGTAGCCGATGCTTCAGTTGATGGTAATGCCAATGTCGGTAATAAGGATATGAGGACTCTTTTAAACGAGATGCCTAAAGCACATAGGAAATTATTAGGATATAATAAAATTCATTATGAATTAAATAAAAAATATGGTTTTAAAACTGCAAACGAGTGGTTACTTAAGGAGTGGACTCGCGCTCTATATCTACATGATGCGGATACAGCAACTTTCAAACCATATTGTTACAAAGGAGAAGAAATGCTTACTATTTCTAATTCTATTAATGGTGATAATTGTATTAATATAACTTTTAAAGAATTATATAATTTTGCCCTTAAAGAGAATAAAGAAAGATATGATGAAACAATCCAAAACTATGCTATATTTCCAAAAAATCTTTATGTTTTAGATTATAATAAAGATAAAGAAGTTTGGACAAAGATAACTCGAATTGTTAAACACAACAATGATAAAAAAATGCGTTTTATTAAATATGCAAATGGTTTATCGCAAATAGTTACCGAAGATCATCCAATTATAACTAGCGAAGGGGAAAAACCAGCAAATACACTAACAACCGAAGATAAAGTATTTACCATTGCTCCTTCATACTTTAATAAAACAGTAAAAAAAGTTTATACTTCATTAACAACTGGACAGGAACAAAATCATTTTACAAAAGGTCTTGGAGAAATTATTCTTACTAAAGAACTTGGTTGGTTAACAGGAATGATTTTATCAGAAGCATCTAGCTCTCCGTCCTCTATAGTTTTACCTCAAAGTATCAATAGTGAACAATATAATAAAATTATTTATATTTTAAATAAATATGAAATTCCTTATTCTATTAATATGCAAAATACAACTATCGCCCGCTTTAGAATTAAAGTATGTCCATATTCACAATATATTTTAAGTTTTATGATTAATCAAACTTCCTTTACGAAGTCTCTTCCTATAGGATATAATAATTATACAGATGAATTTATGGATGGTATTGTAGCTGGAATGATAGACGGAGATGGAACTATTGATGGATATAAACACAGACACTGCCAAATTAGAATTGCTAGTGAACAACTATGTCATCAATTATCCAATTATTTAGCTACTAAAAATGTTTTTTGTGGCGATAGAATTCCTTATAGATATAAAAATGAAAAATCATTCGAGCAAAAATTACCATTATTTGGTATCGGTTTCACATTAACTGATGAAGAATATTTTTTAAACATTGATTCAATTAAAATAAACACATTATATGAAAAAAGAATAAGGAAAGGTAATTTTGCAGAAAAAAAATATAATTATAATTATGGTTGGGTCAATATAATTGATAATAATGAGTATATCGATTCTTGTCCAATTGTATATGATATTACTACAGAAACAGGGCATTTTATTTGTAACAACGTATTGAGTCATAATTGTTATGCTTATTCTCTTAAAAGATTAGCAGAAGAAGGATTATTCTTTCTTAAAGATTTTAACTATGAACCGGCGCAACACTTAACTACTTTTATTGACTTCGTAAAAGAATTCGTAAGTTATAATAGTAATCTTACATCTGGCGCTTGTGGACTACCAGACCTTATACCATATATGTATTACTTTTGGAAAAAAGATATAGCAGATAATTATTTTACAAAATCTCCGAAAGCATATGCAGAACAATCAATTCAAAGATTTATTTATGCTGTAAATCAACCTGCAGTGCGCGACTCTATCCAAAGTGCTTTTACTAATGTAAATTTCTTTGATACTCCTTATCTTGAAGCTTTATTTGGCGGTTCAGAATTCCCAGATGGAACACCGATGATTTATGAAATAGATGAAATTATGGATTTCCAAAAACTTTTTTTAGAAGTTATGGGAAAAATCCGTTCAAAAAATATGTTTACTTTCCCAGTTAGTTCTATTTCAATGATTCATAAAAATAAAAAATTTGAAGATGAAGACTTCGCAAGATGGGCAATCAAACATAATATGAAATGGTATGACTCAAATTTATTTTTCAGTGATACTGTCACATCATTATCAAATTGTTGTCGTTTAAAATCTAATATAGAAGATCTTGGTTTCTTCTCCTCTATTGGTGGTACGGCACTTCGTGTTGGTTCAGTAAAAGTATCAACTATAAATTTAGCAAGGATTGCATATGAATCCGAAAATGAACAAGAATATTTAATTAAATTAAGAGATTTAAATGACTTAAATTTGAAACTACTTGACACTGTTAGACATATAATTAAAAGAAATATTGAAAAAAAGTTGCTACCAAACTATTGTGACGGTTTGATTGACCTTAGTACACAATATTGTACAGTGGGTATGTAATAATGCCCAATACTATTTTACCAATTATCATTGGGGTCGCAAAGGCGGCTAACGGGGAAACCTAAACTTGATTAAAGCAAGGCAATCCCGTGGGAGGTTATTATGAAAAAGGATATTTATATAATTAAAAACAGAATTAACGATAAAGTTTATATTGGACAAACAGTGAACCCAACACAAAGATGGACACAATATAAGAGTGCCGCAAAACAAAAACCCGATGCACAGCTTATCACAAAAGCCATGAATTTATACGGTTTTGAAAATTTTCAAATGGAACTTTTAGAGTCAGACATTGAAAACTATGATGAAAGAGAAGTTTATTGGATTGAACATTATAATAGTATAGCACCAAATGGATATAATTTAACGATAGGAGGGCAAGGTACTGGAAGCGGAGTTAACTCATATGCTTCTTCAGTTTCCTCTAAAGAAGTTTTAAGTAATATTATCGAGGATTTATTATTAGATGATTTATCACTAAAAGACATAAGTGAAAAATATCAGATATCTTATGGTGTAATCAACGAACTAAACCAAGGTCATACTTATTATAATCCAGATTTAAATTATCCAATTAGGAAAAGTAAGAAATATTCTCAAGAAAAAATAAAACAAATAACATATGCTTTAAAATATGAGTTAGATAAGTCTTTGATTGATATTGCAAAAGAATATGAATGCGATAGAACTTTTTTAAACGATATTAATCAAGGAAAAGCATATTTTAGAGAATATTTAACCTATCCAATACGGAAATTTAAAATGAAAAAACAACAAGAATATTTACCTTTACTTTTAGATGATTTAATAAATACTTCTACTCCGCAAAAAGAGTTGGCGAAAAAATATCAAATAAGTGCTCAAACAATTAGTGATGTAAACCTTGGGAAAAGAGGACGTCAAGATAACCTAAAATACCCGTTAAGAGGGGATAAAGAAAAAGGTAGAACTTGTCTTACACCAAACGAACTTCAAGAAATTTATAAGCTTCTTGAAGAAAATAAAGTATCTATAGCACAGATAGCGAGAGATTGGGGCTTTTCGTCGTCAGCTATTCAAAATATAAACAGTGGGAAAACAAAAAAATACTTTTCTGCTAACATTAAATATCCTATTAGAAAAAAATAACACCCTGTATCGACTATTCGCGGATAGCGAAGTAGGACTTCTATTGATAAGAAGTTCGAAATGATAGTAAGCATATTAAGGAATATGTTTAAGAGATAGTCAGTACATATAGAAATATATGAAAATACGATTATTGGCATTTATGAGACAATGAAGAAATTTGGCTACGTCAAGGTTGATGAATTTGGTAATCATTTTTATACAAAAGAAGCAGATACTTTTGGTAAAAAAATTTTTGACGTTATTACTCGTGGGAAAGAACAATTTATACTCGATAAAGATTATAAAGTATCTATTGAACAAATTCCTGGTGAGTCTTGTGCCGCAAAACTTCAAGCTGTTGATGAAATTCTTTATCCAGATAAAGTTGTAAAAGATTTGCCACTTTATGGAAACCAGTTTATTCCTCTTGGAATTAAGACAACTATAGTTGAAAGAATTAGAATAGCAAGTTTGTTCGATAGTTATTGCAATGGTGGTTCTATTGCTCATATTAATATTGAGGCGCCATTTAGTAATTTTGAACAGGCTTGGAAAATGGCAAATTATATAGCAGATGCTGGACTTACTTATTCTGCAATGAATATTAGAATAAAAACTTGTGCTAAAAATCATGCTTTTTTGGATGGAAATATTTGTCCTGAATGTGGAGGTCCAGTTGCAACTGAATATACAAGAATAGTTGGTTTTTATGTACCTATAAAAACTTGGTCTAAACCACGCAAGAAAGAATATAAAATGAGACAATGGGAGGACGTAAGTAATGGAAATTAAATCACTGGGATACGTACCGGCTAAAGTAATTAAATTAGCAATAGAAAAATTAGAGAAAGATGCGATGCAACATAATATAAATTTTGATGACGTACAAATTTCTTTTGAATATTTAATTGGGAGCTTCTTTCCATCAATCATTGACAATATATATAATGAAGTAAATCAGCAATATACTCTTGGGTATTTAGCAGGTTTAGAGGAGGGCAAGAATGATAGTCAAGGACATCAATGAGTGTGATTTTGTAAATTATAAAAAACCTTCAATGTTTCTTGCTTTTCCAACTTGCTCAATGAAGTGTGATGAACTTAATGGCGCGCCAGTCTGTCAAAATTGTCGACTGGCGCAAGAGCCAAATATTAGTATATCAAAAGAGGAAGTTTGTGAAAGATACATAAATAATCCATTAACAAATTCGATTGTTTTTGGCGGTATGGAACCGTTTGATAGTAATCTTGATGTGATTTCTTTAATTGATTGTTTACGCAATAAGTATAATTGTAATGATGATGTTGTCATTTATACTGGTTATACGAAAGAAGAACTTATTCAAGGATATAGGACTAATCAAGAGCCAGAGGCGGCGAAAGCAATAAAAACATTTTGGGATACTTTAATTTCATATCCAAATATTATAATAAAATTTGGAAGATTTATAGTAAACAGCGAGTCAAGATATGATGATATACTTGGCGTAAAATTAGCAAGTAAAAATCAATATGCGGAGGTAGTGAGTCGTGTCAAGTAGAATAGTAGTAACTTCTAATCAAGAATTACAAAAGAAAATATTAGATAAAATGAAAGAGAATGGTGGATATTGTCCTTGTAAACTTTTAAAAAATCAAGATACAAAATGTATGTGTGAAGAATTTCGAAAACAGTTTAGAGAAGGAATTGAGGGAGAATGCCATTGTGGCTTATATGAGGTAGTAAATAATGAGTAATTTAAAAGTTCAGATAATAGCATATACTCCTAATCCAGAAAAAGTTGTAGCAGCGGCGGCAAAGTTGTGTTATTCTAAGTCAGGAGCGATCGATTTATATGAAGGCTTAACTGAAGATAAAATAAAAAGTTTTTTAACAATGCTTTCATCTTTTGGTCATTTCAGCCCACTCGAACACGCAAGCTTCACATTCGCTATTGAGGGAGTGTCGCGCGCATTGCTCGCGCAGATAACTCGTCATAGAATTGCTTCTTATTCAGTTCAAAGTCAGAGATATGTTAATTTAAAAGATTTCAACTTTATTATTCCACCTGAGATAGAGAATGATGAAAACGCAAAAGAACTATTTTTAAATTCGATGGAACAAGATGCTGAAAATTATTTAGATATATTTGGTAGCCTTATGGAAAAATATCTTAAGAATGGTATGTCGCCAAGAGACGCGGAGAAGAAAGCAAATGAAGATGCTCGTTTTGTGCTTCCTAATGCTTGTGAAACTAAAATGGTAGTAACTATGAATGCTCGTAGTTTATATAACTTCTTTAGTGTTAGATGTTGCAATCGCGCGCAATGGGAGATAAGAAATTTAGCCATAGAGATGCTTAAACAAGTAAATGAGATAGCGCCTGAGCTTTTTTCAAAGGCTGGTCCTGCTTGTTTATTTGATAAATGTCCAGAAGGTGGTATGGGTTGTGGAAAAGTTGGAGAAATGAGAATTAAATTTTCAGAATTAAAGAAACCCAAAGTTTGATTTTTAGAAAAAAATATGTTATAATAAATTATAAAATAAAATTAGAAAGAGGTAAAATATGAGATTACTTGAAACAACTCAAAAGTACACAGTAGATAGTGAAATAGAAGCAAAGGATATGATAGAAAGTTTCCGCATGGAAGCAAGTCAAAAAGGATATACAATGAAGAAAGCGGGATACGAAAGGAAGGATAAAAAAGCAAAGGGTGAAATTATTGCTACTTGCTATGTTATTACTATTGTACAGACTTTTAGTGGATTATGGGAGGATATGGAATAATATGGAAGAAATTAAAACTCCGCTTCAGGCAGAGGAACTAGCTAGACACGCGATTGAGAATGCGGTAAGACAAGAAGAAAAACAAAAAGGTTTGTTTGAAGATTTGATGAAAGAAGTTGAGTCAATCAATCCTGAACTTGGTGGTTATGAAGAATTGGCTATGTTATTAAATCTGGAAGAAGAGAACTTCAAAATACTCGGACCGATATTTTTAAGTGAGATAGAAAAATCTTATAACAATGTTACAGATAAACTTGCTTTCGCGCAAGCAATGAATGTTGCCGGTTTGAGAATAGAAGATATGCAAGAACAATATCATACATTATGTGAAAGAATTGATGAAGACATGATTATGATACTTTCTCGTCAAAAAAGAAATTTCCTCAAACAGTTACTTGGATTAACTTATAATGCAATATCGGATACGGTTGGCGTTAATAAGAGAATAATTACTGTTCCGATTGAGTATTGTAGAGAAGGTGCAAAAACTCCAACTTATGCTAACACAACAGATGCTGGATTAGATGTTTATGCAACAGAAGATATTACCATCGCGCCGGGTGAGACTAAACTAATCCCAGTAGGCTTTAAAGTTGCTATTCCATTTGGATATGAATTACAGGTACGTCCGAAGAGCGGGCGCTGTTTACATTCAAAATTAAGAATAGCTAATACTCCCGGAACTATTGACTCTGGTTACAGAGATGAAGTTGGAATAATTATCGATAATATTGAGCCTTTTATTAAATCTGCTGATATAGATGAAAATGGAAGATTATTTAATGTTTTATTTGGTCAGTCTTATACAATAGGAAAAGGAGAGAAATTTGCTCAATTAGTTCTTAATGAAGTTCCTAAAGTTACATTTTATGAGACAGATAATATTGGAGAGATAGGAGAAGACAGAGGTGGAGGATTTGGTTCCACTGGTTTAACTGATAGTACTCCAGTAAAGAAATAATGGCAAAAATTAGTTTAAAAGAAATTAAAGAAAAATTAGTTTCATCTAATTGGAAAGTAATCAGTACCGATTATGTTAATCTTGATACTGAAATGCACTTCCAGTGTGCAGAAGGACACGACATCTATACTTCTTGGAAAAAATTGAGAAATAAAATTGAGTGTCCTATCTGTAAGAAGAATACGTTGACGGCGCCAGAGCTAAAAATTGAGCCAAAAAGTAAAGGTGTGTTCCGTATTCTTGCTCTTGACCAAGCAAGTTATAATACTGGTTTCGCTATTTTCGATAATACAAAATTAGTAAGTACTGGAATATTTGAAACAAATAAATCAGAGGAAATTGAAAGAATTTCAATAATAAGGAATTGGCTTATTTCTATGATAATAAATTGGAAACCTGACCTAATAGGTATTGAGGGAATACAATTCCAAAACACTTCTGGCGCGAGAGTAATGGGAGTTACTGTTTTTGAGACACTCGCGCATCTACAGGGGGTAGTAATGCTTACAGCACATGAGCAAAACATTCCTTTTCAAGTGTGCCCTACGAATACGTGGCGCCACGAATGCGGTGTTAAAGGCACCTCGCGCGCAGATAGAAAACGATCAATGCAGTTACTTGTTAAGAAGTGGTATGATGTTACAGTTAGTGACGATATAGCAGATGCTATTGGAATAGGTTATTACTTATCAAATAAAACTACAAAGTCTTTAACGATTGAAAATTGGGAAAAATAAATAAAAAACCATTATAGATTAACTATAATGGTTTTTTATTGTTATTCAATTATTAAAGATTTAAGATTTTCTAATTGTTTTAGAGTAATATCAAAAGTTTCTATTTCATCGATAGTAAAAATTGGTTTTACTTCAATGTCAAGTTCCTCAAGTTCTTTAATGCGGTCTTGTGCTTCTTTTTGTTTTCCTTTGATGAGTAATACTGTGCCGGGGGCATCTCCCTTTATTGGGTTACCATTTTCATCCTTTTGTCCACATTCATTAAGAATTTGGTTGATTGTTTTTTGATAGAACTCGATTTCTTTTTTTGCTTGTTCTGTAAAGTTAGCGAGTTTGTATGCCGTTTTAATCGGCATTTTTTTGTTTTGATTTTCTACATAAAATGATTGAAAATCAAAGAATTGGTATAATTTCATAATTGTTCTCCTTTTACTCTTTTTATTTTTATTACTTTATTAACTCTCATTATTTTTAATTATTAGAGGTTAATAATCTTTGTTCGAGTTCGACAACTCCTCAATTGTTATTCCTTGATTTTCTGTTTTGTTTTCCATATTTTTTCCTTTCGTAATTGCCTTTATTTATTATCCAACTGCCTCTAATGCAAGTAGACGTGATTCAATATCT
>Ga0172378_10001007_pt1 | contig 25540 bp, 19 predicted proteins | sample GrowelOW332metaG_FD_119755 | JGI IMG/M metagenome (GOLD analysis project Ga0172378, IMG submission 119755) | Groundwater microbial communities from an aquifer near a municipal landfill in Southern Ontario, Canada - Pumphouse #3_1 metaG | ecosystem: Environmental > Aquatic > Deep subsurface >... | reverse complement strand
CTTAAAGTGGATGTAAAACCATTTCTAATTGCGCAGATTCTTGCTTCAAATATTGGTGGTGCAGCAACATTAATTGGTGATCCGCCCAATATTATGATCGGTAGTGCAGTAGGAATCGATTTTATGTCTTTCGTTACGAATCTTTCCGCAATATGTTTCTTTATTTTTATTGTAACATCATTATTTATTATTTTGATTTATCATAAAAAGCTTCACACAACAGAGGAGCTTAAGGCAAAAGTTATGCATCTTAATGCTAGAAATCAGATTAGTAATGCGAAGCTTTTGAAAAAATGCCTTTTTGCACTGGCTGTTACGATTTCACTTTTTGTTATGCATGGTGCACTTCATTTACAGACTGCAACAGCAGCACTTACAGGTGCAAGCCTGCTTATGATTATTACGATTTCTACGGATGAAGTGATGTTGGCGAAGGTTCTGAGCAAAGTAGAATGGCTTGCCATCTTTTTCTTTGCTGGACTGTTTATTCTCGTTGGTGCACTTGTTGAAACGGGTGTCATTAACATGCTTGCAGCGGAGGCAATGAAAATTACACAGGGAAATCTTACGTCGACAACGATGCTCGTGCTTTGGATGAGTGCGATTGCATCCGCTTTTATTGATAATATTCCGTTTGTCGCAACATTGATTCCTCTTATCAAGGATATGGGAGCAATGGGTATGACAGATCTTACACCACTATGGTGGGCACTGTCGCTGGGAGCCTGTCTTGGTGGTAACGGTACACTTATTGGTGCAAGTGCTAATGTTGTTGTTGCGTCGATTGCTGCACAGCGTGGACAAAAGATTTCCTTTATCAAATTTATGATGATCGCATTCCCTTTAATGATTTTGTCAATTATTATCAGCAGTGTATATATTTATTTCAGATATTTGTAAGAATTAAGAAAAGACCGTATGAGCAAAAGCTCATACGGTCTTTTTGACTGAATAAATATTATTTATATTTTGCTGATTTTTACTGAATCATATATATCCGTTATAGTTTTGTTCGGGCTTTTATCAAATTTGCTGACGAGGTAAATAGCAAACAGGGAAAAGCAAAATCCGGGGATGATTTCATAGAGACCGAAAAAAGCAAATTGTTTCCAAATCAGTACGGTAAGGCCACCAACAATGATGCCGGCCAGAATGCCATTGCGTGTGGTGCGGCGCCAGAAGAGAGCTGCGAGAAGAGCTGGCCCAAAAGCAGCGCCGAAGCCCGCCCAGGCATAAGAAACCATATCGAGAATGAGATTGTTTGGATTAAGACCAAGGAAAATGGCAATGGAGGCAATGACAAGGACGGAGGCACGGCCAATCCAGACTAGTTCAGGTTGGCTGGCATTTTTATGAAAAAGTGAGCGGTAGAAATCTTGGGCAAAAGCTGATGCTGCCACTAAGAGTTGAGAGGAGGCTGTGCTCATTATAGCGGCAAGTACAGCAGAGAGAATAAGTCCGGCAAAAAATGGAGAAAAAAGATTATTTGTCATAATGAGAAAGACGGTTTCTGTTTCGCTGCCTAAAAGGGCTGTAGATAAGTAAACTTTACCCACCATGCCGACGATAACAGAGGCAATAAGAGCAAATATGACCCAGGTCATGGCAATGTGTGTTGCCTGACGAATTGCATGAGAAGATCTGATGGCCATAAAGCGTACAAGAATATGTGGTTGACCAAAGTAACCAAGGCCCCAACCGAGAAGGGAGATAAGTTCAATAAAGGAAAGGCTGGAACCGTCTGGTTTTGAGAACGGGTTGAAGTATTCTGGATTTACGGTATAAAGTGCCGTGGCTGTTGTGGTGAAGCCGCCAAGTGTGTAGCAGGCAACAACAGGAACAATGATGATTGCAAAAAACATCATTGTTCCCTGAATGAAATCAGTCCAGCATACAGCGAGGAAGCCACCTATAAATGTATAAAACACAACGACAAAGGCTCCAAGGAAAAGAGCATATTCATATGGAATGCCAAAAATTGTATGAAAAAGTTTGCCTCCAGCAACAAAGCCGGAAGATGTATAAATAATAAAAAATATCAGGATAAAGATCGCTGGGATGACTCGTAGAAGATTGCTTGTGTCTTGGAAACGATTCTGGAAAAAATCCGGCAGGGTAAGTGAGTTGTTGGCAATTTCGGTATATTTGCGCAGACGGGCGGCAATAAAGTGCCAATTTGCAAAAGTCCCAAGGGCAAGTCCCAAGGCAATCCAACCGGCACTCAGTCCGGCTAGGTAGGCATAGCCGGGCAGCCCCATAAGCATCCAACCACTCATATCTGAGGCTTCAGCACTAAGTGATGTAACCCAAACACCAAGCTTGCGATTACCGAGAATGTAGTCTGACATATTACGTGTTCGACGATAAAAATAGATACCAATAAACATCATAAGACCGATGTAGAGAATAAAAGCTATAATAACAGGAATATTGTTTGTCAAAATAAGTCCTCCTTAAAGATGATAAATACAATTATACGTGAAATGCAGGAGAAAATGCAAGGTGCTTTTTCATTTTAGCGTAATGAAATGTAAAAGTTAACTTGTTGGCATAATTCTTTATTTATTATATAATAAGATAGAGAAGGATGATATGTAATCAGAGGAGCGGGTATTTGTTGAAAAAATATGATGTAATTATAGTTGGAGCAGGACCAGCAGGAACATTTGCGGCATATGAGCTTATAGAAAAACAACCGGAATTGAAAATTGTTGTGCTTGAAAGTGGGAAGGATATTTATCATCGTGTATGTCCACTTTCAACGGGGAAAGTGGATACGTGCATTAATTGCAAGCCTTGCAGTATTATGCGTGGTTTTGGTGGTGCGGGGGCATTTTCAGACGGGAAGTATAACTTCACGACGAAATTTGGCGGATGGCTTAATGATTATCTGGCAGATGATAAGGTTATGGCACTTATCGATTATGTCGATGAGATCAATATGAAACATGGTGCACCAGCTAAGGTTTTTAGTACGGAAAACAGTAATCTTGGCAAGAAGGCCTTGGAACATGATCTTCATTTGCTGGACGCACGTGTACGTCATCTTGGGACAGAGAATAATCTAAAAATGTTGGAGAAAACCTATGAATATCTTAAGAATAAGGTAGAGTTTCGTTTCAATTGCCCGGTAAAGACGATTTTGCCGGAAAAAGGCAGTGTGCAGATTGTAACGGAAGGCGGTGAAACGCTTGATGCGGATTACCTTATAGCAGCGCCAGGGCGTGCTGGTGCTGAATGGTTTACGAATGAATGTAAGCGTCTGGGGCTGGAACTTTTCAATAATCAGGTGGATGTCGGTGTGCGTGTTGAAGTACCAGATGATGTTTTTAATCATATTACGGACGAGGTCTATGAAGCGAAGCTTGTTTACAGAACAAAGCGCTATGGTGATCTTGTGCGGACGTTTTGCATGAATCCGCACGGACATGTTGTAATGGAAAATACGGATGGTATTGTGACGGTAAATGGACATTCTTATAGTGATCCAAAGCTGCAGAGTAAAAATACGAATTTTGCTCTACTTGTCAGCAATCGTTTTACACAGCCCTTTAATGAACCACATCAGTATGGTAAACGCATTGCGTCGTTTTCAAATATGCTTGGTGGTGGTATTATTGTACAGCGTTTTGGTGATCTTCTAAAAGGCCGCCGTACGAATGAACATCGTTTGGGTAAAAGCTTTACGAAGCCAACACTTAAAGCAACACCAGGAGATCTTAGTCTCGTTCTGCCAAAGCGTCACCTTGATAATATTATTGAAATGATTAAGGCACTCAATGAAATTGCTCCAGGTATGACAAATGATGACACGCTTCTTTATGGGGTTGAAGTTAAGTTTTATAGCTCGCGGTTGTTGCTTACGAATGAGCTTGAGACAAAAATTGGTAATGTATTTGCTGTTGGTGATGGTGCTGGTGTGACGCGTGGACTATCACAAGCGGGTGCCAGTGGTATTTATGTAGCTCGAACAATTCTTTCCCGTATAAAAGAGCATAAAAATGCTGGTGTATGAAAACGCCTCATAGTACTTTATTGGTTATGCCGATGTGCTGCTTCATGCGGATAAAAAATGCATAATGAAGATTGCAGTGCAGAAGCTTATTGGTAAAATACTGATTTTTATAGTATTTATGGTATACTTGAATACAATTGCACATCCGTTGACAAGCAGCGTATGCATGAGTATAATAAAAACATCAACAAAGCAAATTGGCAATGAAGCCTTTATGAATCCGGAATGGGTTTATTAGGGCTTTTTTTGTTTTCAGCTTTGTAAAGAAGTCTATTATAGTGCTAAATACAAAAGACAATGGCGTCTTGTTCGTTTGCATGCGTTTGCATGCAAATGTGCAGGGGGCTTTTTCTTTTAGAATGTTTTATGAAGGAGTGTATAAAAATGAGAAAGATAAGTACAGCAATTATAGCGATATTCATGTGTATGGTAATCGCAGCTCCAGTGGCACTGGCTGCAGATGGAGTGCCGGCAAAAATTGATACAGGGGATACGGCCTGGGTCCTTATAAGTGCGGCGCTTGTATTCTTAATGACACCAGGTTTGGGTTTTTTCTACGGTGGTATGGTAAGAGGTAAGAATGTATTGACGACGATTATGCAGAGCTTTTTTATTGTTGCATTAATTTCAGTGGAATGGATTATTATTGGCTATGCAATGACATTTGGTACAGATATCAATGGTTTTATTGGCAGTCTTGATAAAGTAGGCCTTACGGGTGTTGGCATGAATGTTCTGGCAAATGGAACAATACCAGAACTGGCTTTTGTAGCATTTCAGTGCATGTTTGCTGTAATTACACCAGCACTGATTACAGGTGCATTTGCTGAACGTATGAAGTTTGGTGCATTTGTTGTATTTATTCTTCTTTGGGCAATCTTTATTTATAATCCAATGGCGCATTGGGTATGGGGCGGTGGCTTCCTTGCACAGCTTGGTGCACTTGATTTTGCCGGTGGTCTTGTTATTCATATTCTCTCAGGTGTGTCCGGGCTGACAATTTGTCTTTTGCTTGGAAAACGCCATGGCTATGGTAAATTGCCTATGCTGCCGCATCATTTACCGATGACCGTACTGGGAGCGGCACTTCTTTGGTTTGGCTGGTTCGGCTTTAATGCTGGCAGTGCACTGGGAGCAAATGCTCTTGCAGCAAATGCTTTTGTTACGTCACAGGCAGCAGCTGCTGCTGCTACGCTTTCCTGGGTTTGCATTGAATGGATTCATAATGGTAAGCCAACGGTTCTTGGTGCAGCCAGTGGCTGCATAGCCGGTCTCGTAGCGATTACTCCGGCAGCTGGATTTGTTGCACCAATGCCTGCAGTGATTATTGGACTTGTTGGCGGTGTGGTCTGTTATACGGCTGTCGTTGTTGTAAAAGCCAGACTGGGTTATGATGATTCGCTTGATGCTTTTGGTGTACATGGTGTTGGAGGTACATGGGGGGCAATTGCAACGGGTCTGTGGGCAACAAAGAGTGTCAATGAAGCGGGTGCAGATGGATTGTTTTATGGTAGTTCGGATCTTTTGATTGCACAGCTTATTTCTATTGTTATTGCGTATGCGCTTGCGATTATTGGTTCTTATATTATATTTAAAATCGTTAGTGCATTCATGCAGGTGAGAGCCGATGAAAGTGAAGAAGTTTCAGGCCTTGATATTGTAGAACATGGTGAACGCGGCTACGCACAAGCAGTTATGACAGGGAATCCGCTTGGGTCGGTAGAAGCATCTGCGATGGCCATGCAGAGTATTGATATAAATAATAGGGCAGAGATTAGCTAAAAGGTTATATAACAAGGAGTGATAAGATGCGTAAGCTGACGAAGATCGATATCATTACGCGACCAAGCAAACTGGAGGAACTTAAAGAAGCCTTAAACAGCGTTGGTGTGACGGGGATGACAGTAAGTCAGGTCTATGGTTGTGGATTGCAGCAGGGGCACACAGAGATTTATCGCGGACGTGAATATGCGATGAATCTGCTGCCTGGCATAAAGGTAGAGACCGTTGTTTGTGAAGTACCAGTGGAAAGAGTTCTTGAGACAGCAGAAAAAGTTCTTAAGACAGGTGAAGTCGGGGATGGAAAGATTTTTGTCTTCAATGTTGAAAATGCTGTACGTATTCGTACGGGAATTGAAGGCGATAAAGCTGTTATGGATGAAAAAATAGTTCCTTTATCGTGAATTTGAATAAAAAGTCCTAAAAAAGAAGAGAATTATCACAAGAAGGTCATTATTTATCTTGAGATAGTTTTCTTTTTTTTGTATACTGTAGGTATACGCTGTATGTAAGTATAAAAATTGTGTAAACGGAATAATGATTCAAACACTAGAAAAAGCAGGTGAGATTTTGTGAAAAAGATCAAAGTAATGGTTGTAGACGATTCTAGAGTTAGTCGTGCTATGCTAACGGAAGTTCTTTCGAAAACAAATTTTGAGATTTGTGAGTATGCACAAAATTGTAGGGAAGCCGTTGAAAAGTATCCAGTAGCAAACCCGGATATTATTACAATGGATATGAATCTTCCGGATGCAGATGGAATGGAATGCAGCAGGCAAATTCTTGAAATCAATCCCAAAGCGAAGATTATCATGATCAGTGCCATGAAAGATGTAAATCTAATGATACGGGGACGTGCGGTTGGTATTAGTTCTTTTTTACAAAAGCCGGTGAATGCGAATCAACTCATGGATACTTTGCTCATGGTTTGTCAGAATAGAAAAGGGACGATTGAGGTTCTTAGGGAGTCGTATGTAAAGGCATTTGTAAAAGTGTTACAAAAGAGCTTGTTTAGTTTGGCAGGTGTGCACAGCAAGGTGAGTCTTTGTATTGATGAAAGTCGTGTTCTTGGTATCGATGGAATCGCTGTGATTGTTGGACTTACGGGTAATCCTGGAGGAAGAGCAATTGTGCATATGGATGTAAATACAATGAGAAATTTTTCCAGGATAATTATGGGAAAAGAAGACAGCGAAGAATTATCAGAAGAAGAAGCGCATGAATGTATTGAAGAGGCTGCAAACATTATTGTTGGCAGGGGTGTTTCCAGGGTTAATGACATATTTAAGGATAAGGAAATGCGAATAACACCCCCAGGAACGATTTGTGGAGCAAAGATTCGCATTGCGAATCCGAAGCTTACATCTTTTAATATTGTTGCCAAGACACGTTTGGGTGATTTTAAACTGAATATCGGATTTGCGGAGGGGGAATAAGAAATGGATGCGAAGCTGGTAAATCCATTTATGGATGCGTTTATGAATATTATGCCGCAAATTGGATTTCAAAATTTGAAAAGAAATAAAATTTCTGTACGGGATAAGGCGACATTGAGTCTTGGAGTTACTGTACTTGTAGGTTTTACAAAGGAAATTCGTGGAAGCGTTGCTTACAATATGACGGATGATACGGCTAAATTCATTGCTTCGACAATGATGATGGGGATGCCTGTTGCCGATTTCGATGAAATGGCACAGAGTGCAATCTCTGAGTTGTCGAATATGCTGACAGCAAATGCGGCAACAAATCTTACAGCAATGGGATTGGAAGTGGATATATCGACACCAAGTCTTTCTATTGGTGACAATTTTATGGTTAAGATCAGTAGTGAACAGTATTTATCAATTGAAATGGAGATTGATGGTCACGTTTTTGAGATAGACATTGCGGTACAATAACCTTTATATAAAATTGTAGTATTCTTTAGAGATAAAATAAGAATCTGCTGTATGCGATGAATAGTATCGTATGCAGCAGATTCTTGTTTTATGCAAGTTTTTTATCGTTGCTTGTCGAAATGGCAGGTTTGTCCAGGCAGTCAAACCGTGAGATATGACTACGTATAAACTTCTTTATTTTTTGTGGTGTTTGACAAAGTTCTCAATGCGGGCAAGAGCCTCAGAAATATTGGAAATTGAGGTTGCATAAGAACAGCGCACATAGCCTTCACCACAGGCCCCAAAAGCATTTCCTGGTACGAGAGCAATACGCTCACTCATAAGGAGCTCTTCGGCGAACATTTCAGAACTATACCCAAGAGAGCGGACGTTTGGGAATATATAGAAGGCTCCTTTTGGTTCGAAACATTCAAAACCAATCTTTGTCAGACCATCATAAATGAGATGGCGGCGCTTGTCATATTCGGATACCATTTTCTTCATGTACTTTTCACCATGGCGCAGTGCTTCAATTGCGGCAACTTGTGCCGTGATTGGTGCGCAAAGCATGGTGTATTGGTGAACCTTTGTCATGGCGGCAATGACGATTGGATTTGCAAGTGCATAGCCGATACGCCAGCCTGTCATTGCATAGGCTTTGGAAAAGCCATTCAAAAGAATTGTACGATCTTTCATGTGAGGTAGTGCAGCAAAGCAAATGTGTTCTTCATTGCTATAGGTAAGATCACCATAAATTTCATCAGAAATAACGATGAGATCCTGTTTTTCAGCGAAATCAGCAATTGCAAGCAAGTCTGCACGGCGCATAACTGCACCTGTCGGATTGTTCGGATACCCGATAAGAAGCGCTTTTGTTTTTGGTGTAAGATATTCTTCGAGTTCCGCTGGTGTGATGCGGAATTCGTTCTCAATCTTTGCTGGTACAGCTATAGGTATACCTCCGGCAAGAATAACACAGGCTTTGTAGGAGACATAGCAGGGCTCGGGTATAAGAACTTCATCACCAGGAGCAATAATCGCACGCATGGCGAGGTCGAGTCCTTCGCTGACACCAACTGTTACAAGAACGTCCTGGGCAGCGGAATAATCGAGGTCATAGCGATTTTTATGAAGCTGCACGATTTCCTGACGAAGTTCCAGAAGGCCGCGATTAGCAGTGTAGGAAGTGTAGCCCTGCTCAAGACCATAGACACAGCTTTCACGGATTGACCATGGTGTGACGAAGTCCGGCTCGCCGACGCCAAGCGATATCACATCATCCATCTCGGCGGCGATGTCAAAAAATTTGCGTATTCCGGACGGAGCAATGGCATTTACGGTTGGGGAGATGCAATTTTTCCAGTTCATGGTGAAACCACCAGCCTGTGATCGCGTTCTTTGTCATTTATAATGACACCGTCTTTTTTATAAGGCTTGAGCATGAAGTGACTGCGTGTTGTTGTGACTCCCTCAATTGTTGAAAGGCGCATAGCAACAAAATTTGCAACATCGCGCAGAGATTTTCCTTCAATGATGACAAGAAGATCGAAACTGCCTGACATAAGATAGACAGTGCGGACTTCATCAAAACGATAGATGCGTTCGGCAATGGCATCGAAACCTACTTCCCGCTGTGGAGTTACATTAACCTCAATAATGGAAGTAACCGTGTCATCACCAAATTTTTCCCAATTAATAAGCGTGGAATAGTTTAAAATGACCTTATCCTTTTCCAACTGCTGTATTTGCTGGTCTACTTCATATTCGCTGCGATGCAGCATGGAGGCAAGCTCACTTACAGGACGGCGGGCGTCATGTTCCAAAAGTTCCAGTAATTCTCTCATAAAAATCCCCCTATCTCTTTAATATATATTTTTAAAAGAAAACAAAAAAAGCCCTCATCCAAAAAGGACGAGGACAATTGTTCCCGTGGTACCACCTTAGTTGAGCCTAATGGCTCACTCAATACCGTTAACGCTGGTATGCGGCAGGATTTTATCTCCAGAAGGAGACCTGCAGCTCGTGAGCAGCTTTCCATTTTTGTTTTTAACGATTCACAGCAATCATCGTCTCTCTGAAAAAAAATCAAAAATGTACTCTCTCAGTCATTGCATATATTTCTCTATGATAATATCATAAGTAATAGCAATATTGCAAGAACATTTTTCTGGAAGGGAAAAACATATACAATAATTGTTAAAAACAGTATAATAATGGAACAATATGTTAGATTACAAGTAATTGTTACTGTTTTTGTTTTTATTGCTGACAATTTTCGGCGACACTTGTCTTTTTGAAAAAGAATTTTAAAATGTATGATTTCAATCATTGCATATATTTGTATATTTGTATAAAATAATATTATAAGCAATAAGACTGTTTTGTGAATGCAAAAGGAAGCGATTTTTAATGATTGTTGGCAGTATTGATAATATTGGTGCGGAAATTGTAAAATATTCGACAACTGTACAGAAAGCACTGACGTTTTTACAAAACCACGATTTTACGAAAATGGATGTGGGAAAGTATCCGATTGATGGTGATCGTGTTTTTGCACTTGTACAGAGTTACAATACGCGTGTTTTAGCTGACTGTAAACCGGAAACACATAAAAATTTCCTCGATATCCAGTATGTGGTGAAGGGAAACGAATACATGGGCTGGTGTGCATTGGGTCCTGCTATTGAGGTTGCTGAAGCCTATGATGCTGACAAAGATGTTGCTTTTTATAAGGAACTTATTCCGGAAAGTAATATCCTTTTATCGGCGGGGGTCTTTGCCATTCTTTATCCAAATGATGTGCATCGTCCCGGCGGTGCTGCCGAAGGGAAATCTTCATCAGTAATAAAAGTAGTTGTTAAAATTGCTTTAGATACCTTATAATAGTAGCCAGATGCGGTGGGATTTCATGCACTGTTGAATAGAATTGCTTTGGTGACATGTACCAATTTTGCTCTTGCAACGAATCAATTTTTTGGAGGCTGGTAATTTCATGACTGTAAGAAGAATTTTTGTAGAAAAACGGCAGGGGTTTTTTGATATTCCTGCACAGGCACTTTGTTCAGATCTTCGGGAAAGCTTTGGCCTTACTGATTTGAAGGCAGTTCGTATAATTAAACGTTACGATATTGAAGGCTTAAGTGATGAGGAATACCGCCAGACAAGATCTATTGTTTTTTCGGAACCACCGGTGGACATTGTTTATGATGAAGTCTTGCCGAAATTTTCGAATTCGCATATGTTTGCTGTAGAATATCTGCCGGGACAATATGATCAGACAGCAGACTCAGCTGCCCAGTGTGTACAACTTGTTACGCAGAAAGAAAGACCTGTTATCACGACGGCAAGAGTTATCGTTCTCGTTGGTGATATTGATGATGCTAATTTTATAAAGATCAAAGAGTACTGTATCAACGCAGTAGAATCAAGAGAAGCTTCTCTTGAAAAGCCGGAGACACTGAATATGCAGCTTGAAGTACCAGCAGATGTAGAGCTGCTAACGGGTTTTGCGACGATGGCAGAGGGGAACCTGCGGAATTTTATGACTGAACGAGGGTTCGCTATGAGTTTTGAGGACCTTCAATTTTGTCAGACATATTTTCTTGATACAGAAAAAAGAGATCCGACGATTACAGAACTCCGTGTAATTGATACATATTGGTCTGATCATTGTCGTCATACGACGTTTACGACAGCAATTGATCTTGTCGATATTGATGAAGGTTATTTTGCATCTTCAATTGAAAAGGCTTATCGACAGTATTTGCAGGACAGGGAAGAACTTTATACGAAAAAACGTGATGTCACACTTATGGATATTGCTGTTATTGGTATGAAGGCGTTGCGGAAACAGGGAAAGTTGGAAGATCTTGATGCATCGGAGGAAATCAATGCCTGCAGCATTGTCGTAAATGCAGATATTAATGGAAAAAATGAAGAATGGCTTGTCATGTTTAAGAATGAAACGCATAATCATCCGACGGAAATTGAACCGTTTGGTGGTGCAGCAACATGTCTTGGCGGCGCGATCCGTGATCCGCTCTCGGGAAGGTCCTATGTCTATCAGGCGATGAGTGTGACAGGTGCGGCAGATCCGCGCCGTAAGGTATCGGAAACACTGCCTGGTAAGCTGCCACAGAAGAAAATCGTTTTAGGTGCAGCATCAGGATATAGTGCGTATGGCAACCAGATTGGTTTGGCAACGGGGCAGGTAACGGAAGTTTATCATGAAGGGTTTATGGCGAAGCGTCTCGAAATTGGCGCTGTTATTGCTGCAGTTCCCAAATGCAATGTAGTACGTGAAGTTCCGCAGGTGGGCGATGTCATTGTGCTTGTTGGTGGTCGTACGGGCCGTGATGGCTGTGGCGGAGCAACGGGATCATCGAAAGAGCATACGAAAGAATCTCTTTCGTCCTGCGGTGCAGAAGTTCAAAAAGGAAATCCACCGACAGAACGTAAGATTCAGCGAATGTTTCGAAATCCGATGGTGAGCCGTATGATTAAGCGCTGTAATGACTTTGGTGCCGGAGGTGTGGCAGTTGCTATCGGCGAGCTTACCGAGGGCCTCATCATTAATCTTGATAAGGTGCCAAAAAAATATGAAGGACTTGATGGTACGGAACTTGCGATTTCAGAATCGCAGGAACGTATGGCGGTTGTTATTGATGCCGGTAACCTGGATGATTTTATAAGATATGCTGATGGGGAAAATTTGGAGGCGACGATGGTTGCCCAAGTTACGGCTGATGAGCGTTTGCTTATGAAGTGGCGCAGTAAGGATATTGTAAATCTAAGTCGTGCTTTTCTTGATACGAATGGTGTGCGTCAGCATGTTAATGTAAAGGTTACATCACCAGATGAAAAAAATTGCTATTTTGATAGAATCCCGTTAGCGGTAAAAAAGTGTGGCAATGATCTCGAAAAGGCATGGCTGGAAAATTTAAAGGATCTTAATGTCTGCAGCCAGAAGGGGCTTGCGGAACGCTTTGACTCGACGATTGGTGGTAATACCGTTCTTATGCCATTTGGTGGCAAGCATCAACTGACACCAGTTGAAGGTATGGTTGCAAAACTGCCGGTACAGGGTGGAGAAACGACAACGGCTACGGCGATGACCTTTGGTTTTAATCCATATCTTATGGATTGGAGTCCGTTTCATGGTGCGGTCTGTGCAATTGTTGAAGCAGCAGCGAAAATGGTGGCACTTGGCGGCAGAAGCGATAAGATTCGGTTGACATTCCAGGAGTATTTTGAAAGCCTGGGCAAAGACAGTGAAAAGTGGGGCAAACCTTTCAGCACGCTTCTTGGTGCACTGCTTGCACAGCATGCGCTTGAGATACCGGCAATCGGAGGGAAAGACTCCATGTCAGGAACTTTTATGGACCTTACAGTGCCGCCTTCAATTGCAGTTTTTGCCGTAGCCGTGATGAAAGCGGAGGATGCAGTTTCACCGGAATTTAAGTTTGTAGGCAATAAGGTATATCTTGTACCGGCCTCGTATGATGAACAGAAACTGCCGGTATTTGCAAAGTTGAAGTCGAACTTTGCCAAGGTCAGCCAACTTATTAGTGAAAAAAAAGTATTTGCGGCACAGAGTGTAAGAATCGGTGGCATTGCGGCGGCTGTTACGAAAATGTGTCTGGGTAATGGAATTGGCTTTACCTTTGGTCAAGGTGTTAAGAAAGAAGATCTTTTCAAATGCAGCTATGGCTCGATTATTCTTGAAATTTCTGATCAGACGGATGTAGCAACAATCCTTGCGGGAACAGATTACTATGAACTCGGTAAAACAGTGGCTGTTCCCAGCATTGTCTGTGGACATGCAGTCATCAGTATTGCTGAAGCAGAGAAAGCATATTGTTCACCACTGGAAAAAATTTTCCCGATGAAAACAAAAGAAAACATGAAGGCGGCAACTTCTGTGCTTTATAAACAGGGCAATAAAGTTACTGCAGAGATATCTTATGCAAAGCCGCGTATTTTTATCCCGGTATTCCCAGGAACAAATTGTGAGTATGATTCCGCTCGGGCCTTTGAACGAGCTGGCGGCGTGGTTGATACACTTATTGTGCGCAATCTTGTACCGGCATCTGTTGAAGAATCGGTTGATGCAATTGTCCGGGGCATTCGGGCATCACAAATAATCATGCTGCCAGGGGGATTCAGTGGCGGTGATGAACCGGATGGATCAGGCAAGTTCATTGCGGCAATGTTTCGTAATCCACGCATCAAAGAAGAGGTCATGAAGCTTTTGCAGAAGAGAGATGGACTGATGCTTGGTATTTGTAACGGTTTTCAGGCGCTTATAAAGCTTGGTATTGTACCATATGGTGAGATTCGTGATCTTGGTGAGGATTCACCGACGCTTACGTACAACTCGATTGGACGTCATGTGTCGTGTATGGTGCAGACGAAGGTCGTATCCAACCTTTCACCTTGGTTTAATAATGTCACGGTTGGTGACGTTCATACGGTTGCTGTATCCCATGGGGAAGGGCGTTTTGTTGCGGATCATGAGGTTATCGCATCAATGCGTATCCGTGGACAGATTGCGACACAGTATGTTGATGCGATTGGCAATCCATCGCTTGAGATTCCGTATAATCCGAATGGTTCTGTCAATGCGATTGAAGGTATTACAAGTCCGGATGGACGCGTACTGGGTAAGATGGGGCATTCAGAGCGTATTGGCGAAAATATATCGGCAAATGTTCCGGGCAGAAAAGATCAGCAGATCTTTGAAGCTGGTATTCGGTACTATAAATAAAATAGTAAGAATAAAAAAGGATGTTGTGAAAAAAGCAGCATCCTTTTTGTTATTTATTGGTAAATTGTTTTTAGATTGGGGGAAAACAGGCTGCAGACTTGACTTTATCTGTAAAATGTGATTTTATATTACTATGAGTTTAGTATTACTAAACAAAAAATGCAATAAAAATTTTTTAGAGAAGGGTGTTTATGGAAAAAATTGGCGGTAAACTTAAGCAGATGCGTGTGCAGAAAAACCTTACACAGGAAGAACTAGCTGACCGTTGTGAACTGTCCAAAGGATTTATATCGCAAGTCGAACGGGATCTGACATCGCCGTCGATTGCGACGCTTGTTGATATTCTTGAGTGCCTGGGATCTAATCTGCGTGAATTTTTTGCCGGAGGACAGGATGAAAAGGTTGTATTCAAAGCAGCTGATGTTTTTGAAAAAGAAAATCCTGAAATGGGACAAAAAATAAAATGGCTGATTCCAAATGCACAGAAGAACACGATGGAACCCATTCATTTAACCTTAACTGCTGGAGGTCGCACGGATATTGAGCTTCCACATGAAGGTGAGGAGTTTGGCTATGTTATAGGGGGAACTGTTTTTTTACATCGGGGACAAAATAAATATAAAGTGCAGAAAGGTGAAAGCTTTTATTTTATACCGGATACAGAGCATTACATATCGAATGCGGGCAAGTATACAGCAATTGTATTATGGGTAGCATCGCCACCAAGCTTTTAAGAAAAAGTGCAGATCTACAAAGAAAGAAATTGAACTCATAAATCAAGTTAATCGTAGTAAAATTTTTGATAAAAATATGGGATTGAAAAATATGAAGAAAATCAATACTTTTGTGAAAATATTGAATATAGGATAAAGCATCAGCAGAAATGCAGGGATGTAAGTATAAAATAAGCGAGGCTGTAGACAATCGATGAAGGTCGATTGTCTACAGCTTCGCTTCGTAGTAAGAAAAGGAGGAGTATCTGTTTATTTTGTTGGAGAAGTATCTTTGTCGAACACAACGTTATAAAAAGTTCCATTTTCAAGATAATTAATTTCCATTGGCTTTACATTGTAAAAATGCAGATTGCGGAAAATAAGGTCTTTATGTGGCATTTCGGCTAATCCCTGGACGGTTATACATGGACCACCTGTTTTATCGATGCTGCAGTTTTCAATGGTAATATTCTTAAATTGCCCTGGAGCGGTTGCTTTTTTATATTCAATAACGGAATTTGGATCGAAGTAGCCCGAGGTAAATATAAAAGCTTGCTGACCAATGTCTTTCAAGGCATTATTGCGGAAAATAATATTTCTGGCACCGCCACCCATAGGCGGTGTTGTTTTGGCACGAAAACCAATATCTGTTTTTTCCATGATATTGTCTTCTGCAAGAATTTTTTCAATCCAGGCGCCCGTGTGACTGCCAGTAACAATTGCACCATGACCATGATAAAAATAGTTATTAAAAATCCAGCTGTTTGATGTGGGCTGTTCTTTTGCCGCAGCAGCACCCATGCCGGCAGCAAAGTTCATACCATCATCACCCGTGTCAAAATAGTTATTCATGACAACAAGCCCCTTGCTGAGAACTGATTCGATACCATCACCATTATTGCAGTTAAATGTCTTGATGGTTGCATTGTTTACCGTAATATTTTGGCATTTAATATTGACAATCGTATGGTTAGCTGGATTTTGAAAAGTAAGACCGCCACCATAGTAGATGTTTTTTACACCGCGCAGTGTGATGAGATTGGAACGGCGCGGATAGGCTTGCTTAAAGGTCATGCCAGAGGCTATGAGCTTTTCCACCTGACTTTTTGCGAGTATGCCAATATTGAGAACATGGTTCGGGTCATATACCCCGTTTTTATCAGTTTTGTTATTTGCCTTAGAATAACTTCCTGTTTTTGTTTTTGTCCAACCGTTGCCATCGATGGTGCCACTGCCAATAATACGGATGTTTTCGATAGGAACATCATCGGTTGAACTGGCATTGATAAGGGCATAGTAGCGATTGTCTGAATAGGAATAAAGTTTGTAGTTGAAAGGATAGGCTGCAGGATATTCCGAGCCAAGAAGTATTCCGCCTTTTGCAACTTCAAGTGTCATATTGCTGTGCAGCCAGAGAGCGCCGCTCTTATAAGTTCCTGACGGAATAAGGACAGTGCCGCCTTTTTGGCAGGAATCAATCGCTTTTTGAATCGATTTTGTATTCATCGTTATACCATCGCCGACAGCACCATAGTCCGCAATATTATAAATTGGTGATAAAGCAGCTGTCTTTTGGACAATACTTTTGCTGTCAGATGATTCTTTACCCTGTGCATCAACGGAACGTACGGTAAAGGTATAGGATGTGTTAGGCTGCAGACTTTTTACCGTGTAATTGTGCAAGGATATTTTTTCTGCATGCTGATTATCTGCTGCAGCATAAAAAGCATGAATATGTTCTGTAGCGGCTGTAGCCGGTGCTTCTTTTGTATTGCCGATACATGTATCATTCATATAGATGTTGTAGGAAGTAATATCGTTATAATTCGGGGGCTTTTCCCAAGTAAGAGAGAGTGAAGTGCTATCATAAGCCAATGCGGGTACTGTAAGATTTTGTGGCGCACTTGGATTTGCACTCACAGACAGTGCAGGTGAAAGTACAAGTGCCAGAGCAAGACCTGACAATGTGTGTTTCAGATGTTTTTTCATAAGAATACCACCTTACTACTTTATTTAAATTATTTTAGTCCAGTCTGTTTGTTTTGTTTTATCAGAAGAAGTATTCAACCTGTGTGCGCAGCCATTTTTCACTTGTTCTATCAGAACCGGTAAGGTCTTCGCTTTGCAGCCAGCGCGTTGTCCAGAGAATGTTTTTTGTTGGAACATATTTATAAATAAGCTGCCAGCCTTTACGGCCATAGGTATTGCTTTTAACATCAAAAGAGGATTTAATATAAGAAGCCTTTTCCAAATGAATATAATCAAGAGAGACAGACCATGAATGCGGTATGGTTTTGTCCGCGAGATGATAATTAAAACCAAAATTATAACCAGTGTTTTCGGCACTTCTGCTGGATTTTGCATAGTCTGCACCAAATGTCAGATCCTTTGTGAGTTTTTGGTCAAAGGCAATTTCACCGATGTTTGTGTCTTCGTATTCTTTTGTGCCAGAGACGTATCTGCCATTACCCATTGTATGATAGAAGGCACCGTAGAGAGTTGTTTTGTCTGTAATCGGGTAGGCTGCATCAATCTGGAAGTAGTTGATGCCAAAATTTCCCGGGTTGACATCTGATTTATTGATGCCGCGATCATCTATCCATGTGGTGTTCGTTGTATCACGCGTACTTGAATTATAATCGGGTTTACCATAGGTTACGTTTACCTTTGCTTTATTACCGAAGCTGTAGGTAAGTCCTGTATAGTATTCATTCATGACCATGCTGTTGATTTCACCGGCTTTATCCCGGCCAACTTTTAAGGTGCCGCTGCCGAGTGGACCTTTAACATAGAGTCGTGACATATCAAACTGACCATTCGTGTTTTCCTGACCACCGCGATCCTGTCCATCACCATCACGGGCGCCGACAAAACGAACGAGTGCGTTCCAACCGCTGCCGAGTTGTGTTTTACCGGTTAACTCATAATAGTAAGATGTGTCCTTAACGCCTGTGCCGGTATAGTCACCTCTTTTTTGATTGCTGTCTGTTTTATGATCATAACGGATACGGGCTTCCCCGCTCCAGATAACTGCATCTGGTTTTTTTTGTTCGGTAGCTTTGGCGATGTCGCTTGAATGAATGACAGGCGCTGTACCAACGCGTACATGCATGTCACCGAGTTCATCTTTGAATTCGTTTTCAAGGCTGAGAATTTGTTCTTTGTCAGTATCATTAGCCTTACTGATGTTTGACATAGCTTTGGCAGTGAATACAGCCATTTCATAACGTGTCAAAGGTCTGTCTTTGCGAAAGTCACCTGCGTTGTAGCCATCAATCAAGCCATCCTGTACAAGTGTATCAATGGTAGAATAAGACCAGTTGTCGAGTGGGATGGAGGCAAATGGATTATCTGTTGCTGCAAATGCAGCACTTTCCATACCCAAAGCGATCATAAATGCTAAACTCATTGCTAATTTCCTTTTTTTCATTCTTTCTTCTCTCTCCTTTAATTTCCCCTGGTATTGTTTTAGTAAATTACTATTGCTAAATCCCTTCTCTAAAAGTATAAACAAATGATAACTTTCAGTAAATTGAACATATTTAGATAAGTCTGTAATATATTAAGTTTTTTTCGTTTTTTACGGTAAAATATCTAAAATAAACAAATATCAATAAAATAATGTGAAAAAGATTGCCAAAAAGAAAACTGGAAATTAACGCTGATTGAGCTTTTGTTATATTAAGAAATAATGTAAACATAAATAATAAATGTATGGTGAAATGTAACTGCTTATGATTTGTACTTATTTAACTAAATATTATGTAAAATAAAATGACAGAATATTTTTATAAAATAACACAGGTTTTAAGATGCGGGGAAACTATATATAAGCAGGTTTTGAAATAGTGCTTAATCCTTTTGATATCAAATGATTAAGCACTGTTTATGTAAAGCTGAAAACAAATAGTAAAGTGCAAAAATTGATTGATTTTTTTGATATAATTTAACTGAATAAATAGATAACAATAAAATAATAATAAATATCTATAAAATAAAATACAAAACAGTATTGAAATTTTGATAAAATAAGATTAAAATAAAGAGAGTGATAACGAAAGAAACAGAAAAGAGGCTGTTAGTATGGACGCAAACAAAAAGGCAGATGTTGTTGTCATTGGTGGCGGTGTCACGGGAACAGCTATTTTGCGTGAGTTATCGAAATACGAGCTCAAATGCATTTTAGTTGAAAAAGAACCGGATATTGCTTCGGAAACGACAAAGGCAAATAGTGCAATTCTCCATGCGGGTTTTGACGCAAAGCAGGGGAGTATGAAAGCAAAAATGAATATAGCTGGCAATAGATTGTATCATGAGCTCAAGCAAGAGCTGGATCTTGATATAGAATGGACGGGCTCCCTTGTTGTTGCAACGGATGCAGTAGAAATGGAAACGGTGAAGGAACTTTTTACACGCGGCAGAGAAAATGGTGTTGAAGGGTTGGAAATCTGGTCGGCAGAGCAGGTACTTAAGGCCGAGCCAAATCTCAGCAAAGAAGTAAAAGGTGCACTTTGGGCGCCAACTGCCGGTGTTTGCTGGCCGTTTGGAATGGCAATCGCCTTTGCGGAAAATGCTGTGATCAATGGAGCTGAAATTGTACGAAATTGTACGGTTGAAGGCTTTGATGTTATAGATGGAAAGATTTGTGGCGTCAGTACAAGTCAGGGAACGATTCAAACAAAATATGTCATCAATGCAGCCGGTGTTCATGCAGATGAAATCAGTCGTTTGGCTGGTGATAACAGCTTTACGATTCATCCACGCAAAGGCGAGTATGTTCTTTTTGATAAGACTGCACGTGAACAAATGGTGAAAGGGGTGATTTTTCCGACACCGAACAAAACATCGAAAGGAATTCTTGTGTGTACGACGACACATGGCAATACATTTGTTGGTCCAAACGCACAGGATATGGATGATAAGGAAGATACAGCGGTTACGCCGCAAGGCATGCAGGAAATATTAGTATCGGCACGCAAACTTTTGCCCAATATACCAGTTGGTGCAGCGATTACGGAATTCAGTGGGATTCGTGCTGTATCCAGCACAGGTGATTTTATTTTGGGAGAATCTGAAAAGGTCAGTGGTCTTATTCATGCAGCCGGCATACAATCACCAGGGCTGACATCGGCTCCGGCAATTGCAGAATACATTACATCGGTTGTTTTAAAGAAAGAACCTGCTATACAAAAGAAAGCGGATTTCAAAAGAAATCGCCCCAAACATAAGATGTTCCAACGCTTATCACATGAAGAACAGGCTGAACTTGTAAAGGAAAATAAACTGTATGGGCGTGTGATTTGTCGGTGTGAAACCATAACGGAAGGCGAAATAATGGATGCAATTCACCGACCTTGCGGAGGACGGACCGTTGATGGTGTCAAGCGCCGAACAAGAGCAGGCATGGGACGCTGTCAGGGTGGTTTTTGTGGACCGCGTATTACGCAGATTTTGTCACGTGAACTTGGCATACCTGTAACGGAAGTACGGAAGGAAAGTGCGGATTCCCAGATGTTTTATGAGAAGAATCAGAAGAGCGGAGGGAATGAATAATGAGAAATTTATATGATGTAGTGATTGTTGGCGGCGGCCCAGCCGGACTTTCTGCCGCATACAGTGCATATCAAAATGGTGCGAAGAAGATTCTTGTTCTTGAACGTGATCGTGAACCGGGTGGAATTCTGCAGCAGTGTATCCATAATGGTTTTGGTTTGCACCACTTTAAGGAAGAACTCACGGGCCCTGGCTATGCACGGCGCTGTATGGAACTCGTCAAGGATAAGCCGGAAATCGAAATACTTGTTGATACAATGGTGCTTGATGTACAGTCAGATAAGACGGTTATTGCCGTTAATCCGGAAAAAGGTCTTATGACGATCAAAGGGAAAACGATTATTCTTACGATGGGCTGCCGCGAAAGAACGCGTGGTGCAATCCGCATTCCGGGTGAACGTCCGGCGGGTGTATTCACAGCGGGGGCGGCACAGCGAATGGTTAATATGGAAGGTTATCTGCCGGGTAAAAAAATCGTTATCCTCGGCAGTGGTGATATTGGTCTTATTATGGCGCGTCGCATGTCACTTGAAGGCTGCAGAGTACAGGCTGTTCTTGAAATCTGTCCTTTCTCCAATGGATTAACACGTAATATTGTACAGTGTCTCAAGGACTATGATATTCCATTGTATTTGTCACATACGATTACGAAGATTAAGGGGAAAGGGCGGGTCGAAGGAATTACAGCTGCCAAAGTAGATGAGAAAATGCAAATAATCCCAGGGACGGAATTTGATATTGATTGTGATACGTTGTTATTATCGGTGGGCCTTATCCCGGAAAATGAACTTTCGCGTGGGTTGAAGCTTAAGATGCATCCCCTTACGAATGGTCCGATTGTTGACCAGCATCGCGAGACAAGTATAGAGGGAATATTTGCCGCTGGGAATGTTGTTCATGTCCATGATCTTGTTGATTTTGTGTCGGAAGAAGCGGAAATTGCTGGTAAATATGCTGCAATTACGGCAAATGGTGATATGAGAGCGAAAACACAGGATGTTGAAATACAGCCCAGCGAGGGTATACGTACGTGTGTACCACAGCATATTGCTGTGTCTGAAGCAGGCGAAATCGTACGTCTTTTCATGCGTGTGCGGCAACCAATGCGCAAAGTGAAACTGGAGGTCGTGTCTGGTGGAGAACTACTTTTTACTAAGCTGCTGCCAGTTGCAAAGCCAAGTGAAATGATAGCAGTTAATCTGCCGGCAGAAAAAGTGAAACAGATAAATGGTATGATTCAGGTTGCCATTAAGGGGGTGTAAGCATGGCAGTAGAAAAAAAAGTATTGACCTGTATTACCTGTCCAATTGGTTGTGAGATAACGGCTGAGCTTACAGATGGTGCAATAACATCAGTTACGGGAAACAGCTGTCCGCGTGGGGAAAAATACACAAGGGAAGAACTCACTGCGCCACGCCGTATGTTAACCTCTACGGTCCGGCTCGAAGGCGGCAGAATGCCGTTGCTGCCAGTTGTATCGGAGAAAGCTCTCCCAAAAGAAAAAATTCTTGCCTGTGCGGAAGCACTGCGCAGTCTTAGAGTAGAAGCACCGATAAAAGAAGGTGCTGTTGTATGTGAAAATATCCTGGGGCTTGGTATCAATATTCTTGCAAGCCGGGATATGGAACGTGTGTAAAAAAATGTATTCATGTTATAGCTATGTTTATTAGGTATATGATATGGTATCCTTAAAAAAATAAGGAGGCTGCTTTATGCGAAGAATAGTATTGTTGTGTTCAGCCGGGGTGTCGACGAGTCTGCTTGTAAAAGAGATGCAAAAGGAAGCTAAACGCCTGGGATATGAATGCAGTATAGAGTTTTATCCGCTTTCCAGAGCAGAAGAAGATTCTGAGGCAACCGATGTTTTTCTGCTTGCGCCACAGGCTGCATATGCTCTTGGTGAGATGAAGCTAAAATATCCCGAAATTCCCGCTGCAGTTATTCCACAGGAAATGTATGGCGAGGCTGATGCTGTCGCTGTTTTGGATTTTGCCCAGAAAATAGTGGGAGATTATTGAGCGGTAAAAGGGTTTAGGTGTTGTTTAATCAAAAAAAATTATTGTGAAAAGTGTATACCATATCATTTATTTATACGATCTCGTTCTTTGTACGTACCTATTTGGATATTCTGTCGCACTTGTTATTATCGGCAGTGCAGACAGGGAATCCAATAAGTGTAAATTAAAAGGAGGACTTTGAAAATGGCAAAACAGTATGTAATGGCAATGGATGCAGGGACGACAAGTAACCGGGCAATAATCTTTGATAATAATTCAAAGGTTATCGGTGTATCACAAAAGGAATTCACACAACATTTCCCAAATACGGGCTGGGTAGAACATGATGCAGAAGAAATCTGGAGCACGATGTCGACGGTTATGAAAGAAGCCGTGGAACAAGCTGGTATTGCTGCCAGTGATATTTCTGCAATCGGTATCACGAATCAACGTGAAACCGCTGTTGTCTGGGATAAAAAAACAGGACGGCCGATTTACAATGCAATTGTCTGGCAGTCTCGTCAAACTTCTGAAATATGTGAAGATTTGAAAAAGCGCGGCTTAACAGAAGAGTTTAAAGAAAAGACAGGGCTTGTTATCGACGCATATTTTTCTGGTACAAAGGTCAAATGGATACTTGATCATGTAGCAGGGGCAAGAGAACAAGCAGAAAATGGCGAACTTTTATTTGGTACAATTGACACATGGCTTATTTGGAAACTTACGGGTGGGAAAGTACATGTCACAGATTATTCAAATGCATCACGCACGTTGATGTTTAATATCAGAGAGCTTCATTGGGATGATAAGCTGCTGGAATATTTGACAGTTCCAAAGTCAATGCTGCCAGAAGTTCACTCTTCAAGTGAAGTTTATGGTAATACAATCCCGTCGATTCTTGGAGCAGCTATACCAATTGCAGGTGCGGCTGGTGATCAGCAGGCAGCTCTTTTTGGCCAGACGTGTTTTGAACCGGGCATGGCGAAGAATACGTATGGAACAGGTTGTTTCATGCTTATGAATACAGGGACAAAGATTCATACATCTGAAAATGGTCTTGTTACAACGATTGCCTGGGGTCTTGATGGAAAAGTTGAATATGCACTTGAAGGCTCAATCTTCGTTGCGGGTGCAGCAATACAATGGCTGCGCGATGGTATTCGTCTGATTGATACAGCACCAGATTCTGAATGGGTTGCCAAAAAGGTAAAAGATACGGGTGGTGTTTATGTAGTACCGGCATTTGTTGGCCTTGGCGCACCTTATTGGGACATGAATGCGCGCGGTATGATTATTGGCATTACGCGCGGTACGACAAAAGCACACATTGTTCGTGCAACACTGGATTCGATGGCATATCAGACCCGCGATGTGCTCAGTGCAATGGAAGCGGATTCACATATCAAACTTGCGGCACTCAGGGTAGATGGCGGCGCTGTAGCGAACAATGTTCTCATGCAGTTCCAGGCTGATTTGCTGGGGGTTCCTGTAGATCGTCCGCAGATTATTGAAACAACAGCTCTTGGTGCAGCTTATCTGGCGGGACTGGCTGTAGGTGTATGGAAATCAAAAGACGAGTTGAGACATACGTGGAAGCTGGATAACCGTTTTGAACCGCAGATGCAGTCGGAAGAAGCAGATAAACTTTATAAGGGCTGGCGTAAGGCAGTAAAACATTCTATGCACTGGCTTGATGAAGATTGATAATTGTTAAAAAGTACCTCTCAGAAAAATTTTTAAGTGTTTTATTAAATTATTATTAAAAAGCAGGAAAGAGGGACGGACATGGACAATTTATTAGGTGAGTTTTTTGGAACGATGGTACTTATTATATTTGGGGCTGGTGTCTGCGCAAACTGTAGTTTGACAAAATCAAAAGGGCAAGGCGGAGGCTGGATCTGTATAGCAACAGGCTGGGGATTTGCAGTTCTCATGGGAGTCTACACATCGGTCTCCCTGGGTGCGCCGCAGGCGGATCTCAACCCGGCTGTTACGCTGGCAAAATCATTTATCGGTATCTATACGGTATCACAGGTGATTACGACATCGCTTGCGCAGATCGCAGGAGCATTTTGTGGTGCAGCTATTGTTTGGCTGGCATATCTTCCACATTGGGCAGTAACCGAAGATAAACCAACAAAGCTTGGTATATTCTGCACAGCTCCGGCAATCCGCAGTGCAGGTGCGAATTTCCTGTGCGAATTAATTGGTACGGTAGTTCTTGTATTCCTTATTTGGGCAATCTTTAATAAAGCTAACGGTCCTTTGCCACCGGCGTTTGGTCCATATCTTGTTGGTATTCTGATTTGGGCAATTGGCCTTAGTCTGGGCGGTCCTACAGGGTATGCAATCAACCCGGCTCGTGACTTCGGTCCGAGACTGGCACATGCAGTATTGCCGATTGCTGGCAAGGGTGAATCAGACTGGGGCTATGCCTGGGTACCAATTCTTGGTCCGCTGGCTGGCGGCTGTGTAGCCTATGCCATTGCAGCAGTGATTCATTTAGTTTGATATATCGTTATTTGTAAAAAAATACGTATTTACGTTGTAGACATAGGACATAAACTAAAAATGTTTATGTCCTAGAGTCTTTTTGTGGTTTTATAATGATGCATTTTATCTGAATATATTATTAATATGGGAGGGATATAAATGAAAAAAATTATCAATGAGGTAGATAAGGTTGAAGAACAAATGACGCTTGGTCTGGTTAAGGCATTTCCTAAAAAATTGAAGAAACTGGATTGTGGAACTGTTATTGTAAGAGCGGAAAAAAAGCAGGGAAAAGTTGCTCTTGTGAGCGGCGGCGGAAGCGGCCATGAACCGGCACATGCTGGTTT
>Ga0172378_10001006_pt1 | contig 25549 bp, 28 predicted proteins | sample GrowelOW332metaG_FD_119755 | JGI IMG/M metagenome (GOLD analysis project Ga0172378, IMG submission 119755) | Groundwater microbial communities from an aquifer near a municipal landfill in Southern Ontario, Canada - Pumphouse #3_1 metaG | ecosystem: Environmental > Aquatic > Deep subsurface >... | reverse complement strand
TCCGTCCTTGCGAGACCAGATCGGACATTACGGTATTTCCAAGATGTCCGTCACTTCCTGTAACCAGATACGTGATCATTCACACCTCATTGATTCAATTATATCACCACGGAATTTACAACACAATGACATTTAGCATACAATATGTTTGTTAAAATCATGAACCTTGGAAAAAAAACTCTATTCATCAAGCAGAAACACAATAATCACTTAGCAACAATGTGTTGACTTAGCAACAAAGATGTCGTAATTTTTGATGGACTCATACTTGAATGAAGGAAACCGAAACATATGAAAATGGATCGAAGAGCACGTTATACTCGTATGGTATTGAAACAAAGTCTGCTCTCCTTAATGAAGGAAAGACCAATAACAAAGATTTCAGTGAAGGAATTGTGTGAAAAGGCCGATGTAAACCGCACTACGTTTTATGCACACTATACCGATATCAACGAATTGCTACAGCAAATTGAGTCAGAGCTCATGGAGAGAATCAAAAATTCCCTCTCATCAGGCCTTGGAGGTGATTCTGTCTCATCGATGCTGATGGATATTTTGCTGGCCATCAAGGAAAACGGAGAACTATGCACAATTCTCTTCAGCGACTATGGTGACAAGGATTTCATGGAAAGAATCCTCCTCTTGGCGAGGGAAAAAAGCATCGAGCAATGGAAAAAGACAAACCCAGAGATTGAGACTTCAGCCATGGAGAAGCTCTACACCTTCTTTTCTTATGGGAGTATGGCTATCATCCGCGACTGGGTCAGGGATGGTATGCAGGAGAATCCGAGTACCATCGCCCTATTCCTTGACAGGACTTGCAACCCGGGGCTCTCGACCCTGGAACAGCAGAAGAGTCCAGAATAAGATTCCCTCGTGCAGGTGTAATTCGCAGGTTTTCATCAATCCACATCAGGGAATTCCCTGTTTCAAGTTCATAGGAGCCCCTTCAGGATCCCTACTTGTTCTGTAGATCGTTACGACTGTCCTTGAGCATGACATCATGGGCACCACCCTCGACAATACTCGTGGAACTCACCAAGGTCAGTTTCGCACTTTCCTGAAGGCTCTTGATGGTCAATGCGCCACAATTGCACATGGTGCTCTTGATTTTGCTCAGGGTAATCATCACGTTGTCCTTCAAGGAACCCGCATAAGGGACATAGGAGTCAACCCCCTCGACAAAGGAAAGCTTGCCACCTTTCCCGCCGAGATCGTAGCGCTGCCAGTTGCGGGCACGTGCCGAGCCCTCACCCCAATACTCCTTCACATAGCTGCCATTGATGGTTACCTTTGCAGTAGGGCTTTCATCAAAACGAGCGAAATACCTGCCAAGCATCACAAAGTCGGCGCCCATGGCCAGCGCCAACGTCACATGATAGTCGAGAACGATACCCCCATCAGAGCAAATCGGCACATATATGCCTTTTTCAGCAAGGTACTGATCCCTTGCCTTTGCTACCTCAATGATAGCCGTGGCCTGCCCCCGCCCGATGCCCTTGGTCTCTCTTGTGATACAAATGGAACCACCACCGATGCCAACCTTCACGAAATCAGCACCACTGTCGGCGAGAAAGCGGAAACCCTCCGCATCAACGACATTCCCTGCTCCAACTTTGACGGCATCCCCATAAATGCTTCGTATCCACGCAATCGTATCAGCCTGCCATTGGCTGTACCCTTCAGAGGAATCGATGCAAAGTACATCAGCTCCCGCCTCCACCAACGCAGGGACCCTCTCTTGATAATCCCTGCTGTTGATACCAGCGCCAACCATGTATCTTTTATGGACATCAAGCAACTCATTCGGATTTTCCTTATGGGTGTCATAGTCCTTCCTGAATACGAAATATTTCAGATGATTCTCCTCATCGATAATGGGAAGGCTGTTCAACTTGTGATCCCAGAGGATATCATTGGCCTCACTGAGAGTGATGGGCTCTCTTGCATAGACAAGCTTGTCAAAGGGAGTCATGAAAGAGGATACCAACGTATCCTCGCTCATGCGTGACGGCCTCCAATCGCGGCTGGTCACCACCCCCATGAGCTTTCCATTGGCAGTACCGTCAAAAGTGACGGCTATGGTAGAATGTCCCAACTCCTCTTTCAAGGCGATGACGTCCCTAAGAGTCTGGTCCGGACGGATATTCGAGTCAGAAGGGACAAACCCGGCCTTGAACGCCTTGACCTTGGCGACCATGGCTGCTTCGCTTTCAATGGATTGCGAGCCATAGATGAAGGAAATCCCTCCCTCCCTTGCCAAAGCCTCGGCCATTTTCTCGCCACTGACACTTTGCATGATTGCACTGACCATAGGGATGTTCAGGATAATCGGGCTGCTCTCACCCTTCTTATATTTTACCAACGAGGTTTTTAAGGAAACATTGGAAGGAATACAATCATTCGCTGTATACCCCGGAACAAGAAGATATTCACTGAAGGTATGGGAAGGCTCCTCAAAGTAATATGCCATAATGTTTTTTCTCCTGTAGATTATGGCAATTTATTCTGCCAAGTATAAGCAAGAAAAGCAAGACAGACTGCGCTTCCTGTAACAGTTTTTCAAACTTACTCATATAAGCATAATTCACAATAATACTATTATTATAAAATATAATTCACTCCATAATTATTATTTTTAGTTTTATTTAAAATGTATCTATTATGTAATATTGCTAATTGAATTGACTTTATCTTGTAACACGATAGTATTGTCTATAAGAAAAACATAAGAGAGGCAAACTATGAAGAATTTCGTGTCTACTGTTTTGTTGAGTACCATGGTGTTCGCTCTTGTTGGTTGCTCCTCAATACCAAAAGGCGCAAAAGCTGTGACTGATTTCGAATTGGACAAGTACCTTGGATCCTGGTATGAAATCGCCAGACTGGACTTTATGTTCGAGAAAGACCTCAACAACACGACAGCCAACTATTCAGTGGAGAAGGAAGGCATTGTCACCGTGCTCAACAGAGGTTTCAATCCCTTGAAAAACCAATGGAAGGAAGCGAAGGGAAAAGCAAAATTCAGAGGCTCCCCGACCGTCGGGGAACTTGCAGTCTCCTTCTTTGGACCCTTCTACAGCGGGTATAATATCCTTTCCCTGGATGAAAACTACACGTATGCCCTGATAGCCGGCAAAGACACAAAATATCTTTGGTTCCTATCTCGTAAGAATACCATGAGTGAGGAAGTCAAACAAAAATATATACAGATTGCAAAGCAACTTGGATATGACACAGACCAGCTTGTCTGGGTGGAGCATACCCATTAGTCTTGTGATTGCTTCATTTCCTGTAAAGAGCCGGGAAAGGAAACAATCCCGGTTCTTGGTGCAATATGCAATCTTGTCAACCCACTGTACCTTTTAGGTGAAATCATTCCCCTTCCAGTGACAAATCACATCCAAGGAAACTATTTCCCACAAATTCCTTGTCATACGGTATGTCATTCAGCAGGATTAGGCGGATCCTTCCTTTTTTCATCGACCATTTATCACTGGATTTCATTTTTGTGCAGCTACAATACAGAATTACCTACCAAGCTCGAGCAAGCAATTCTGCCGAGGGTCAAGCCGTATCAAAAGCTTGGTGCCTGAAAATGATGCCATGGCTTCACTATTTTTCACCTGTCCCATGCCGAGCAATGAATTATCGATGATGATGGCTTTCTCTTTACTCGATTTGTTCAGCAGGGCGACAAGTGCCTGCTTGTCATCATATCGAACAAAAGCAACCGTCGAGTTGTCTGCATACATGAAACGATAGGCTCCAAAGGCAAGCAACGAAGCATAGTTCCTCCGGATTTTCCCCATAAGGGTGTACAATCGCACAAAACGCCGGTCCCATTTGGTTTTGTCCCACTGCATGGGATAACGGCAGTCCTCGACAGTCCCATAGGGACCCTCAAGACCCACCTCGTCTCCGTAATATGTTGACGGCATACCGGGAAGCAGGTATTGCAACATCACACAACCGCTATAGAGCTGGAAGTCCTTTCCATGGGCCTTGGCGCTCAGACGTGGGGTGTCGTGGCTTGAGAGCAAGTTGAACTGAAGGAATCGCATCTGCGGGTCGAGGTTCTCCAGTTGCGTCTCAATCGCCTTGACAAGATCGTATCCATTATACGCCGTGCTTTTTCCAGGATCATTCCCCCATCCGTAGCTCAGGTACCTGTCTCTCTCTCCCAACCAGGCCCTCAGCGGTCTGCTGCATCCGAAATAGTTCATGCTGGCATCCCATTGGTCACCATGCAAGTGCGCCGAGGCATCGGTCCAGTCCTCCCCGACAAGGTAAGCTTCAGGATTCTCTTCCTTCACCGCCTTGCGTACACCTTGCCATATCTCCTGGCAGTAATTGTCCGTGTCCGTCCTCCCCACCTCATTTGCCACATCCAGACGCCAGCCATCCTGCAGATAAGGTTCTCTCAGAAACTTGCGAAGCACACTATCCTGGCCCTGGTAGATGATATCCCTGAGCTTCTCGCTTCCATAGTTCAGTTGCGGCAAGGTGGAGACTCCTTGCCAAAAAAGGAGCGAGCCATCCTCTTTGAAATAATAATATGAATGCTCATCGCTCTGCATATCCTCCCTTGCCTTGGCAAGCCATGCATGGTTAAGCCCTGTATGGTTGATGGAGATATCGATAAGTATTCTCATCCCTCTCTTGTGGACAGCCGAGCACAAGCTACGAAAGGCCTCGTCCCCTCCCAGTTTGGGATCAATCTGGAAAAAATCGCAACAATCGTACCGGTGTGTGGTGCATGACATCCCGATGGGATTGATATACAAGGTATCGATGCCCAAAGACTGGAGATAGTCAAGGGAATCCTCGATGCCTTTCAAATCACCATTGAAGAAGTCCAGACATCGCCCTTGTCCAAAAGGCAGAGGTTTCTCATCAAAGCCATGGACCGAGACCGTTCCCCCGTCGAACTCATACTCATGCTCATGGGCTCCAACAGCTCTGTCACCTTTACGAAACCGGTCCGGAAAAATCTGATAGCAGGTGCTCCCTGCAACCCATGTGGCGCATTGGAGATTCTCCCTAAGGAAGAAATCATCATGCAAGGAAGGAATGTATCTGGTAAGTCCCTTTTGGCTGTAATAATAATAGGTCCGGCCGACTCTCAAGGCAAAGCACCAGTACAACCCTTCACTGTCAGGCATGACGAAAGAAATATGGAAGATATCCGTATCCTCATATCTCTCGCAGGTGCTGTTCACTTGTCTTTCATGGATTGTTGCTACCAGCAACACTTCCTCTACGGGAGACGTGGGAGGAATCTTGATGGACAAGGTGATAGTCTCTCCTCCTTTAGGATAAAGATTGGATACGTAAAGGGAATTCACCCCGCTGTCGATACTTTTTTTCCACATAAAAACTATTCCTTTTTCTTTCTCAGAATACCATATTTTAAAGAAATAAAAATTTGTTGACCGATTTAGAAAACCGGTTTAGTATAAAAAACATACATAGCAAGAATTAACGCACAAGCTAAAATTCACTTGAAACATAAGGAGAGCATATCATGAAAAAGACTTTATCTGTTTTGTTGGTAACTCTGCTGGTTCTCTCTGGAGACCTGTTCGCACAAGGCCAGAGTGACAGCAAGTCAGCCTCAGCAAAAGAAGTTTACTTCTTGAATTTCAAGCCAGAGATTTCTTCTGTCTATGAAGAGAAGGTCGCTCCGGCTTTTGAGGCTGAGACGGGAATCAAGCTGAAGGTCGTCACTGCCGCCAGTGGCACTTACGCCCAGACGCTCAAGAGCGAGATGGCAAAGAGCAATCCTCCTGTTATCTTCCAGACCAATGGACCTGTCGGAATGCAGAACAGCAAGGACGACGCCATGGATTTGAAAAACACCAACTTCTACAAGATCCTTGGAGATAAGAGCATGGCGCTCACCGAAGGGACCAAGGTCCTTGCCATCCCCTATGCCGTTGAAGGCTATGGAATCATCTATAATGATGCCATCATGAAGAAGTATTTCGCTCTTTCTGACAAATCCGTCAAGATTTCCAGCACTGAGGAGATTACCGATTTCGCAACCTTGAAGGCGGTGGTGCTTGACATGACCGCACATAAGAGCCAGCTGGGCATTGAGGGTGTGTTCGCTTCCACTTCCCTGTCGGCGGGCAATCAGTGGAGATGGCAGACCCACCTCATCAACGTCCCTTTGTATTATGAGTTCGCCGAGAACAAGAATTATGACAATGCGGTGCTTGCCGGCTTGGCTTCAAGTACCATCACTTTCAAATATGGCAAGAACCTGCAGGCCCTTTGGGACCTGTATCTGCAGAACAGTTGCACAAAGCCTGGTCTGCTCGGGAGCAAGAGCGTCGACGACTCAATGGCAGAGTTCGCACTTGGCAAGGTGGCCATGGTCCAGAACGGCAACTGGGGTGCCAGTCAGATCCTTGGGGTCAAAGGCAACAAGGTGAAGGACTCCGACATCAAGTTCCTTCCTCTGTATATGGGTATAGACGGCGAGGCAAAGCGTGGACTTTGCGTAGGGACCGAAAATTACCTGTCCATCAACAGCCATGTCTCCTCTGAGGTACAGGGCTACGCCGATACGTTCCTTACTTGGCTTTTCTCTTCCGAGACAGGGAAGAGACTTGTCAAAGACAACCTGGGCTTCATCACTCCCTTCAACACCTTCAAGGACAATGAGCTCCCCAGCGATCCATTGGCAAAACAGGTGGTCCAATGGATGAATAAAACCGGTTGCACCTCGATTCCTTGGGCATTCGCGGCAATTCCAAGCGAGGATTGGAAGAACAGTGTCGGTGCGGCTTTGCTTGAGTACGCACAAGCTCAGAAGACCTGGGACGATGTCAGCAAGACTGTCATCGACCAATGGGCCATTGAGTATAAGCTCACTCACTAATCAGCAGTGAATTCATTGATAGGTCGTCCAGACTATGAACGGCCTATCGTTTTTTCAAAAGAGGTTTCCCTATGCAAAAAGCATTGAAAAGATATTTCGCGCTCTTTGCCCTGCCCGGCATCATCTGCTTTTCCTTGGCCTTCTTCATACCCATGATCATGGGCGTTGTGCTCTCATTTTGCAAGTTCACCTCGGTCACCAATGCAACATTCGTCGGCTTCTCAAATTACACCAAGTCCTTCATCAATGATGATTTCCTTCACGCCCTAGTCTTCACGGTGAAGTTCACTCTTATCAGCGTGGTCCTTATCAACACCATCGCCTTCACCCTGGCGATGCTGCTGACCAAGGGTATCAAGGGCACCTATGCCTTCCGCACCATCTTCTTCATGCCAAATCTCATCGGAGGCATCGTTCTGGGCTGGATATGGCAGGTCATTATCAACGGTATACTTCTCAAGAGGGGAGTCACCATCGTCAGTAACCCTAAATATGGGTTCTGGGGCCTGGTTGTCCTGATGAACTGGCAGAATGTCGGCTACATGATGGTCATCTACATCGCAGGAATACAAAACATCCCCAAAGACCTTATTGAAGCCGCCCAGATTGACGGTGCGGGGAAAAGCATGATGCTTTTCAAGGTCATCCTTCCCTCTATCATGAGCAGCATCACCATCTGTACGTTCCTCACCCTCACCAACGGCTTCAAGCTTTTCGACCAGAACCTCGCCTTGACCGCAGGGGACCCGGGAAGGCAGACGGAGATGGTAGCCTTGAACATCGTGAACACGTTCTACGGACGTAATGGCTTTGAGGGAGTCGGACAGGCAAAGGCTGTGATGTTCACCCTCATTGTCTCAGTCATAGCCCTGACACAGTTGCGGTTGACGCGCAACAAGGAGGTCGAGCGATGAGCAGAGATTTCCAGAGAAAGAAAGCGAGCCGTACCATCTTGTTCATGATTCTTGTGATTCTTGCATTCTTGTTCCTTGCCCCCCTCCTCATAGTGTTCATCAACTCGTTCAAGAGCAAGTTGTATATCTCCAACGAACCTTTCAAATTCCCGACGAGAGAGACATTCAGTGGCAAGGAAAACTATATCGAGGGGGTAAGGAAGATCAAGTTCTTCAATGCATTCGGCTACTCCCTGTTCATTACGGTCTTCTCTGTCATAGGCATATGTCTTGTCACCAGTATGCTTGCCTGGTACATCACCCGAATCAAAAGCAAGTTCACCGTAACCTTGTATTATCTCTTGGTGTTCTCAATGATTGTTCCCTTCCAAATGGTCATGTTCACCATGAGCAAGATGGCGAACACCCTTCATCTGGACAATCCTGTAGGTATCATCGTGATGTATATCGGTTTTGGTGCCGGCATGTCATCGTTCCTGTTCAGCGGCTTTATCAAAAGCATCCCACTGGCCTTGGAAGAAGCCGCGACAATTGATGGGGCGGACCCAGTGAAAACATTCTTCCTTGTTGTATTGCCGATGCTCAAGCCCACAACGATCACCGTCGCCATCCTCAACACCATGTGGATTTGGAATGACTATCTCTTGCCTTATCTTACCATTGGAAATGATTACAAGACCATTCCTGTGGCAATCCAGTATCTGAGAGGTGGTTACGGGGCTGTGGATATGGGAGCCATGATGGCCATGCTGGTCCTGGCTATGATTCCCATCATTCTCTTCTACTTCTTCGCACAACGCTTTATCATTGAGGGTGTGGTTGCCGGTGCGGTCAAAGGATAAAGGATATAATATGACAAACGGGAAAAAGCCTACAATCAAGGACATCGCTTTGCAAAGTGGATACTCAAAAACGGCAGTCTCGTTTGCCTTCAATGAGCCAAGCCGTATTAGTGACAAGGCAAGAACAACCATTCTGGAGGTTGCGAATCGCCTGGGCTACATACCGGATCCCATGGCGCGCAATTTCAGTTTGCATCGTCATATGAGCATTGGGTTCCTTTTGCCGCAAGAGATCGAGTATTCCTTGGGAAACCCCTATATCACCCAAGTGATTCTCGGCATCGGTACCATCTGCCAGCAACAAGGATACACCCTTACCCTCATTCCTCCCTTGAACCACAGCATTCTTGATGCGGTGAAGAACGCCGTGGTCGACGGTCTCATCGCCATGGGCATGCAAGTCGGAATGGATATCGTCGACATGATGAATACCCGGATGATACCATATGTGACAATCGACGGAACCCCAAGCGCCGATATGCCATCCGTGAACATCAAGGATATGGAGGCGGCTTGCAAATTGATGAGCCTTGTGCTCACCAAGGAACATAGGAACCTGGCGATAGTGAGTCTTTCAAAAGATGCATTTTCCACCGAAGGGAATATGAATTCCGTTCCAGCGCGACGAGCCTTGGGATATGATACGGCCTTACGGAAAGTCGGGCTCACCTTGCAAGATGAGAACGTGCATCATTTTGTAAGTGAATGCACTTATCTCAATGGCATGTGCGTTGCTCAGGAAATCGCTAAACTCAATCCACTTCCTACAGCTGTGGTCACCATGAGCGATATCGTCGCAATTGGATGCATATCCTATTTTCAAAGCCAGGACATCAAGGTCCCCCAGGATATCTCTGTAGTCGGTTTTGACAACATCGACTCAGCAAAACTGGTCAGCCCTCAGCTCACCACAGTGGATCAGCCCGCGCTTCTCAAGGGATCCATCGCCGCCAAGGCTCTTTTCTCAATGATCAATGGAGAGGAACTTGTCACAAAACATATGGAGATACCTTATTCGATAGTCATTCGTCAAAGTCTTGCCCAGGCAAGGAGATAAACCATGGATAGTAAGGATGTTCGTTGTTGCGGGGTGCTCCTCCATCCAACCTCGCTCTATTCCCCTTATGGCATCGGCGACCTCGGCCCTGCATGTTATGATTTTATCGATGCCCTGTACAATGCTGAAGTAAGGCTATGGCAAATACTACCCCTGGGTCCAACTGGATACGGAAACAGCCCATATTCTGCTCGCTCGGCCTTCGCGGGGAACGAGCTGCTGCTTTCTCCTATCCTCCTGGTTGAGAATGGATATCTGGCTGAAAAAGACCTTTCCTCTTCGCCTCGTTTCCCATCCTCAAAAATCGATTTCGATGCGGTGAAGCAGTGGAAGATACCCCTCTTGAAGAAAGCTGCAAACAATTTTCTCTCCAAAAGTCAAGAGAAACAGCAATTTACGTCTTTCTGCCAGGAAAATCAGTATTGGCTTGATGATTACGCTCTGTTCATGGTCCTTTATGAGAAGTATCAAGACGCAAGATGGTCCTCCTGTTGGGACAGGGATGTTGCAAAGAGAGAAAAGAAAACAATTGCAAGGATCTCTATGGAGAAAAAGCAGGAAATCCTTGAATGGAAAACCCTGCAATTCTTTTTCGACCAGCAGTGGAAGCAGGTGAAGCGATATGCAAACGCCAGGGATATCAAGATAATCGGGGATATCCCCATCTTTGTGGCTGCCGACAGTGTCGATACCTGGAGCAATCTCTCCCTTTTCAAGACAGATAAAGAAGGACATTACACAGAAGTCTCCGGTGTTCCACCTGATAACTTCTGCACCACAGGACAATTATGGGGTAATCCTGTCTACGACTGGAAGGCAATGAGAAAGAGCTCTTATTCCTGGTGGATAAGGCGCCTCGAAAGATTAAGACACCAGACGGATATCATCCGAATCGACCATTTCAGGGGGTTCGAGTCTTACTGGAGCGTGCCTGCCAAGGACACGACCGCAGAACATGGCGTCTGGGTGAAAGCGCCGGGACATGAGTTCTTCCATGAAGTGAGAAAGCAACTCGGCGATGTCGATATCCTTGCTGAGGATCTGGGCTTCGTGACTAAAGAGGTCGAGCAGTTGCGCGATGAAAACAATTTTCCCGGGATGAGAATCGCACAGTTCGGATTCAACCTCTCGGATAAGGGAATCCTCGATAGCCTTGACACCTTTCTCCCTCATAACTATCAATACAATTGTGTCGCCTATACAGGCACCCATGACAATGAGACAACACAGGGGTGGTTTGATCACCAGAGCCCTGAAGGAAAAAAAGCCATCTGCTCCTATCTTGCCTGCACATCGGAAAACGTGGTATGGTCCCTGATCAGGGCCGTCATGGCAAGCCATGCGCACTATGCGATTTTTCCCTTGCAGGACATCCTTGGCCTGGGCAATCAGGCGCGGATGAATACTCCCTCGACCTGTTCAAGGGAGAATTGGTCCTGGCAGCTTGAAGAGAAGACACAGTTAAGAGACCCACTGGAAAAACTCAGGGAGCTGGTCCTGCTGTATGGACGTTTTGGATCAAATGGCGACAGCCGTCATTCCTGACGGCCGTCATCCTTTTCATTTCTTAATTTTGCTTGCAAGCTGATGCATGACGGACTGCGGTGATTGGGAAGCATCCAAATCAATGAGGAGACCTTTCTTGCGGTAGTATGCAATCAGAGGCTCAGTGGATGCCGCATATACCTTCAGGCGGTTTGCAATGGCTTCCGGCTTATCATCATCCCTCTGGATAAGAGGCTCTCCCGTCTCATCATCAATACCCTCGTTCTTCGGTGGACTGAAGATGATATGATACGTCCGGCCAGTGGACTTGCACACCCTGCGTCCGGACAGCCGCTTGATGATCTCTTCATCGCTGAGCATGAAATTAATCACCTCATCAACCTCACTCAGACCTGCCAAGGCCTCAGCCTGGAAGATGGTCCGAGGAAACCCATCAAGGATGTACCCTTTCCTTGCATCAGTGTCCTTAAGCCTGTTTTCTACCATGGCTATGGTCACGCTATCAGGAACCAGCTCACCACTAGCAAGAATGGACTTTACCTGTTTGCCCAACTCTGTCCCGTTCTTGATATTCGAACGGAACAAGTCCCCTGTGGAGATGTGGGGAATTTGATAATACTCCTTGGCGAGTGCCGCGACAGTACCCTTACCGGCTCCCGGAGGGCCAAGAAAAACTAGATTCATGGTGTCACCTCTCTATTTATAACCCCATAATAACAAATAAGGATTTGCGTTAAAAGAGCAAGTGCGGTACTATCTGTACCCAAGGAGTAACAAATGGACAAAATCGTATTGCATGCCACAGACCTGGATGGATACCTTAATGAAAACGACAAGAAAAAAATCGAAATCGTAAATTCCATGTATAAACAATCCCTTGCCTATTGCGAGATACTTGATACAAAGACCGGAAAAGAGCACGAGCAGGCCCGTTTGGGCTTGGTGGAGAATGCGGCCCAGATTGGCAGTTACCTCAAGCAGGTATCCGCCGATATGAAGCGCATCCACGTCTATTCTTTCGAGACCCCCCAGCAACAACATGGACAGGCATCCCGCCTTATTGCAAAACTCCGCGATCCCAAGACCGCACATGAGGAATTCCTCTATTATATCCAACGGGCATACGAGCTATTGTTCGACCATGTTTTCGCAGATGCCGCATTGCCAAACAAAAGAAGCATCATCACCCAGACTCCTGTGACAAACCCGGTCCGCAACTATGCGGTGCACCGTATCCCTGATGTGGACAACCTTATCCACAACAGTGTGATGTGCGTCATGCTTCGGGGGGCCCTTCTTCCCTCGATGATTCTGTCCAAGGAGATACAGGAGTACTCCTCAGATGACTTTGTCACTCCTTTCGCCCTTTTCAAAATCAAAAGAGATGAATCGAAGAAGGAATCCAACATGGATTACATCCTGGACCTGGACAAATCCTTCTTCAACCTCAAAGAGCTTGATGGCAAAGATCTTATCTTCGCAGACCCGATGAATGCGACAGGAGGATCATTGGTGACCATCATCAAGTACCTCAATGGACAAGGGGTCAAACCGAAATCCATCAAGTTCATCAATGTCATCAGCGCGCTCAAGGGCAGCATCCGCATCTGCCGGGCCTTGGATGAAGCAGAGGTCTACACATTGTGGATGGATCCTGTGCTCAATGAGGCCGCATACATCCTTCCCGGTCTCGGTGATGCAGGTGACCGGCTAAACGGCATCGATACCGGAGACAAGCCAAGAAACATGATCCAGCTGATTGCTGACTATGGCTCCAACATCACCAGCCTGTACCGTTCCCAAGTCAGGGAAATCGAGGACACGGTATTACGCAGGTAAGATACCTTATTCTTATTCCCCTCTTCTCCCTCTTGCTTCTCTCCTCTTGCCAGACAGGGAGGAAGGGGCATGTGGATAGAGCTCTCGGCAATGGGATGTCCTTTCTCGACAAGGGGGACCCTCTCCAGGCGATAAATGAGTTCGACCACTCCTTGAAGATTGATCCTCAAAATGTTCAATTGCTCTATGACAAGGCCCTGGCCTTGGTCATCGCCTCCCGCTTCAGTGAGGCAAGGGCAATCTGTGACGAGCAATTCGCCTTGCATCCCAAGATGCTCCGGTTCCTGATTCTTAAAGGGAAAAGCTATGAACGGGAAAAAAACGTAACGGAAGCCATCAACACCTACAACCGGGCATTGGAGCTTGATCCCTTCGACACCGATCTCCGTCTTGCCGTGATGCAATACGCCCTTGATAACCAGCAGTACGATGAGGTAATACAACAAGCCTCCTGGTTCATCCGATACAAAATAGAACTCAAGGAGGCCTACCAGGCGCTTGGCTCTCTTGAAGGAAAGGATTCTTCCTATTCCCTGATCAGCGAATATCTCACGAAGGCAACTTGAAGATGATTCCAAGCAAGGCTGCCAAGGCAAGCCAGACCACCGGATGCACTTTCTTGAACTTCTGTATCAGCACAAACAAAACGACAAACATGACCGCTTCTATAATACGGATCCTGCTGCCTTGGAATATGGACAACATGAACACCCGGCTTCCCGCATAGGCGATGAGAGCGACCACGGATGCCCTCAATCCATAAAAGGCATACTTCACATATTTGTTCTCGCTGAACTTCTCCAAAAAACGGGCAATGATAAGGATGATAATCACTGAAGGCGTGACCAAGGCCAGCGTCGACACCAGGGAACCTATGATGCCAGCCACTTGGTGGCCAGCAAAAGTCGCCATGTTGATACCGATGGGCCCGGGGGTGGACTCACTGATGGCGATCATATCGCTGATATCGCTGACTGTAATCCAGGTAGGATGGGTGTTCGCCAACTGGAACAGGAAAGGCAAGGTCGCAAGCCCCCCTCCTATGGAAAAAAGCCCTATCTTGAAGAATTCCCAAAAAAGCTGGAGATAAATCATTTCCTTCCCGCCCTCTTCTGCTTGATCAAGGAAAAGAAAAGTCCCCATACAATGGAGCCCATCACAAAAATTACCGGGGAAAGATTAAAGGCAAACATCAAACCGAAGGTAAGGATACAAAGGACAAAGGAAGGAATGTCAACAATGCTTTTATTCATCAGCTTGAGGATGGAGCTGAGAATCAAGGCGCAGACGGCGACCCGCACTCCACAAAACGCCATCTGCACATAGGTATTGCTTTCAAAGGCATCCAAGGCGTAGGAGATGACCGAGATAATCACCAACGAAGGGAACACCATTCCCAGGGTAGCGAATATAGCCCCGCCATTCCCCCGTTGCTTATATCCAAGGAATGTCGCCGTATTCACCGCAATAATACCCGGTGTGCACTGTCCTATTGCAAAATAATCCAACAAGTCGTCCTCGGTACACCATTTTTTCTGTTCCACGACTTCCCTTTGCAAAAGGGGAAGCATGGCATATCCTCCACCAAAGGTCATGACTCCTATTTTTGCAAAGGTACCGAACAATGATGCCATCGATGTTTTCCCCGGGTCAGTTTTCATTTTCTTTCAGCCTTTTTATCTCTAGTTGCACCAGCGTATCACAACGCTCGTTCAGCTCAACACCATTATGGCCCTTGACCCAATTGAATTGCAAATTCAGGAGGGAAACCAAGTTATCGAGTTCAAGCCAATACTCCTTGTTCTTGACGGGCTTGTTGTCAGCAGTTCTCCAACCCTTGCGTTTCCAGTTAGCGACCCATGAAAGGATGCCGTTACGCACATATTGGCTGTCAGTGTTGACCACTATTTTCTCGCTTCCAAGATTCCTGGCGTATTCCAATGCCCTGATGACAGCGGTCAGTTCCATCTTGTTGTTGGTGGTATCCTTTTCTGCTCCACTGAGCTCGGTCGAGAAGACCCCATCGGCATTCAATGTGAAAGCCCAACCACCAGGACCGGGATTTCCACTGCAACCGCCATCTGTATAGATTTCAATCAATCGATATTGCATAGGCCAATCGTATCTATCCAAACTGCGTTGGTCAACCATACCTTGACAGGTTAAGTAACCATGCTTAGGATAAAAAAGTCCACTTAGGGGAATACGGAAGAATCCGTGCGGTCCCGCCACTGTGAAGCCAGAATACCTAGGGGATATAACGCACGCCCACGATGATGGGCGAAGGGGCGTCCATGAAGAAATTATCCCTTTGTATCCTTGTTTGCCTCCTTTCGCTCTCTCTCTTCGGGCAAGCCCAAAAGGAAAAGACATGCGAGGGAGCGACATATACTGATAGTATAGGGAACACCGTCCGTCTTAGCCCCGTATCAAAAGTAATAAGCCTCGGCCCGAATGTCACAGAGACCATCTGTGCCTTGGGCGCCGAGGAAATGCTGATCGGACGTACTGACTATTGCAATTATCCACAAAGTATTGTGAACGTTCCCTCTGTCGGCTCCCTGTTCAATCCCTCACTCGAAACCATCATCGCAATGAAACCCGACATGGTCATTGCTAGTTCGCTCATTGATGACAAGATACTCACCAAGCTCAAGGATGCCGGAATCCAAGTGCTTTGCATCAACAAGCAACAAAGCTTTGAAGGGACATACGAGATGATTTCGGATATCGGCCTTGTCATAGGGAAAATAAAAGAAGCAAAGACATTGGTCGAGCAGATGAAAGCGAAAGCCGCCTCGGTGGTGCAGAAATATAAAGAATATCCCTTGGTGAGTGTATATGTCGCCATCAGTTATGGCTCTTTCGATAGCACTGCCACCGGGGACACCTTCATAAGCGAGATGATCAAGCTTTGCCATGCAACCAACATCGCCAAGGATGCTGTCGGCTGGATTTACAACAAGGAAAAACTCATCACCAGCAATCCTCAGGTGATCATCATCACCCCGGACGAAGGACAAAGCAGGGACGAGGCGCTTGCCCAATGGAAAAGTACCAAACCCTATTCTGATCTCGGAGGCAAGGTAATGGTCATGGATGCAGACCTACTCAGCAGGCAGGGGCCAAGAAGCGCTGACGCACTTAGGGAATTGGCATCCTTGATCCATAGCGAGGCTGCTCTTTGAAAGAACGCCATTTCAACCTCATGCTGATTCTTCTGCTCCTGGTTCTCATCCCCTTGTCGTTGGTGCTGGGAAGCGCGAACACCTCGCTGCAAGAGGTCTTCTCATCCCTTATCGGAAGGGGGCACGATCAGAGCATCACCTATATCGTCACGAAACTGAGGCTTCCCCGTATCCTCTGCGCCCTTCTCTGTGGAGCTTCCCTTTCCATCAGCGGAGTGGTGTTCCAGGCTGTGCTTCAAAACAGCATGGCCGACCCCTTTATCCTGGGAGTCTCCAGCGGAGGAAGCCTAGGAGCCGCCATTGCCGTGAGTCTTGGCGTCTCGTCCCTTACCGGCTTTTCTCTTTTGGGAAGCATGTTCTCGGCCCTGCTCATCCTTTGCTTCGCCTCGCATCATCCAAGTCAGACAAGATTGATCCTGAGCGGGGTCGCCATCAATTACCTGTTCTCTTCCTTGATGACTTTGTTGATGTTCCTGAACCATCAGCACTATGAGCGAATCTTCTTTTGGACCTTGGGTTCGTTTGGTGCTTCCACCTACCTCCAGTTTCTGGGAACCGCTTGTGCCTTTGCCGTCGCTTTTATTCCTCTTCTCTTCTGTACCAAGGAACTCGACATGTTGCTTATGGATACTTCCTCAGCTCTTTCCATGGGGCTTAACGTGCGAAAGTACCAATCCCTGTTCCTAGGCCTAGGGACCATTGCGGTCGCCCCGTGCGTGGCAAATTTCGGTGTCATCGGATTCATCGGATTGCTCTCGCCCCATCTTTGCCGTCTCGTCCTGGGACCAAAGCACAAGAGGTTGCTCCCCTCCTCTGCTTTGATGGGTTCCCTGCTGCTACTGGGGAGCGATACCCTTGCAAGGCTTATACTGCCTAGCGGAGAGATGCCCGTAGGTGTCGTGACATCATTGCTCGGGACTCCCTTATTGATCTTCATGCTGAAGAAAAGCAGATACAACTATGGATGAGATGCTCAGGACGTGCAACCTTTGTGGGGGATATGCGGACCACAAGGTATTTGACAATCTTTCCTTTACCATCGAAGGTCCGCAACTTGTCACGCTCCTTGGTCCTAATGGCAGCGGCAAGAGCACGTTGCTCAAATTTTTCTATAAAGAGCTCAACTGCAAGGGCGGCATGGTTTTTGTCCAGGGTCGGGATATCATGTCACTCAGCCAAAAAGAAGTGGCCAGGCATATTGCGCTTGTCCCCCAGAACGGTAGGATAGACTATGATTTCACTGTTGCTGAAAGTGTGAGCATGGGACGATATGCCTCAACCAGGAATTCCTCCCTAGGCGAGGTCCTCTCACTTTGCAATCTTGAAATGGAAGCCGACAAAAGTGTCCTGAGTCTATCAGGGGGGGAACTCCAACGGGTCATGATCGCGCGGGCTCTTATTCAGAAGACCAGTATCCTCTTGCTTGATGAGCCGGTCAGCAACCTCGATATAGAGCACCAGATAGCAATGATGAGGCTGTTCAAGCATCTGGCAAGGGAAGAGAACACCACAGTGGTCTGTGTTCTTCATGACTTGTTGCTCGCTCAGGTCTACAGTGACACGGTAATGCTTCTTTCCGAAGGCGGTGTGGTCTCAATGGGAAAGACAGAAAAGGTGATAACCAAGGACAATTTGGAAAACGTGTATCATACCAAGACACAAAGTCTTTTTGACCCTGCCTTGCAACGAACCGTTCTCACTCCTCTCTGGTAGACACAAAACGCAAGAGACCTTACTATTCAACCCAAGGAGTCAAGCTTGAAAGCGCTGGCTAAAGTACTGCATCATGTTTATCGCTTTGTGGTAAAAACCATCCTCCAGATAAGCTATGACTTTTGCGTATGGCAGGAGGAGGAATTGCCAAGCGGCCCCAAGATCTTTTGTTCGAACCACTTCAGCTCGTCCGATGTGCATTTCGTCACCACCTTGATGAAGGACAATCTGCACATGGTGATAGGCCGGGCCTACGGGATACCCGTCATCAGAAGATTCCTTCAGGCTACCGAACAAATAAAGGCTCTTACTCCTCAGGATAAAAGGCAAGTGGTCGGCAGGGCCGTCAGGTATCTAGAAAAAGGTGACAGCGTCTATATCTTCCCTGAGGGCATGCTTAACACCCAAAGTGAGCTGATGACATTCCGTCCTGGGATCGCAAAGATGTATCTCCGCAATCCCGTACCTATCATTCCCATCGGGCTCATCGCCCCTAAAAGGAGAGTGAGATACAAGTTTTCCATGACAGCGAGACGGGATATGACGGTGGTGAGCAGAAACTATTATGCCAATATAGGCAGGCCGATGGAGTTTCCCCAAGCGCTGGAAATCGCAAAGACAGACCAGAAAGAAGCTGAGAAAATAATCTGTGTTGCGCTTTCTACTGAAGTACAGCGTCTTATCGATGATATCAAAAACAATAAGTTTTGGAGTTGAACATGCAAAAGATTGATGAGCTTTTTCAAAATTTCAAAGAACAGGTCGACCAGATTTGCCAGCATAATGAAGGGGTGGAAAACCTTCATTTCAATGCGAAGCTCAAGAATGGAACCAGTTTCAATTTCAATTACAGCAGTGAGCTGTACCGTAAATCCATGGAGAAGAAGGAACCCTATCAGCCTTTGTCCGTGTTCAACAGTATTGTCGATATCATTGGTGCGGCCATAACCTTGTTCTTTGTCTTTGTCTCTTTCACCAATCTTCCAATAGCAATCCTCTTTCTCTGTCTGCTTGCTTGCTTCATCTTCTCCTGTCTGAATCATTTGTTTGATATCAACGTCCACCGGCCCCATATCATCTTCACCAATCTGGGCGAGGCGTGCAAAGTGGTAGCTCTCAGCTGTCTGAACTATGCTGTAGCCAGTCTGTATCAATATCAGATTTCCGTTGTCCTGATCTCAACGCTGATCATAGGGGCTTTGGCCCTGCTCTTCCTTTCCATGCAGACAAGAATGGCGCAAAAGGCATCCCTCGCCATGTGCATCCTGCTTCCCTTCGTTTGTCTTTTTGCCAAGGCAAACACCCTGAGCGTCAGCACAAGCATCCTTTATGCATTATGGTCGGCGGGAAACCTGATCCTTGGACAGAAAACGAAAGCAAGCAGCAACACCATCTTTGCTATCATGGCAACGGTGATGACCGCTTTCCTATTCGGTTTGCTTTAGAAGCTCCATATAGTAACGGCTCTCGATGTCCCCTGCATCAATGCCAAGGGATGCAAGGACTTCAAGAAGCCTCGCCTTTGCTTGTTCGACAAGAGACTGGTCAGTAAGGACGAACTCCATCTCTATGAAGCATCCTAGAGGGGGTACTTCCACCAGTTCAATGTGAAGCGGGGGAAAATCAGGAAAAGAGAGGGAATAACTGTACCCTGACTTGGTCTTTCTGACATACACCTGATACCCAAGAGCTAGAGCAAAATCCTGACAAGCGGCAAACTCATTCCCCCTTGAGGTGAACTCATGCTCGGTGTTGACTTCAATACCATTGTTAATGCGCTTTTCCTTGCAGGTGAAAAGCACCGTCCCCTCCTGCCCGTCATAGGCCTCGTACCGTATACGAAACAGGGCAGGCCCTCCATCCTTGCAATAATAGACATCCTTCTTCTCTTCAGAAGTCTCCCCTTGGCAACGGGAAGAAAGACGTCTGCGCAAATTTCCTATCTCAGGAACATGCGCCTTGAGCTCGACTTCAAGCGACATCTCAGTCCTTCCAAGGGAAAATCATATTACGGAAACTGCGATGCCCTACACATTCCCGTTCATCATAGAGTATCTCTTCCCAAGGTATATGCTTACGTTCAGAACCAGGATTTGCCTCAAGATAGTCATACTTGAGCATCAGAAGCTTAATGCATACCATCCCTGTCAGCTGAATCCCTGCAAATCCAGGAACCAAGCCCGCAGTAAAGAAAGAAATCACAGCCTGGACCACGATATAGAGGGCGCAAAACAAGCTCACTCCCAAATTGTCAGCAATCAGAATGAAGCATTTCTTAAAAGTTTTTGTCGGACGGTCCGCGCTCATCGTGAAATGCAAAGGAAAGAAATACATGAGGGCCAGGAAACAGGCGATGAACACCCAAAAAAGTACCACAGTGATGACAAGGCCAAAAGTATTGCCATAGCTCATATAAAAAGGCATGACAAAGAAGGCCAGCATCAGAAGCAGGAAGATGATCGCCCAATAGAGAAGCGCATGGTGCCAGCTGGTGGTTATGCCGCTCTTGAACCCTGCGAACCCACCACGTTCATACTTGCTGTAGCTATAGGTAAGGGACCCTGTGCCTGCCTGATAAAAGGAAAAGAGACCTGCAAGAAGGACCAGAAGGGCGATACTTAACGCTGTATGGCTGTCACCGATGCCCAAACATCCGGCGACACCCAACAGGAAAAGCGTGTATCCAAGGTTTTGGACAACAAGACCGATCAGGTTGTCCCAGCCATCAAAAAAACTCTTCTTAATAAAAAATCCTATCATGTTTACAGAGTACCAATAGTGTTAAAAAAAGACAAGCAAATCAGCCTCCAATAAGCAAGTCAAGGATATTCATTCCCAAGCTGCTTTCCTGCTTGTAGAACTCAGTATAGCCGCATCGTCTGCAGGATACCGCAATGAACCGTTTGTTCTGGACATCAAAAAGTCTTGAAAGGTTGCCTCCAGTTGTCTGGATAGTGTCGCTGTCAAACTCAATACACCCGCATTTCGGGCAAACATATTGTTTTTTTTCCATGCGAAGAATCTAACATTTCAAGAGACTCTTCGCAAGAGAGGAATTGTTACAAGAAAGCTCATCGTTGTTCAAACTCGTAATCAAAATCTTTCCTTGACAAAAATTAAATCCAATACCATAATTATTAGCAGTTGCGTTAACGATAACGCAAGTTAAACGAGGTTATTTATGGTCAACATGAAGCAGTATCAATTTTGGTTTTGCACCGGTTCCCAGGATCTATATGGAGATGAATGTCTAGAAATTGTCGCATCCGACTCCAAAAAAATTGTTGAAGCCCTGAACAAGGGAGGAGTGCTCCCCTTTCCTGTAGTCTTGAAGCCGACTCTGGTTACCAATGCATTAATCAGAAAAACATTCAACGAGGCAAACCTTGATGAGAATTGCGCAGGGATAATTACCTGGATGCACACATTCTCCCCCGCAAAGAGTTGGATTCTGGGACTTCAGGAACTCAGGAAGCCTCTTTTGCACCTTCATACACAGTTCAGGCAGGAAATCCCCTATGAGAGCATCGATATGGATTACATGAACGCCAATCAGAGCGCCCATGGAGACCGTGAGTTCGGCCATATTGTCACCCGCATGGGCATAGAGAGAAAAGTAATTGCCGGGCATTGGAGTGACATCACAGTCCAAGAGCGCATCGCTTCATGGATGCGTACCGCCATCGGCATTGAAGAAAGCTCCCATGTACGGGTCGCCAGAGTCGCCGACAACATGCGCAATGTCGCTGTTACTGAAGGTGACAAGGTCGAGGCCCAGATTAAGTTTGGATGGGAAGTCGATGCTTATCCAATCCACGATCTGGTTGAATATGTCAACGCGGTGAGCGAGAGTGATACAAAGGCTCTTACCGATGAGTATTACCGTACGTACCGGACCCTTCTTGAAGGAAGGGACAGCGCCGAGTTCAGGCGTCTTGTCTCCGTACAGGCGCAACAGGAGCTTGGCATCGAGAAATTTCTCAAGGATTTGGACTATCAGGCGATTGTCACTCATTTTGGGGACCTGGAAGGACTCAGGCAACTTCCAGGACTCAGCATCCAGCGTCTGATGCAGAAAGGATATGGCTTTGGTGCCGAGGGTGATTGGAAGACTGCCGCCATGGTGCGGCTCATGAAGATAATGACCCAAGGGATCAAGGATGCAAAAGGCACAAGTTTCCTTGAGGACTATACCTACAACCTTGTCCCAGGAAAAGAAGGAATCCTTGAGGCTCACATGCTGGAGGTCTGTCCTTCAATCGCAGAGGGACAGATAAGCATCAGATGCTGTCCCCTCTCCATGGGAAACAGGGAGGATCCTGCGCGATTGGTGTTCACCAGCAAAAGCGGGAAAGGCATCGCCACTTCCCTTGTTGACCTGGGTGACCGCTTCCGTCTGATCATCAGCGTGGTCAATTGCAAGAAGACCGAGAAACCAATGCCAAAACTTCCTGTAGCCACCGCGTTCTGGACCCCGGAACCAGACCTTTCCACCGGAGCAGAGGCCTGGATCCTTTGCGGGGGGGCCCATCACACTGCTTTCAGTTATGACCTTAGCGCCGAGCAGATGTGCGACTGGGCTGCTGCTATGGGAATCGAGGCGGTGGTGATAGACAAGGACACCACCATCCGCTCACTCAAAAACGAACTCAGATGGAATTCGGTTTCCTATCGTTGATTGTCTTTTGTCCCCTGTCATCGCCGGCAGGGGATTTTCCCCCTAAGGTTTCAAGAAATCCGCGGTTAACTGTTTACACAAATTAATTATTTTGCTATTCTCTGAAACGCAACAAAATTTCGGCGGCGTAGCTCAGCTGGTAGAGCAACAGACTCATATTCTGTGTGTCCGGGGTCCGACTCCCTGCGCCGCTATTTTCTTGTTTGATGGAGAAACCTTATGTGGTGTTGGTTATAACTGCATGGGAGTGGCTCCTTTTTTATGCTTCTCAAACCAGTTGTTTTCTTTTGGTCTTATCGGAAGGTTCCCTTTTTTACCTCTTGCCAGGCTCCTCTTGAGCCCATGATATGGCGCTTGCGTTCCTAAAGGACTTTGTTTTGTGTTGGGATTACCTTTTCCCTTGGCGACAGTTCTGGAAAATGGGTATTGCGCCCGAAACTCTTGCTAGTCAGACCCCGGACAGGATAACGAAAACCGCATTCTTATTTCAATTTCAAAAAAACAAACTAAAAACTGGAAAGTTTCCAAGTATTTTATTATTTTATAATCAGATAGGAATTAATCAAGCAAAAAACGAAAACAAGGAGAAATAGGTGAATAAAGAACAACTGAACCGGATGGGAAATGGAAAAGGTTTCATCGCCGCACTGGACCAAAGCGGTGGCAGTACTCCAAAAGCATTGATGCAATATGGTATTTCACCTGAGGCCTATACAAATGAGGGGGAGATGTATTCCCTTGTCCATGCCATGAGGACAAGAATCATCACCAGTCCTGCTTTTACCTCGGACTATATTCTGGGGGCGATTCTGTTTGAAAACACGATGGACCGTACCATAGAGGACCTGAACACGGCGGATTATCTCTGGGATAAGAAAGGTATCGTCCCCTTTTTGAAAATCGACAAGGGGTTGGCTGAACTAAAAGATGGCGTCCAATTGATGAGACCCATTCCCCAATTGGAAGCATTGCTGCAACGAGCCGTCAAACGAAACATCTTTGGAACAAAAATGCGTTCCGTCATCAAAAATGCTAATCCTGCGGGAATCAAGGAAATCGTTGACCAACAGTTCGAACTTGCAAAAACTATTATAAATGACGGGCTAGTCCCCATCATTGAGCCGGAAGTGGATATCCATAGCAAGGATAAAGAACTGTCAGAGGAAATCCTGAAAAAAGAGATATTCGAGCATCTTTCCGCTCTTGGCTCCTCGGCGAGGGTGATGTGCAAGCTCTCCATCCCGACCCGGGTGGATTTCTATGCCGACTTGATGAAAGAACCCCGGATCTTGCGTGTTGTGGCCTTGTCTGGCGGATATAGCCAGACTGAGGCGAATCGGCTCCTAGCAAAAAACCATGGACTCATCGCCAGTTTCTCGAGAGCTCTTTCCCAGGGTTTGCAGTACCAACAGACCAACCAGGAATTTGATGCAATGATTGCAAATTCCATCAAGGCGATCTATGAGGCTTCACTCACCTAGGAACTAACAGAGAAATGACGGGATTCCGACAGTGAGGGATCCCGTCTTCACGAGAGCTTCCCTCTATGGATCGCTGAAAATACTGGAAGCTTTGGAGAAAACAGAATATACTTCCCCCATCATGATAAATACAAAAGGGTTCAGGAAACTTCTTTCGTTCCTTGGACCTGGTTTTTTGATAACCGTAGGCTTTGTTGATCCGGGAAACTGGGCGACAAATATTGAAAGCGGCTCCCGTTTTGGGTATTCCTTGCTTTGGGTCATCACCCTAAGCACTGTCATGCTGATGGTTGTCCAACACATGGCTGCGAAGCTTGGAATTGCTACAGGAAAATCCCTTGCGGTGAATATCCGGGAGCATTTCCCCAAAGGGATATCGGCGCTCATAGGAGTGACTGTCGTTCTCGCCTGTGTCGCCACCGATGTTGCCGAGTTGCTGGGAGGGGCGATCGGCTTTCAGTTATTCCTTGGTTTTCCCCTTTACCTTGGCGCCCTGCTTACGGTACTGCTTGAGGTGTTTCTCATCGTCGGACAACGCTATCACAAACTGGAACGAATCATCATCGGTTTTCTTGGTATCATCACCTTGTGCTATGTTGCCGAACTTGTGATTGTAAAACCTGACTGGGGGGCTGCCATTTCTTCGTTCTTCATTCCAAAGCTTGACGGGTCCAGCATTTTTGTGGCCATGGCCATGTTGGGTGCGGTGGTCATGCCTCATAATATTTTTCTTCACTCGAATGTCATCCACTCTAGGAAATGGGGAATCGATGATAAAGAAAAGCTCTCCTTGTTGCACTATGAGCGAATTGACACGACAACGGCTCTTTCCTTGGGATTGGTTGTCAACGGTGCAATGGTTATCGTCTCAGCACGAGTGTTCCATGCAAATGGGATAGTGGTGACCAGTATTGCCAACGCATCCCAAACCCTGACACCTCTTGCAGGGAGGATGGCGACGTTGTTGTTTGCTGTCGCACTGGTGTTTTCTGGTGTGGGTTCCTCAATCACCTCTTCCATGGCCGAGGTAAATGTTATTACGGGTTTTCTTGGCAAGCCGGAGGATCCCAGGACTCTTTTATACAAGGTGGCGACCTTTGTTACCGCAATCCCCTCCTTTCTCATTATCCTGATAGGGATGGACACCTACAAAATCCTAATCCTTAGCCAGGTAGTCCTCAGTATCCAGCTTCCTTTCACCTTGATCCCCCTGCTTATCCTCTGCCGCAGGAGATCTCTTATGAGAGTGTTCAGGAGTAATACAACCGAGTTCATTGCAATGATCCTTATTTCCTCAATGATCATTTTTTTGAATATCTTCCTTCTGGTATCAACGCTCAAAGGAGGTGTGTGATGTCTCCCTTTTCCCATATTCTTGTCTTGTTGGATTGCTCTTCAGCAGACGAAGCGATTATCAAGCTTGTGCTGAAACTGGTAGAGGG
>Ga0172378_10001005_pt1 | contig 25557 bp, 15 predicted proteins | sample GrowelOW332metaG_FD_119755 | JGI IMG/M metagenome (GOLD analysis project Ga0172378, IMG submission 119755) | Groundwater microbial communities from an aquifer near a municipal landfill in Southern Ontario, Canada - Pumphouse #3_1 metaG | ecosystem: Environmental > Aquatic > Deep subsurface >... | reverse complement strand
TGGTTTATCTAATACCAATAAGTTACTTAAGCAATTAGAAGAACATAAACAATTAAAGATCAAGAAAGAGAATATGAAGAAAAGAGAGGTAGTCTTAATTGACTACCTCAATAACTTAAAACCTTCTTTAGAATCCTTTGATTCCTTCTTTTGGAAGAAGAAGATCTACTTTTCTAAGTTAGCTTTGGATTCTAATATTGCTTATATGGAGAAGTATAAAGAAGTAATAGGTAAGAAGAGTATTATCTTGGTTCAGTCTCCTTTAGATGCTGATATTTTAGTATTAGCTGATATTAAGAAGACTCCTTCTTATATTGCTAGCTGTAAGAAGGGTGTTATTACTTTGAATGTGAATGAGTTTAATAAGAAGATTAGAGGGATAGGAGAAGGGAAGGAGAAGAAATAATCAGGCAAAAAATAAGCAGCCTTTAAAAGTAACCTCATAACAGACTAATCAAATGCTAGTAAATAGGCCACATAGATTCAAAATCAGAAACAAGTTCTTTTTCTCTTTTATATATTTGAAGCTCATCCCAAGGAATCTTTTTATCATATACATTATTAAGTATATCTTCTCTGGTAATCAAGAGGTCACTGCATATTTTGTATCCGTGAAGTCTACCTCTACCTTCAACTTTGGTTTTAAAATCACTATTACTGATTGAAGAATTTAAAGCACGATTCAGTAATGTCATGTTTCCAATTGAATAAATGGCATTTTCGCGAATTTGAATTGCTTTTTCTTTGTCAACTTTGATATCAACTTGTTTTCCATCTCTATCATAAACAGGGAGCATATCCACATCCCAATTCGCCTGATATTTTTGTGGCATAATATGTTCCAAACTGAAATTATCGGCAAGACTTTGCTTATCAGCTTTGTTATTTTTTCGCCTTTTTAACTCAATCATGAACAAAATCATATGAGCTATATAGTTTGATTTTATATTTTCAAGTCCGCTTATCACCATATTATCGTTTATATCTGTTCTTTGAAGTGCTTTATCAAAAGTAAAACCACCATTGATAGCAGAATAACAATCACGGTTATAATTTTTTGATAAAGAATTAGCTTTTGCAACAGTTACTCTTATAATGTAGGTTTCCATTTTTTTTAACTCTTTATCTCTTGTTTGAAAATTATTGTCATATTTTTTTAAGATATACAAAAGATATGGATACCACGTGGTCATATTTAAGGAATTAAAAATATAAAGAATTCTTTGAACTTGATTATCTATGTCAATTTCCGGGCTATTATCATAATCATCAAGTTCATTATAGTAGAAATAAGCATAACCATCTATGTTATCAATAAGCTGAATCATTTGATCATAATTCTTATTACAAATATATTTCTTATATGAGTCAGCCAAATCGTTGATACTATCATTTCCAATCTCAAAAATTTTTTCGATAACAGCAAAGCAAGAAAAGAAAACATCCATATTGGTTCGCTTTATTCTTCCGGTGATTCTCTCTTTATCCCAGAAATTAAGATTATCTTGTGTTTTATAGAAAAAGTCTTCCCAGACGTCGTGGTATTTTTGCATCACTTTATTTCTTTTTACTTCATCATCTCCTGCTAAATTTAAGGCCCTTTCAAAAATGGCATTTTTAATTGTATCAGCACTAGTTAGAGGAATGCCTTTATTGTTAACGCTGTCAAAAATTTCTTGCTCTTTGTCACCGATGCCAAGAGATACAAAAACAAAAATTGCTTTAGCCGGAGATGTTATTACATTGAACAGATTTCTAAGATCTTCAATTGAAAAGCTAGCAAGTTTACTATAGAAGTACTTAAAGCAATTCATCATTTTAGAAGACGTATCAGTAATGCTTTTTCTTTCCTTTTCCGATAGGCCATCCCCAAGAATGATTTTGTTGAAATCTATAGAATCTAATTTTGATGGCTGAACCTTTGCAAACGTATTACCTTTCTCATCATAGCAAAACAGAAAGGATTCCATATCCATTGATTTTTGGTAATTTTTTGGTGAAAGGTCGTAAATTACTCTTAGCAAAATTGAAATGGTTGTGAATCGCTGTTGACCATCAACCAATTCATAATAAAGATAATCGCCAGGCATTTTAACAGTTGAACTTTGGTTAATTTCTTTAGCAATAACTGAGCCAATAAAATGGCTTCCGGTTTTATCTAAAAGAGTTGAAAGAAGATCTTCCCATTCTTCCCGTCCCCAAATATAAGGCCTTTGAAAAAAAGGAATTTTATAAATAGAACTTGATTTAAAAATACTAAATGATTCACCTTTTGCTTCCATATTTAAAAACCTCTATGCAGATTATACCAGATAAAAAAATAAGAGAAGCAACAAATCATAAATAGGGTCCATGTAAATATGAAATGACGGTTGAAAATTCAAAGTATAAGGAATTTGGTTAAGGGTGTTGTCATTATTGCTTTTTCTTTACCCCAATAATTGATTCCACATAGGAATTATTGAGCCAAAAGCATTGCTTCGTATACACCTTTGCTCCAGTCAATTTGTCTTGAACTGGTAGTTCGGCTACATCATTTGCATTTCTTCCATGCGGTCTTATGTGCATAATTCCATTATCGGCCATACCTGGAAAATTATTGTATCGTATTTCTTTGCCTTCCTTATTTTTCTTTATTTCCCTAACAATGTTTCCTGATAGCAATACTCTTTTTACTTCATCAAATACTCGTTTGCCAATATCATCTATTGTTGTCTCTGGCATATTCCAAAATTGAACATGGTCAAAAACCATTTGGCCATTCTTTTCTTTAAAGATAGCTAATAGGAACTTTTGATCTGCTAGCAAATTTCTTATGCTACTGTCTTCCCATGTTTCATTTACTATGTCTTTGAACTCAAAATAAGGGAATGACATTGATTGCTCTATTTTATTGTTTGATTGAACTCTTATTGTTTTAAGAATCATGTTTGCTTTTAGGAATTCATCAGTGTTATTTGTTTCGCCTTTAATTCCAAGCATTTTGGAAACATATCTTTCATATCTGCTCTTTGCATTTGGGTTATCTTTAATCAAAAACTTTTGCCGTATATCATTTTCACTCATACCATAGAATTCTGCTAATGTGCTTTCTATGGCAATTTCAAAGGTGCTATTTTTAAGCTTGTCCAGTGAAGTGATATGCTCAAACTCTTGGTTATTAATATACTTTCTAATTAGCTGGGTAAAGAAAGATTCCTTAATGCAAAACTTTCTTTGCTTAGCTTTTATCTTCGAAAAAGGTTGCTTTTGAAGCTGACCTGTTCCAGCGGTGCAAGCTCCTAAATACATGGTATCGCCTTCGGATATTGTCTCGGCTTTTCCTTCATTGATTTTTGAGATTATGTATTCATAATCTTTTTTTAATATTTCCTTATCTTCATCAGTGAATGTATTTAAAACTGCTTTTATTATTCTCATATCTCCGTATGGGATTCCATAGACAAAGTGATAGAAGACTAAAAGCATATCTTCTGTCTTTTCCCATACTGGGCTTACTTCAAAATCTTTATTGACTATCGTTGTATAGTTTATTGAATCAATGGTAAGTCTTTCTTTGGCTCTTAGTTGTCCGCTCTTGTTTTTTATAATGCCAGTTGTCTTTACCTCAATCCCAAGGTTTTTTAAGTCCGCCTCTGGCCTTGAATTGACTGGGTAGCCTAAAATACCTTCTTCAACAACTTGGCCTAATGCGCCTTTGTTTTTGGGATTGCTTAATCTATGGTTAACATCATATTCCTTAAACTGATGTCCATAGGTCTTTTCAAGTTTATCTATAACTTCTTCTTTAGAATGATAAACTACTGTTTCGCTATTGCTTTTCACTTAAATTAGTCTTTCTAGTCGTTATCTTACTACTTTATTTTTACCTTGTTTATTAAATAATCACATTTTAGAACCAACTGCTTGATCCATAAACTTGAAAATGGTAAGATATTTTAGTCATTGAGGTGGTCTTATGAACAAAACAGCAATTGAACTATTCGCTGGTGTAGGTGGCTTCCGTGTTGGACTTAATAACGTTACTAGTTTTGATAAAAATGGAAGAGCAATTGAAAAAGGCCCTTGGAAGTTCGTATGGGCTAATCAATGGGAACCTGCAACCAAAACGCAAGACGCTTTCGATTGCTATGCTTATAGATTTGGAAAAGAAGATTCATCAAATGAAGATATTTCTTTAGTCAATAAGAAAGATATTCCAGATCATACGCTTTTAACTGGTGGTTTTCCTTGCCAAGATTATTCAGTGGCTCGTTCTCTGCATAATGAAAAAGGAATCTATGGTAAAAAAGGTGTTCTTTGGTGGCAAATTAATGATATTTTGAAAGCCAAGAAGCCTAAGTTTGTTTTATTAGAAAACGTAGATAGACTTTTAAAAGCACCAGCAAAACAACGTGGTCAGGCCTTTGGTATTATTTTGCGTTGCTTCTGTGAAGCTGGATATGGTGTTCAATGGCGTGTAATCAACGCTGCAGACTATGGACACCCTCAAAGGCGTAGAAGAACATTCATTTTTGCTTTTCATAAATCAACTCGCTATTTTGCAAATTTTAAAGCTAGCTCTTTAAAGCCTAATTCTATTGTTAATCAAATGATGTTTTCAACTGGTTTTCCTTGTTCAATAAAAAAGGATTCTACACTGTCTTCTTGTGATTTATCTAAATCTAAATTTAAGACTTTGGCTGATGTATCTTCTAAATTTGCATTTGACTTCCAAAATGGTGGATTCTGTATTAATTACAAAGTTCAAACTATTGATTTGGTTTCTTCTTACCAAGGAAAAGTTAAAACACTTGGCGAATGCTTAGATGAAAAAAATGTTCCTTCTTTCTGCTATAACGTTAACGTTACTAAGTTTAAATATCTTAAAGGCCCTAAAAGCATACCTAGGAAGGCAAAAGATGGCCATGAGTATATTTACTCGGAAGGGCCTATTCCTTTCCCTGATAAGCTTAATATGCCCGGAAGGACAATGCTTACAAGCGAAGGCACGACTAATAGAAGTTCTCATCTTATTCTAGATAGAAAGACCAAACAATATAGAATCTTGACTCCAGTAGAATGTGAAAGACTTGATGAATTTCCAGACAATTGGACAAATACAAATATGTCTTCTAAAAGAAGATACTTTATAGCTGGAAACGCATTAGTTACTGGTCTTATTTCGACTATGGGAAATTCGATTTCTAGAATTATCGACAAAGAAAATTAAGAAGAATTTTTAAAACTACTATGTTTACATCACAAATTTTTTAATAGCTTTTGCAATGGCTTTCGCTAATAATGGAGGAACAGCGTTTCCTATTTGAGTAAACACTGAAGTTCGCGAACCTTCAAAATAAAAATTGTCAGGAAAAGATTGAATTCTAGCAGCTTCTCTAACAGAAATTGAACGGGCTTGTTTTACGTTGGGATATATAAAATAATGACCATCTTTTGAAATGTGTGCAACCATTGTTTGTGATGAATGTGCATCAAGAGGAATCATTTTGAATCTATCTAAAAAAGTCTCTTTGTTTTTTTGTGATTGCAAATTTCTGGGTATATCAGTATATTTTGGATTTTTCCCATTTTTTTGGTTGAATTTGATTACGAAACGGTAAATGCTTCTATCGTGTTTGCTTATTGGTCTAGTTATATTCCAAGTTAGGGTATTATCTGTGTCTTTTCTTATACCTGTTTTAATCAGATATTCAGAAGGATTCGAAATATAATTATTATTTGTTTCACCGGGATTTAATGGTGGAAGATCATAAAACAAATCATTAATTGTATAATTCTTGAATTCATTAAAATTGCTTTTTGGAAAAGGAAAAGCATTATTGTTAATTGGTATGTCATTTCTTACACCAATTATTATTTCTCTTCTCCTATGTTGCAGAACACCATAGTCTTCAGCCTTTAATAGTTTACCTTGAACTTGATATCCAGCTCTTTTAAGTTTCAAAAAAAGATCATTAAAATATTGACCATTTCCAGCAGAAACTATGCCCCTCACATTTTCAAAAACAAAAAACTTGGGTTTGTATTTTTTTAAAAATTGAATATAGATAAGATACAACTTGTTTCTAGGGTCAGAAGACATATCAATTCTCGAACGGCCAATCAATGAATATGCCTGACATGGTGGCCCACCAACTATTACGTCTAATTCTTTTCCGCCAAGTTTGCTGTCAATTTTGTTAAACAAATTGTTAAGGTTTTCTTTGCTCATTGCGCAGCAAATTACTTTTGAGCAAATGCTATTAGGAATCTGACTAAAAAAGCTATTTCTAGATATCTTTCCTGAAATATACAGGTCATAATAGGCTAATTCTTTTCTTTTCTTTAAATAGTAAAATGCCTCTCTTGTTTCTAAAGTATGACAAGCATCTGGCATCATTTCAATATGGCTAACACAATTATATCCTTGGTTAAGAAAGCCTTCTGATAAGCCTCCTGCCCCAGCAAACAAATCTATGAAATTCATAAGTTAGAACCCAGTATATCACTAAAGTATCCAAAATTTTCGTTCTTTGCGGGGTTTCCAATAAGCATACCTCGATCAAGGAATCTATTACCAGTTTCACAGCATGTCTCTGGTAAAAGTGAGCAACTGAAACAGGCGGCTAAATTACATGAATCAGGGCCTTGGCCTTCTGAGTTGATACATACCGGGTCTGATGAACACCATGAAGCTTCTTTTATTGCGCTTTCTAAAATGTATTCAAAGTTTTCTTTTTCTGCTTGTCTAACAAGTCCACCTAAAGAGCCTTCAGAATCACCCGATGAAGTATAAATTAAAACACCATTCATTAAATTTTCTTTATCATCGGATACATATAGTCTTTCTCTCAATGAAGAAGAACCATATCCACATTCTTTACTTAATTCATTTATAAACACATGGGCAAAAGTATGAATTAAAACATAAGGGGCTGTTACTGAATCAAAATATCCATTATTAAATGGTAACTTTTTAAAACTTTCATTAAGCTTTTGCTCTCTCGAACTTACAAAATCGTTTTCTCTCCATTTTTTAATCGTTTCATTATTGAACTCTAAAAACATGCCTTCGCCAGTAACTTGTATAGCTGGAGTCCAGTCAAGATGATTTAATGATAATAATTTACTTGATTCAATAAAAGAATGAGATTGAGGAACGAGTCTGGAAAAGCCTATTAAAGCGGTTGTTTCTTTTAGTCTTTTAATTTTTGAAATCCCAGAAAAAAGCTTTTTAATTAATGGACTAAAATTATCCATGGATAGGCAAGAAACGTAAAGATCTTGTTTATCGCCTCCACAATCTTTCCGAAGAGCTAAATATTCTTGATAACGATATTGTTTCTCTGAAAGGCTTTCATTTGTTTCTTCATTTGCTTTTTTATAGGCGTCTTTAATTTCTTCAAATGTAAAACTGTTTTTGGAGAGCGACGAAATAATATTTCTTTGCGCTTTTTCATCATTGATGGATGTAAAAACGTTCTTAATTATTTGTAAATTTTCCTTGATGAAATTTACACAATCGTCATTGCTTACAGGTAAACATATAGAACTTATTGTTGAAGGGTACCATACGTTTGTTCCACCTCTTTGAACAATCTTAAGTTCATTTGGATTATGAGAACATTCTTCACTATTATTTCCAAACCAAGGTCTTGTTCCGGGACATTTTCCGCCAAAGGCCTCAAGCAATTTTTCCTTGTTCGTTCCAACCAAATCAGATATTGAAAATGATTTTCCACAAGAACAGTGGTAACTAATTCCACCTAATGAAGATGTTTTATCACTTGAAAATCTTTTAATTTGATGATTTTTATGTAGTTCAGAAGTCTTATTTAACCATTCATTAATATTAAAGTCTTTTCCATGCAAAAGTTGAAGTATTGGTAAATCAGCAAGATGACCTTCTGGGCATACAACAATGAAACGTTCAGGAACCATTTTAAAATGGCTTTTAGGATATTTGGCATGGCAATTTGGACATTCTGGGGGGATGTTATTATCACTCATCTCTATTTTTTCAACGCTATGACAAACTGGGCAATAATACCAAGTCGGAAATGCAAAAATAGGAATGGTTTTCTTAGAATCATCATCGCTTTTTCCTTTTTCGGTAAAATATGGAGGCTCTCTTAAGGCTTTTAAACCCAATCTTTTTGCCAATCTATCATCGTGGACTATAAAACTGGAATCTTGATTATCCCACTTATCTAAACCGGCTACTATTCCTGATGCACCATTAGGAAGAGGAATAATGCTTCCTACTCCCCAAGTATATATTAGTTGGGACATTCTAACATCAATCTTGTCCATAATTGTTACCTCCATCATAGTCATCATTGATTTCTAATTTGCAATCCAAATCAACACTTCTCATTGATGTTGGGGCTGCTTTTGTGCCTTTTTTCCAACCATCAGGAATAAATTTGTATTTACTATCTGGGCAAATTGCAGGCATGGGATCATTTGCCATTTGAGATAAATCACCCTTTGAAAGAGGGTAATTATATAAATCAATTTCTTGCTTGTTTACCCAATTATCAAGAATTGAATTAATTTGTATTTCCGTATCTTTGAGTTCAGTTGGATCTATATCTGAAACTCGTTTTAATATTGCATTTTTGGCAATGTTTGCAAAACCATCTGAGTATGCTTTAATTAAACCATACCCATTATTAGAGGAATCTTTTGAAATAAACCTAGTTATACCTAATAAAATAGCAGGTATGACTCTACATCGTAATTCGGAACAGAAAGGTGAGATACTAGTTGGTTCAACAAAAGAATAAAATTTAGAATGATATGTCTCAAAAGATTCAAAAATGGATTTATCTCGAGGCTTCCCCGGATTATAAAATACGAAAATCAACCCTGGCCTTTTTGAGTCTCTTCCGACTCTACTTGTAGCTTGGATATATTCTGAAGTTGTTTTAGGTTGACCAAAAACAGTCATTAATCCAAGCCTATCTATATCAATACCAACGGAAATCATATTTGTTGCGAAACAAAAATCCAAAGTTGATGAATCAATTGTTTTATTGTCAGACAGTTTATGGTTTAATTTTTCAAAATCGCTTGCAATATTGTCTTGGTTTCGACTATTTAATTCCATATATGAAGGCAATTTTAACTTGAAATCGTTGCTTTCGCTAGTTCTTCTTAAAATTATTTTAGAATGCTCATAAATATCAGCGTCTACCCAATTTACTGCTTGTGCAAGTTCACGAATAGAGTTATAGTAGCAAACATTTGTCCAATAAGCATCCTTTAAATTGATGTTGTCATTAAAATCAACAAAATGTTTTCCTTCGAAGATAGCACTCAATATATGAATGGCAGAAGTTGCTGAAGAAGGAGCGCCTGGAGAATAAATACCAACATATTTTCTACCCGGTTTCTCATTACAAATTGTGGAGAAAAAGGTTTTACCACTTTCAAGGCAAGAAGGTGGGAAGATTTTTACATTTTCATTTGGAACATCGAAAAGCTCATGGCATTGTTTTTTAGCTTGCGATATTGTGGCTGTAGATGCAATAACCTTTGGATGAACCATTTTATTGTTTTCTTCATATGAACAAAGGAAGTCAACCATTGTTTCATAAGCAGAAACTGTAGAACCTAAAGGCCCAGAAATTAAATGAAGTTCATCTTGTATTATTAGTTCTGGGTGGCTTCTTCCTATTTTTGGACCATCTTTTAATCCAAAAAGAGATTTTGCCTCAGGACGATAAGGCAGAATTGCAAACTTATCAACAGTTCCTATCAATAACGTTGGTGGATTGTCATATAGTTTTTCATCTATAACACTTAGAGGTAACTTTTTGTTTTCATCATTTTCCGAAGTCACATGAAAGTCACATTCGGGATTCTCACAACTAAAATATAATTTTTCAATCTTTTTCTTTCCTTGGAGTTCTTTACTTAATCTAATTCCATGCATTTTCCTGTTTGATGGCCCAATTTCAGCACCACACCAAGGACATTTTGTTATTACAAAAGGGTATTCGCTTTGGCCAGATTCACCAGAATTTAGTTTCTTGAAAGAATCAATTGCAGATTTCATGGTGTTAGGTGTTGTAGAACCACCTACCCATAATCCAATTGTTATTGCTTTTTCGCCTAAAAGGGATGGATTATCTCGCCTCATATGTTCCATTGAGCATATTAAAGCGGCAGCTCGTTCATATTGTTGGGATGTTAACAGTCGTAATGTATAACGCATTATTATTTGTGAGCAAGAACCATCATCAGTTTTCTTGATTCGCTTATAGAATATTATGAAAGAACTTAAACCTAGATATGCTTCTGTTTTTCCACCACCGGTTGGAAACCAAATCAAATCTACGAAGTCATGTTCAGGACATGAATGATCAACAATTGATTTTATTGTAATTAGAATAAATGCAATTTGAAAAGCTCTCCAGGAACCGAATGTGTGTCCTTTAGGCCAAGTGGTTTCATCCTCAAAATCTGGCATCACTTCTTGTTCTAATTGGAAAGCGCCAGTCATTCTATTTTTTATAAATCTTCTTTTTTCTAGTTTGCTATGTAATTGTTGTAACAGCATTGCTTTATTCATCAATCTAAAAGCTAAAAAGGCAGAGCTATTATTTTTTAATATTTCAATTCCATTTCGCATTCTTTGAAGGCATTCTAGGCATTTATCAATGTTTGAATTAGCAATATTTTTGTATTTGCTTTCAAAATCGGGGCTTTCAATGGAGGTTTTTTGACTTTGTATCCAGCTTGAATAAGAATTGCATAGAGAGTCTAAAGTTTTAAAGGTGGTTTCACCATTTATATCTTCGTACATCTCTTTCATAGACAAGTTAATGCCAAGTGTTGAAGAATTAGTTGGAACAATAGCTTTGATTTCGTAAGTGGGAAGGAAATCAGAATAAATAGAAGAAATTTTATCCTTTCTGTCATCCCAAATAGGTGAGCATCCATGACCAACGGCATATTGTTTTTCATTTCTGTAAATTAATTTATTGTTTTGTGTATCTTCGTTTGGGTTAGTAAACATTTCTTGTTTTGCTATTGGCTCGAATCCTGAATCACAGAGCAATTTTATTTGAACTTGGAAAAACGAATTTTCAGTTTTCGGATAATTTGTATTACTTGTAATTGATTTGGATTCGTTTACTATGGAAAAAGTAACAACGTAGGTATTGTTAGTTCTTTCTTTCCACCGATAAAATGCATAAAGAGAGAGTTGATTAGATTCACTTGAAAACAAGGTTAATTTTTTTTGAGTTTTGTTTAAAACCCGACTAAAAAAGTCAGAATCAAGATCTATTTCTTTTAGATAGGGCTCACGTTTCCACTTAAAAAGTTTATCAAGTTTGTTGTATCTTGCAAAAGTCACTTGAATTTTTACTGGATTTTTAATATCAATAGCAACGGATATGCTAAGTGCTGATTGTTTATAGGCGTTGGATAGATTTAAAAAATCTTCTTCGCTCTCGGTTAAATCTTTATAAGTAAATTTGTGAAAAGCTTGTTTATTAGGATCTGAATCTTCTGTATCATAAGAATCGCTTTTGCTTTTATCTGAATCTCCTAAAATTTCTTCATCATCTTCACATGAAACAGAAGACTTCTGCGGATAAAGTACTCCACAAAAATATCTCATTAGCGGATCTTCGTTGACTATTTCCTGAGAATTTGTGTCAATTGGTCCATAAATTTCTGCTTTTACTAAATTTATAATATTTAATCTTTTATCATCACTAGTGTTACTCATGATATTTGTTTCTAGAAAGCATTATTCTTTCTACAGCCGCTTTATCAGATTCTAATATAATTAATTTTGCTTTAGCACGAGATATTCCAACATATATTAATGATTCATTGTTTTGATAATAAGTATTGGAATATGAATCTATATCTACCATAATTACTATTGGACTTTCAAGTCCCTTAAAAGAAAAAATAGTTGAAAAATTAATACTTTTACTTTTTGGAATGGAAAAGTTGTCAATTTCTGAATTTTTATAATTCTTTATAACTGAATTTTCTCTCCGCTTTGTAGCAAGAATCACAATATCAGTTTTATTCACATGGTTTTGCGTAGAAAGCAAATTTTTTAGTATCTGATCCAATTTGATTTTTTCATCATTTTCATCAGAATATTGGACAAAAGAAGTGGGAATGTAACTTGGAAAAGAATTATTTTTTCTATATTTAACCCCGGTTATTTCTGATATAGTCTCACATATTTCTGGTGTGTTTCGACAGTTTATTGTTAATCTCCATTTTGCCACAGGTGAAAATTCTTGAATTTGATTGAAAGCTTCTTTTTCGGTTAAATAAGGATTATAAATAGATTGATTATCAAAGTCACCAAAAAAGGCAAAATGTCCGCGCTCAAGTCCACCGTTAAGGATAGAATCCAATGCAAGTAAGCAATTCTTTTTTTCATCTAGCAAATCTTGCAATTCATCAACGATTAAAAAATCAAAAGACAAGGGGCACTTTTTTAAAGATTCAAAAAAGAGATTAAAAATTTGTTCATTTAGCGGATTGCTGTTTGACCAATCTATTTTATAAGACAACTCTGCTTTCTTAATATTTGAAAATATTAAAGAATGCATATCGCCAACAAATGAGCATTTTTGCAAAATCCCTTCTTCTTCGAAGTCGTTTTTTATCCATTCACCTAAGTTGTTGTTAAAACAAAGAAAACAAATATTGGTTTCCTTACTACGTCTTGCAATTTCTTTTGCAATAAGTGTTTTACCAGTTCCTGCTCCTCCAACAAATAAACAATGCTTGTTATCTTCTGTAGCATCTATTGCAGTGTATTCTTCATCAGTTAAATGAAGCTGCTCTGAAATCGCATCGCACATCAAAGAGGACATCGAAGGTGCGTAATCAAAACTCGGTCGCAAAATTTCTTTTATTAACCTACATTGGTGAGAGGAAGGGAGCATTTTTGAAACATCAGTTATATGATATGTTTCTTTAAATTTTTTAATATTGTATTGTGAAAGATTGTTTATAAATAAATCTACACGGTTACCCATTGTTTTATTAAATATCATATAAGGACTATATTCGTTATTTGATATATAAAACGATTCCATATCTGGAACCATTATACCGTAACCCCAAATTAAACCTTTTAGATTAGAATTTTGTGTTTCTATATATTTTTTTAGTGAAAACATGCCATCGCTTGCTTGCTCAAATGGGCCCCTTGATTTTTTAGAATCGTGATTGCTTTTATCGATAAAATGCCATATTCCTTCTTCATCTCTATTGATACGACCACCCTTAACTTCTAGAACAAAAATCCCTTTTCCCGGGGCTAAAACAACGAAATCACTCTCACCAATAATTAAACTGTTGTGGTTAATTTCAATTTGGCTGTATAGAACAGTCCAATCTTTTGTACTTGGATTATTTTGAAACCAGTCGAAAACTCTTTTTTCGGCTGTGCTATTTATTTGGTGATTTATGAAATCGGGAATCATAATCGACATTATAATTTCCTCCGATTAACTTCTGATTTTGGAACTTTCTCGGTATTCTTTATATTGACTATTTTAAGAATAGACACTTTCCCAACAGAAGGGATTTCGGCACTTATTACATTTGAGGAGAATCCATTATTGCTTAATTGAGATAATTTCATCATAATTTCATTGTTTTGACTAATTGAATTGCTAATCTTTCTGCCAATACTAATATGATAACCACGGACTATTGAAGCATAAGTCCATATTAAATCGATATTTTTTAAAAGGTGTTCGTCTTTAAAAACCGTGCCTATTATTTCTAAAGATTCTTTTGAGCCTGGACAAATTAAGCCGTTATTAGGATCAAGCCAAATTTTGAATTCGGGATTTGAAACTTTGATGCCATTATTTTTTAGTCGTTTTATGACTTCTTCTTTAGTCATCCCTTTTTCTAATTGGCTCTGAATAACAAATTTCCAAGAATCTAATTCTTTATAAATTTCAGTACTTTTATCGCCAAGCTTTTCCTTTGTTAAATCATCTAACAAATCTTTTGATGATTCTCTAAAAAGAACTAATGAATTTTCTTTTATGTTTTGAGCTGAAACTCTAATGCATGAAAACCCATCATCTGATTTATTTAATGCTATAAATTCAAATCCTGGTGTGTAATAACCAAAGCTTAAATCATTAAAAGCAATAGGGATTGAATCTATTGTTTCATCACCGTTTTGTCTTGAAAAAGTTCTATGAAAAACTTTGCTATAGAAATCAGTATTAAGAAAGTCTTCGGGTATATCTTGAATAGAATTATTATCCTGAGCCCAACGAGTATCTATTAATATTTTTACTTTCTCATTTGTGTTTTCTAAATTGAATTTTGATAAATCGTTGTTTGAATTAAATTCATTATTCCAATTATTAACAGATTGATTAAACCATCTATATTCACACTTATATAAAACTGGAAGATATTGTCTGCTTTTATTAGAAAAGAAAATTTGTTTCATTTGAGATCGATTTAGCCATCCGGGAATGATTACATAGTCATAGTAGTTAAAATCGGAAAAGAAATCTTCAATTGTTTTTACAGAAATAGAAGTAACAGGTAAATTGTTATTCCTGATAATATTGCTAATATTAGATAAATTATTGTTGACATTATTTCCATCTAAAATTATAAAACAGATATTTTTCCATTTTAATTGGGGTAGTTGAAAAACTTTGGTTTGAAGTTCCATTTCTTTTGGAGATTCTTTTTTAAGGCTTTCTATTTCTTTTAATGAAGAAATTAATGTTTTTGCTAAGTCTTTTCTTGGAAGAAATTTCCAATAGTTTTCCTGTTCAATTCTTTTTTCATTTTCGATACAATCTGTAATATATGATTGTATTTTTTCTTCATTTTCAGGTGAGCAACTCCTAATTTCAAAGAATAATAAGCGAATTATTGAACAATAAAAAGACTTTAATATGTTGTCAGACTCATCAATGGAATCACTTATATTATGGAGCTTTCCTAATAATTCGGTAAAGGGCTCATTACTGATTAGATAGGGCTGTATTATGGTTTGCTGAAAATTCTGTAGCATATAAGAACCATTTCTTTTATTAATTTCTATCATGCTTTGATTAATCATATTTGGTCGCCAAGAAAAAACAGGAAATTCTCTACTTTGGAGACCGGAAAGATCATAATCTTTGTTTTCCGGCAAGAAAAAATATAATTTTATTTTTTCTGAGATTATTTCATCTATTGAATCAAGTTCATCATTTATGTTTGGAATAAAATTTAGGTCAACATAGATATATTTAAAACTCAAGGAAGCGTTTTCCTTTATAGAAAAAAGAGCATCTGAAATATTCTTAACCAATATAATTTGTGGGATTGCTCCATTATAATTTAAAGAAGTGAGGTTTCCTAAATAATTGCCAGTAGAAACATTAATAAAATCCAAAAGTGGTGTTCTGTTAACATAGAAGTTGTGTATAAGAGGTTTATATTTTTCTAAATCAGTAACCAAAATTACTGTTTCGCTTTTTCCGGCCTTTAGTTTTCTAAAATTGCCAAAAGAATCATTTCTCTTTTCAAAAGAATTGCTTTTTTTGACAAAAGAATTCTTGGCTATCTCTTTCTTTTGGTCGCAATAATTTTCATAGGAAGACAATTTAGCCTCTGGTCCGAGTGGCTCCATTAGAGGTAAATGGTCAATAAAATCATAATAAATCATATCATTTCCGTTTTTTCGTTTGCTAAATGAAAGACCAACCATTTTTATATCGCAACGAGAAGTAACCTTTTTGATATCTTTTGAGAAGAATCCAATAAAATTTGCAACGACGTTTCCAATTCTTACTTTTTGATTTTCTTTAAATGTTTCAGGATTGAATTTTTCAATTACTGAAGTGCCTTTATTTAAATCATTTATTGTTTTATATAAAACAAGTGATAAGACAAAGCCATTACTTGCAGGATAATTAAGAATTGCCTTTTTGTTATTTCTGTCAATGTAATCAATCATAAAAGCATTAAACTTTGTAAAATCGCAAGGCTCATTGTGATCTAAATTGGTAAATGAAAAAGTTGTGTAAGAATGTTCTTTATATTCTTTGTCGTAAAATTCGTTAATTAGCTCTTGTATTTTCATTTTTGCTTTTAAATTTAGATAGAACAATTATAACATGTAGAAATAGAAAAGTGTTTTCAAGAAGAAGCAATACTCAAGACTCTATTTATTCAACACTCGAGGAATTATATGTATTATTTTTTGTAATTTCTATTTATAAGCAAATAAAATTAAAAAATAAGCGGATTCCATTCAAATAACTTTTTTATATAGGCTTTTCTATATTTAAGTGTAAAATAAGAACAGCAAAAATAAAATGGATTCAAATGATTACAGTTATCTTTTTGACGAATTAGCTAGTCCAAAGTTTTTTGGCATTCTCTCGCGTAATGAGACGGCTAAAGGAAACTTCTTTTTACTTTGCGCGATAGATGATTATTTCAATAATTGTAATAAAATAACCATTTCTCGACAGGAATTGACAGATTATCTTAATGAATACATTAGGAATAATTCTGCCCTTGAATTCGATTCTGATATTGATAATGAAGATGGGGAGACTATTTCTTATTCAAAATCCGCTGCACCTTTCATTAATAAACTGATTGATACTGGGTGGCTTATTCAAGAACTTTATGGCTTTTCTCAGATGATTAGTAGAAGTCGCCTATTTGTTGTAATCATTGATTCTCTTAAAAAGGTTTGTAATCATTCTACTCATAAGGAATACACATCCGAAGTTGTTGATATTTACCACAACATTGAAAATATCATTCCATTTTATTTAGATTCACAACCTAAGAACACTGATAGATTAATTGGATATTTTGAATCTATAGAAACTTCTATAGATGAGCTTTCCAGAAATCTTCAAATGACAAATGAAAATATAGCGGCTTTTATAAGAAAAGATCAAAAGAACACCCAAAAAACAATTGAAGAAAGCTTGTCATGTCTTCTTAATGATTATCAGAATTATTCCGACTATATTGCTTTTACAAGATTAATCGATGTAGATAATCCTGATAAATTCAAGGGTAAGATTAACGAAGGTCTTGATCTTATTAAAAGCAAACCTGGCATTTATATTGATGCATATATTGAAACCAAGCAAAAAAGGCCCACTGATGAAGATTTTACTAAGGTTGCTTCTTTAGCAGAAGAGTCTTTAAAAGAGTTTATCAGTAAGGTTGAAATGTTTTTTGGAAATGTTGATTCTATTATTAAACAGATTTCTGTTAAAAACAAAAATTATGTTGATGTCAATTATGAAAAGCTGAAATTTAAGAATACAGGAATTAAAGACCTTAGTAGTCAAATTAATAAAGCTCTTTCTATTTTGAAAAATGTCAATTATGAAGATAATCCCGAGTTTTCTAATCTTGTGGAAGTGCCCACCTTTTGTTTGTTGGACTCAGAATCAATTTATAAACCAAGGAGTCAAAGTGCAAAGGCTCCTGATAGTTTTGCCTTCACAGCAAGAACAATAGATCCCGCTATTCTAGAAGAGGTAGAAAAAAGAAATAGCCTTAGAAAGAAGTTTAATAGGAAAGCTGTTGTTTCATTTGCTTTACGGGCTTTAGGCAATAAAGAAACTATTCAGGCTGATCAAATTGATATTAATAACAAGGATGAACTCTTTCTGCTTGTACTTATTCCAGCCTTTGCAAGAAGCGACTCTAATCCTTATAAGATAAAGGCTTTAGATAAAAGGTTTAATAAAGAAGGGTTTGATTTAGCAGACTTCGTTATAGAAAAGGAAAATATAAACAATGGACATCAAAAAGAATTGTTCTGAACTTAATGAATCTGTTCAATCATCCTCAGATACTGAGTTAAACGAAATAAAGGAAACCATTCTTAAATTGCTTTCTGATACCTATTTAGTGAAAGACAAGATTTCAGATTCTTATTTTTATAACATTGCAATTACCAATCAAAAAATAATTAGAGACTATTTTTCAATGATGGATATTGATTTAATTCTAAAAGAAGGACTTATCTATATTAAGGCAGATAATGGCGGTTTACGATATCGCTTAAGCAAATTAGAAACTGTTCTTCTTTTCATTTTAAAGTTGATTGATATTGATTCAATGATTGATTTAACAGGAAGTGAACCCCATTTAACGACAGTTCAGTCAATTAAAAACAAATTAGAAGCCTCTGGTGTTTATCCGGTTGGGAAACCTCAAAAGACAGAATTCATTCAGGCATTGATTAGATTGAAGAGAATGAAATTTATAGATTTTAAGGGGTCAAATTCTTATTCAATTGATGATGATCAGATTGTTAATATTTATCCAACGATAAATGAGATTATTAACGGTGATTCAACCGAAATAATTTTAGCTAGTCTTTCAAATTATAAGAAGAAAGATGAATCTGATGATGAAGAGAGCGGTTTGGAGGATAACGAAGATGAAAAAACTTCAGAAGATTAAACTAATTAATTGGTATTTGTTTGATAACGAAACTATAAATATTAAAGATGATGTTGTGGTTTCAGGAGAAAACGGTAGCGGAAAAAGTACATTGCTTGATGCAATCGGATATGTGCTTTCAGTTGGTGATTGGAAATTTAATAAAGCTGCCAGTGATATGAATTCTGAGAGAAGCATTTATACTTACATAAAAGCTCGAACAGGAAATGAAAGTCATCCATATGTACGGGAAGAGGCAAATATCATTTCACACATTGCTTTGGAGTTCTATGATGAGGGAACTAGAAAATCTACCGTTATTGGTGTTGTGATGGAAATTATCAATGATAGTTTAAAACCTGATAAGCAGTTTTATTATTATAGTGGCCAAATTAATGACGAATTCTTCTTTAATCAGAAGGATGGAACACTAAAAAACTCTGATGATTTCACTAAGTGTCTAAAAAACCAAAATAACCTAAAATTAAATATTTTTGGAGCAGATGGCAATCACAGTCGAAGCCAATTCTCAGCCAAAGCTTTAGAGATTAACGCAAACAATTATCCTAAATTTCTTAAAAAAGCAATTGCCTTTAATGCTTTAGATGATATTAGTTCATTTGCCAAAGACTTTTTGTTTGAATCATCAAATATTGATGCTAATCAATTGGAAGAAGCAGCATTGGCATATAGGAGCATTAAAAGCCAGTTAGAGAAGAATACGGCAGAGTGTAAGTTACTTTTTCCAATTGTTAATATTAGAAACGAAATAATAGAAAACAAAAAAGACAGTTTGCTTGCAAAGCTTTTATTAGATGATGAAACTCAGAATTCAATAAAGAAAAAAATAGGTGATGGCAATTCTAAATTAGTGCAAATTAATAATGATATTGATAATCGCACGAGCCTAATCAGTTATAAGGAGAAAGAAATTAACAAAAAGAGAAAAGACTATTATGGAATAAATAGCAATTCTGATTTAACTGATTATAAGAATCTTAAATCAAGACTCGATGATGCTAGCAACAATAAAAAAGCCATTCTATCTAAAATTTCTTCTTATTCAAATATCATTAAGTTTGAAGAAGAGATTTTACAGAAGCTAGAGATTAAAAGTAATTTAGCCTCTCTTTTTAATGAAAAATCATTTTCTTCTTTCCAATTTCAAACAATTCAAAATAGAAAAGAAATTGAAGAAAAGAACAATCAACTTGTTACAGAACAAGCAAAAATCAATTCTGAATTGCCGGCCTTAAATCTTAATCTAAATAAGGTTAGTCAAGAAATAGAAAGCTTAGAAAAAGGAATAAATTATCTACCAGAGATAGATAAAATCATTGAATCAATTCAAGAAGAAAACATTAAGGAAGGAAATCAAGAAACATCGATTACTCCTTTGTGTGATCTACTTGAAATCAACAATGAATCATGGCGTGGTGCTCTTGAAGCAATATTAGGTAAAAGGCGATTTGATCTTTTTGTTCCTGATATATCTCAAAATTCAGCTAAAAAAATATTTGAAAAAACTAATAAGGATATTGATTTTATTGGTAGTGGTTTTCTTTGTAATATTGAAAATAAAGATAGTTCCGGGGAATACAGGACTGATTCTATAGCTTCTCTGATTAATGTGCCATCTAATAATGAGGATATTAGAAAATACATTGATTTCTTAATTGGTGATATAAGAATGGGTGATATTTCTTCAACCAATTATTCTGATGGTCCTTTTCTTACAAGTGATGGCCTATATTTTGATGGAAAATCAACAAGACGCTTCTCCAACGAAGAAATGGAAGATTATTACATTGGAGATGAAGGAAAGAAAAAGAGACTTGAAAAATTAAGCGATGAATTTAAGGAACTCCAATCAAAAATCAAAAATTTGCAGGATAAGCTGTCTGAGAATAAGCAATTAATTATTTTTATAAATTCATCAAGAATAAATGAATTGATAAATGTTGAGCCTGTTTTTAGTGATTTATCTAATTGTCAGCAAAATATAAATGAATGCACTGAGAAAATCAAAATATTAAAGAGCAAAAGTAATGATCTTGACAAACAATTCCAACTTTTAGCTGAAATCAAAAAAGAGATCGATAACATGGTTGAGGAAGAAAAGAAACTTCAAGCTGAAGGCGGTAATCTTAATGTGGAAAAAGGGAAAACGGAAAACCAACTTACTCAAGATACAAAATCATTAAAAGATATCACTGATGAAATACTAAACTTTAAAAGAACCAACAAAGAAATCATAGGAGAAAATCCCGATTTAAATAATCTGAAAAACAAAGCTCAAAATGCTAATCTAATAGATTTTGCTAAGCAACAATTGAAGTCATTAGAAAAAGGTAAAGATTCAATTCTCATTAGACTAAAAATCAATTTGGCAAACTATAATAAAGAATTTGGAAATTCTTTCGAAATCATTAGTCAAGATAATCTTGAAGATGCTGAGAAAAGATATGATCTCCTTAGGTTTAAAGATAATGGTAATCTATCCGCTCGTGCAGATGATGCTTATAAAAGAATGGTTGAACTTTTCAGGAGTTGCTTTTCTAGCCAAATATCAAACAAGATTAGTGAAGCAAAAAGTACAACACGTCATATAAACGAGGTCTTAAGGAATCATCCGTTCGGTACGAATAAGGAAGTTTATCAATTCCAGGTGCGTCCTACTCAAAATGGCGTTTATGCTGCCGCAGGAAAGATTTTTGATGAGATGGAACGTAATGTTTTAGGCTACAATTCTCTGACTTCTGAAGAAAAGAATGTATTAAACGACATTTTTAGTTTGCTTGCTAATCCAAAGACTGATGCAAAGCGTATTGATGACTATAAAGACTACCGTAACTATCTAGATTACGATATTTTAACAACCAACTCTAAAGGACAGCAAAGCTATTATTCGAAGAATATGAAATCAAGATCTGGTGGTGAGAATCAAAATCCTTTCTATGCGATGGTTGCTGCCGCACTTTCTCAAGATACGGATTATCTTATAAATTCTGGTAAGAATCCGTGCTGTGTTCTTTTAATGGATGAAGCTTTTAACAATATGGATGAAGAAAGAATTGATGAGATGCTAAATTATTATCATGATCTTCATATACAGGTTATTTTCTCAGTTCCAACAAATCGCGTTGATATCTTCTTAGAAAAAGTTAAAACAAATATTATTCTTACAAACATTGATGATCAAACTATTGTCAGTACTAATTACAAAGAAGATGAGGAACAAGTTCTAAATTATGACAACTGATATATCAGAAAAAGAAATTCTAACCACACTTCTTGATAAATATTATCGCAGCGGTTTATCTACTGGACAAAACAAGGTTAAAATTAAAATATTGATTAAAGTTAACCAAGATAGCTTTCCTGATTATGTTCATGTAGATGATGTAGAAAAGCATGATCAAATCGAACAGGTGTTTTTTAAGCTTGAAAGTAAGCGATTTGTTTTCTTAGAAAGAGATAAGAGAAACAGTAACGAAATTAAGAGTCTTGCTTTAAACGTTGATCAAATTTCATTTATTTCAGACTATTGTAATTATGAAAGCCCAATCAAAATAGCAGAAAATTATCAGAAGCAATTTGAATCTTACGCTAATAGTAACAGTCAAACTGTTAAAAGCTTTTCTGAAGCCATGCTGACAATATTAGTAAATCATCGAAACCTCAAGTCAGTTGAAAAGTATTTTGACAAAAACCCTATTAAACTTAAAGAAATTGTAAAATCAATTGAAAACATAGATGCTTTAAAAGGTGAAGAAAGAGAGAGGGATTTTAGTGAAAGGGTTTTATCTGATAGCAAGAAATTTGCGGCTATCAGATCTAATGTAGATAGGATTTATAGGGAATTCTCACCGGAAGGTTATTCTGAATTGGATTCCCCATCAGAACAGTTAGGTGTAATTCATAATCCCACGTATGTAATTCTAAAGGGAAATGCTATTATTCGTATCCATAATCAAACGATTAACTTGAAAGATTATGATGATTCTTTTGTCCTTTATGATTCATTAATACAAGATTTACAAATAGTAAAAATTGGTGGCCATAAAATAATAACAGTTGAGAATTTAACCACTTATTATGACTTTAATGATAGTGATGCTTTAATTATTTATCTTGCCGGTTTCCACAATCAAATTAAATCTCTTTTGTTAAAGAAAATATATGTGCTTTATCCTGGACTAGAATATTTACATTGGTCAGATATTGATTCAGGCGGTTTCTATATCTTTAATCATCTAAAGAAAGAAACCGGTATTCCTTTCTTGCCTTTTAGAATGTCAGCTGAATATCTTAAAGAAAAAAAGGATTATACAAAACCACTAACGGACAATGATAGAAATAGACTTAAAAGTCAGTTAAGCAGTTCAGAGTTTGATTACTTTCACGATACTATTAAATTCATGCTTGATAATAACTGCAAGCTTGAGCAGGAATCGTTTGATATTTAAGGAAGATTTATCCTTTAAGCATAATCGCTCTATTTTTGAGGATTACAATTCGTCCCTTTCCTAGTTTTTAGCTAGGGTTAGGAATAGTCTTAGCATGTAAATACTACTTCTAAATATTATTGGTTTCGTTATAGACCAGACATTCTTCTTCATTAAAGCCCGAGTAAGCATCTTAATTAAAGTTCAGTTCTTCTAGGGGTGGTCTTCTGTTACATCTTTAAATATAAGATGCTCTTAATTCCCAAGCCTATTGAACCATTTAGACATCAAAGAGAAAGCCTCATTCTTGCACTTCTCCTGGTAGGCTTCTATCCTTTGATTTTCTTTCCACCACTTATTTTCAAGATCCTTATATTCAGGAAGATAAGACAAAAGATGATGAATAGTATTTCCTTTTTCATCTTTGTTTATCAATTTGTCTTTATTGTCTTCACTAGCCTTCAAATATTCATCTTCATATCTTTTCTTATGGGTACAGGTATCTTCCCTGCATTCATTGAAGAGGTAGGCTATCTTCTTAATGATTCCTTTCCATTCCTTACTAGCCCATTTATCTGCTAAGACCGTATAATGCTTTACTCTCTTATCATCAGGAGAATTGTAATAACTACAATCATTGTTATCGATTTCAATGAATCGATTTAGTGAAACTCCAATTTTCTTCTGATTCTTTTTGTAGTATTCCTCAATGAGTTCATAAGGGTAACTAGTTACTTGTTTACTAAACTCAATAAGCATAACTGGTATGATTTCTAAGAACCAGTTGTTGATACAGAAGAGATCATTGTCACAGTATCCCTTTATAGCTCTTTGCTTAGCTAGTTCTTTTTGCTCTCTCTTGTTATACACATCGTATTGGTAGACATTAAGGTTATTCTCTTTCATCTCACCATCCCCGTAATACTCTTCCAATCTCGTTATAGTATCTAATAACCTTTCTTACAATCTTAGGGTCTTCACCGACTTTCTCCATTTCATTGCCTCTTTTTATAATCTCTTCTAATCTCTTCTCTAGTTCTTCTTTACTCATAGTACGAAGAGCAGCCATAGCCTTATCGTATGGCATTTCCATGATCTCCTCGTCAGTATATTTCTTTTCACTCATTAATTTATTCCTTTTATCTAAAACCCATAGCCCTAGCTAAAAGCTAGGGCTAGAGACAGTAGTCTTAATATCTTTTATTATCGACAGATGATGAAATCATCTATCGATATTTTTCAAGCCGTCTTTTTCTGCTAATGCTTTCATTAAGGTCAAATATATCATCTTGTTAGGACGGTATCGGAAATCGGAGAAGATATCGATTCCTTGTCCTTCATAATGTTCTAATATAGCCGCAGCCACGGCTGGGCTTCTAGAATCTCCATACATACATTCACAGATGAAGTGATATCCCTTCTTGTGCCATTCATCGATGAAATCAGCCATGGGTTTAGCTTGGTAGAACCATTTTTCTGCATCTTCATGTATCTGTATAAAGTCAAGGTTGATTAAACACAGCTCAAATGACGGGATGGATTTGGGTATGTAGGCTTTCTCCCCCTTGTAAGGGTAGAAGGAAATGACAGCAGTCTTTTCAGAATCGTGGTCAAGTCTAGTGGATAAATCATTAAGTGAGCAGACCTCTGCTAATCTTTTCCTTTGTTGAATGGCCTTAAACACTTGGTCTCTTCTAAAGATAGATATGATATTTTTGGTTTGAAGATATTTGATGATGTCTTTGCTTTCAGCCCTACTCATATTGAAGGAGGTCGAAAGTCCTTTCTCAGAAAGGAAACCCTGGGTATTCAGCAAATCTATAATTTCGCTATAATTACCATACATTTTGCTTTTTGTTTTTTTCTAGAACCCTAGCTTTTAGCTAGGGTTAGAGACAGTAGTCTTAGTATCTAAATACTGCTTATAGATACTATTGATTTCGTTATAGACCAGATACTTCTTCTTCATTAAAGCCTGAGTAAGCATCTCTACTAAAGCCCAGTTCTTTTTAAGAAGGTATTTAGTAGTTGCATAGGACTCTTCTAATTTGATTCTAGTGTAATCTTTAACATCCTCATTCTTATCACTATAATCACTACTAATTAATATATTAGAAATACCATAAAGACGGTTAGTGCCAATGATGTTTTTCGTATAGCCATAGGCTTTTTCGAAATCACTGGCAGAACCGATATCGGTTCTGCCATACTGGATTTCAACTGCGGCACCGCCCGCTAAATAGCCATAGACGATTTTTTCTTCATCTTCAAGAGAATTGACAGCATCTAACTTAGAATTGAAGTTCACAAATCCGGAATTAGATTCCGGTCCTTTAATTAAGACAGCTAAGACCATATCGCAAACACCACCTAATAAGCCGGCTGCTAAATGACCTGCTTCATGGTAGGCGGTATTTAAAGTACTAGCCGAAGAGGAATCACTGATTCTCTCGCTTTCATCGATTTGGCTGTTGATGACAGCTTTAACTATGTCATCTAAGACAATTTCTTTTCTGCCTTCATAGGCAGAAGCAATACCGGCTTCGTTCATGATGCCTTCTAAGAAGGCACATGAACGGTCTTTCATTAGCATAGCAATGCTTTCCATATCAAGATTCTTAGCCACTTTCTTGTTAGAAAGATAATGGTTGATGATTAACTTAGAGTCTTCATAGGT
>Ga0172378_10001004_pt1 | contig 25563 bp, 32 predicted proteins | sample GrowelOW332metaG_FD_119755 | JGI IMG/M metagenome (GOLD analysis project Ga0172378, IMG submission 119755) | Groundwater microbial communities from an aquifer near a municipal landfill in Southern Ontario, Canada - Pumphouse #3_1 metaG | ecosystem: Environmental > Aquatic > Deep subsurface >... | reverse complement strand
CTTTGCTCAAAAGCAAAAGAGTATTTAAAACAAAATGATTGGAGTGTTAGAGTTGATTTTATGTGATATTGGAAATACAACTTATCATTTTTTGATAAAAGGAAAACATAAAAAATATTTTTTAGATGAAAAAGTTCCTACTTTTGATGATGATATCTATTTTGTTTCAGTGAATGAAAAAGCTAGTAAAAAATTAATCAAAAAAAATCCCCACGCAAAAAATATAAACAAACTAATAAATTTTCAAACTTCATACCAAGGTTTGGGAATTGATAGAGCAATTGCTTGTTCTTTTCAAGATAATTGTGTGATAGTTGATGCAGGAAGTGCAATCACTGTTGATATTATGGAAAATGGTAATCATCAAGGTGGATTTATATTATTGGGTTTGAGAAGATTTATGAAAAGTTACCCAAAAATATCAAAAAAACTAAAGTTTGAGTTTGAAAAAGAGATAAATTTAGATAAAATACCGCTTCGCACGAAAGATGCTATACAATATGCTATGTTAAAATCTATCATTTTACCAATCAAAGAAGTAAGTTTAAATAAGAATATTATATTCACTGGTGGTGATGGAGAGCTGTTGAGTAAATATTTTGAAAATAGTATATATAAAAAAGATTTAATATTTGAGAACATGAAAAGGATTATTGATGCTAACAATTGCATTGCCTAAGGGAAGAATTGCAGAGGAAACTCTTGATAAATTTGAAAAAGCTTTTGGTGAAAAGTTTATTTTTGAAGATAGAAAATTAATACTTGAAAAAGCTGGATTTAGATTTTTAAATGTTAGAAATCAAGATGTACCAACTTATGTAATGCATGGCGCTGCTGATTTAGGTGTTGTTGGACTTGATGTTTTAGAAGAAAAAGAGTACGACTTAATCAAACTTTTAGACTTACAACTTGGAAAGTGTAAAGTTGCTTTTGGATTAAGAGCTGGTGAAAAACTAAACTTTGATAAAAGTAAAATTACCATTGCTACAAAGCATGAAGTAATTGCAAAAAAATATTTTGAACAAAAAGCTATGGCTGTTGAGATTATTAAACTTTATGGTTCTATTGAATTAGCGCCACTTGTTGGGCTTTGTGATTGTATTGTTGATATTGTTGAAACTGGTGAAACAATGAAACAAAATGGTCTTGAAGTTGGTCCTACAATCATGGAAAGTAGCGCTCACTTAATTGCAAATAAAAACTCATTTTATGCTAAAAAAGATTTAATCTTAGATTTAAAAGAAAGAATAGAAGCACATATATAATGGGATTAGATTTATACGCAAAGGTTGAGCCTTATTTAGATTTTGAAGAAGAGATTTATACTTTACATAGAGAGTTTTTACGATTTGTAATGGTAAATGAACTGGATAATATTATCGATATTGGTTGTGGTCAAGGATATTTTTTAGAGAATCTAAAAGTAAATAAAAAGAAATATTTTGGAATTGATTTAAGTATTGAGCAAATAAAAGTTTGCCAAGAAAAAAACTTAAATGCAAAAGCGATAGATTTAAAAGATGTAAAAGAAAAATTTGATTGCGCAACTGCTATTTTTGATGTATTAAATTATATTCCCAAAAAAGATTTAAAAGCATTTATTCTTGCGACAAATATTGTCCTAAATCAAGGAGCTTATTTTATTTTTGATGTAAACTCGTATTTTGGGTTTGATGAGGTTGCTCAAGGATGTATTACTATTGATGTTGATGATAAATTTATCGCAATTGATGCAAACTTTGGAAATAACAAACTTCAAACTGATATTACACTTTTTGAGAAACAAGAAAATGGATTGTTTTCTAAACAAAGTGATTCTATAATCCAAGAATATCACTCCAAAGAGTTTTTGACAGAACTTTTAGAAGAGTCGGGTTTTGAGATAAAAGAGATAAAAGAGTTTAATTTACACACAGATGAAACTGCTGATAAATTAATCTTTATTTGCAGAAAAATAGCCTAACACAAAATATTTAAACTTTTGTGTTAGAGTAATAACACTAAAATACAAAGGTTTAAAATGACTTACCCACAATTTTTTGATAATATCCCAAAAATAAAATTACAAGACGATTTGGCTTCTTTATTAGGAGCATTTGAAGATGGATTTATAGAATATTCATATTTAGATAGCGTAAAAAGTGCAGGACATAGCTGTCCAACAGTTTTAGGAGCGTATCTTATGGTTCTTGAGGGATTAAAAGCATTACATGAAAATGAAGTTCCAAAACGAGGAAATATCTTAATTGAATTCAAAGAAAATCAAACAACAGGAGTTGCTGGAGTTATAGGAAGTGTTATGACAAATATCACAGGTTCAACTACAACGAATGGTTTTAAAGGGCTTGCAGGAAAACATGATAGAAATCATTTAATGAATTTTGAAAAAAATATAGATGGTGCAAGTGTTAGGTTTACAAGACTTGATACACAAAAAAGTGTAGATGTTTTTTATGATGCAAGTAGTATTTCTGCTCATTCTGATATGAACTTTTTAATGCAAAAAGCTGTTCAAGGAAGTGCTACAAAAGAAGAAAGAATTGAGTTTGGAAAACTTTGGCAACAAAGAGTTGAAGATATTTCAAATAGTGTGAATAAAGTTATAAGAGTAGATATAAAAGAGTAATTCTTTTATATCTATTTTCTTAGATTAAACCAACAGCATCTCTAATAATTTCCATTTTAGCAGCTGCAATTTTTCTAGCTTTTTGCGCTCCAAAAGCTAATATTTCTCTTACTTCTTTTTTATTGTTTAAGTAATATTCTCTTTTTTCTTCGTAAGGTGCAAAATATTCATTTATTTTTTCAAGTAGAGTCATTTTAAAATGACCATATCCCTCACCTGGCGTTGCATATCTTTTTTGTAAATCTTTTAATTCATCTTCATTCATAAATAGTTTACATAAAGTATAGATATTGCAGTTTTCCCACTCTTTTGGCTCATCTAATTCTCTTGAGTCAGTTACTATTCCCATAACTTGTTTTTTTCTTTGTTTTGCTGTTGTAAACATATCAATTGTGTTGTTATATGATTTAGACATTTTAGCTCCATCAGTTCCTGGAACTGTAGCTACCACTTCATCAACTCTTGATTCAGGTAAAACAAAAATCTCTTTTCCATAAGCGTGATTGAATGAAGTTGCAATATCTCTTGTCATCTCAACGTGTTGAATTTGATCTTTTCCTACAGGCACAATATTTGAATCAAATAGTAAAATATCAGCAGCCATTAAAACAGGATATGAAAATAGACCATGACTTGCAACAATTCCACGTGCTGTTTTATCTTTGTAAGAGTGAGCTCTTTCTAATAGTCCCATAGAAGTGTGATTTGATAATAACCAGTATAATTCAAGAACCTCTTTTACATCGTGTTGTACCCAAAATGTTGATTTTTCTGGGTCCATTCCAAGTGCTAAAAAGTTAATTGCTGCTTCATAAGTATTATTTTCTAAAGCCTCTTTTTCTTTCACCGATGTTAAAGCATGATATGATGCTAAAAATGCGAAAAGTTCACCTTCATTTTGTGACTCTATCATTTTTTTTACCATACCAAAATAGTTTCCTATGTGTATTGTCCCTGATGGTTGAATACCTGATAAAATTCTCAAATCATAATCCTTGTTTTTTTGGCGCATTATATCAAAAGTAACTAAAAAATCAGTATTTTAAATCCAATAAGGATTAAAACAATTCCACCAAGAAGTTCAGCTTTTGTTTCGTATTTATCTCCGCCTTTTTGCCCAATATAAACACCTAAAATACTGAATAAAAAAGTTATTATTCCAATAAGAAATAAAGATAAATAAACATTTAAATCAAAAAGATGTAAAGTAAATCCAGCAGCCATAGCATCAATACTTGTAGCAATTGCTAAAGTTAATAAAATTTTATTTGATATTTTTGTTATCTCTTCTTCAACATTTTCATTTAAGGCTTCAAATATCATTTTTCCACCAATAATTACTAATAATACAAAAGCAATAATGTTATCATAACCTTGAATATATTCTTTTAGTCCAATTCCTCCAAGGTATCCAATAAATGGCATTAATGCTTGAAAAATACCAAAAAATAATCCAGCTTTTAATGCTAAGATTTTTATATCACCTTTATTTTTTATTCCCAGCCCAATAGAAACAGCAAAAGCATCCATACTAAGTGCAAATGATAAGATTATAATTTCTAACATAATTCCCCTTTTTTTAAATAAAAGCGCGATTATAACTAAAATTAAGAAGATAAAAGCTGAAAAGATAAGTGGAAAAATAAAGCATATTTCCTATACTATTGGGAAATTTTAAAATATATGGAAAATAAAATGGAAAATTGTAAATTTGGATTAAATGATCATAAACCTTTTTTAAAAGGAAAAGATAATCACCATGAACACCACCATCACCATGGAGAGAGTTGTTCCCATTCCCATGAAGAGGAACATGGACATTCTCACGACCATAGAGGAACAGATAAAAAAGTTCTAAAATGGGCTTTAAGTATTACTTTAGTTACTATGTTTTTAGAGTTTTTTTATGGATTTTTATCAAACTCTCTGGCTTTGATTTCAGATGCAATTCATATGTTTACACACTCATTTGCTTTGATTATTTCTTTAGTTGCCATAATAATTGCAAGTAAAAAAGCACCCTTATCAAAAACTTTTGGCTTTTACAGAACTGAAGTATTAGCTGCTTTTGTAAATGGAATTACTATTATTTTATCTATTGCTTGGATTATTTATGAAGCAATTCTAAGATTTTTTAATCCTCAAATTATTGATATAAAAACGGCAATGATAGTTGCAATTATTGGACTGGTAATAAATATAATAACAGGTTTTATTTTGATGCAAGGTGATAAAGAGAATATAAATCTAAAATCATCTTTTGTTCATATGTTAAGTGATGCTTTATCTTCAGTTGCAATTATTATAGGTTATGTGGTTATATATTTTACTCAATGGTATTTTGTAGATATTATATTAGCTGTAATCGTGGCAGTTGTTATTGCTAAATGGGCTATTGATATTTTAAAAAATTCTATTAATACTTTAATGGAAAGTTCGCCTTTAGATATTAATGAGGTAAAACAATTTATTGAAAAACATAAAGAGGTTTTAGAATTGCATGATGTTCATATTTGGGAAATAACTCAAGATATGTATAATATGACAGCTCATGTCAAAATAAATAAAGAATCTTTAGAAAATTATGAACAACTTATGCATGAAATAAATCATGAATTAAAAGACAAATATAAGATAGTTCATACAACTTTTCAGTTTGAATGGGAATAACTTTAGTAAAAGAAAATTCTAATTTGTTTATGATACAATTCCCGAAATTTTTAAAAGGAGATAATATGGCAGCTGTAATAGTTGAAAAAGCATGTGGCTGTTTTAGAAATTCAGATTTCGAACAAGAAACACACTTTGCAAATATAGATGAAGCTTTAGAAAAAGCAAATGAAATGTGTATAATTATGAATGAAGATTTTTGCCACAAACACAAATTTAAAACAGAATATATTGATGGAAATGTAATGATAAAAATGGAAATGAACGGATAAATTTAACTTATCATCTAATCTCTTTGTAGAGTTTTTTTGGCTACAATGCACAAAAAATAAAACAAAGAGCAAAGATGATAGATATAAAACTACTACAAAAAGATTTCGATTATGTTGTAAACGCTTTACAAAGAAAAGGTGTTGATAACGAACTTTTAAATAACCTAAAAACACTTGCCTCTAACACAAAACAAAAAAGACAAGAGATGGAAGATGTTACTGCTGAGCAAAACTTACTTTCAAAAGAGTTTGGAAGATACAAAAAAGAGAACTTAGATGTTGCTCCACTTCAAGAAAATATAAACAACCTAAAAAATAAAAAACAAGAACTAGAAGAAGAAGTTAGAGTTCTAGAAGAAGAATTAACTTCAATTATTCTAGGTGTTCCAAATATGCCAGATGAAAATGTTCCAGATGGCGCTGATGAAAATGAAAATGTAATTTTAGAAGTAGTTGGGCAAAAACCAACTTTTTCATTTGAACCAAAAGAACATTGGGATTTAAATAATGGTTGGATTGATTTTGGAAGAGGTGTTAAAATCGCAAAATCAAGATTTGCAGCACTTCGAGGTGATGGTGCTAGAATGGAGAGAGCTTTAATCAACTATATGCTTGATTTTAATAGAGAGCGAGGTTTTAATGAATGGTATGTTCCCTTTATGGCAAACTCAAATACTCTTTTAGGAACTGGGCAACTTCCAAAATTTGCAGATGATTTATTTAAAATCGAAGGTGAAGATTTATATCTAATCCCAACTGCTGAGGTATCTTTAACAAATCTATTTAATGATGAAATTTTAGAAATTGAAGAACTTCCAATGTTACTTACTTCTTATACTCCTTGTTTTAGAAAAGAAGCTGGAAGTGCAGGGCGAGATACAAGAGGATTAATTAGACAACACCAATTTGACAAAGTTGAAATGGTAGCAATCACAACTCCTGAACAATCAGATGAAGTATTTAAAAAAATGGTATCTTGTGCAAGTGATTTATTAACTTCACTTGGACTTCCTCACCAAAAAATGCAATTATGTACAGGTGATTTAGGATTTAGTGCAGCTGTTACTATTGACTTAGAAGTTTGGCTTCCTGGACAAAATAAATATAGAGAAATTTCATCTATTTCAAATACTAGAGATTTTCAATCAAGACGAGCAAAAATAAGATATAAAGATGGTAAGAAAAATATCTTAACTCATACTTTAAATGGTTCATCTTTAGCTGTTGGAAGAACACTTGTAGCAATTATGGAAAATTATCAAAATGAAGATGGAAGCGTAAGAATTCCAGAAGTACTTAAAAAATATATGTAATAAAAACAAGAGTAAATAAAAAAGGGAGAAGTTGTATAACTTCTCCCTTTTTTTAGGACTTTAAGTTTTATATAAAAATAGTTTATAAAATATATAGAATAAAACTTTTAATTTTTTTTGGAAGGAATAAAAAAGAAGTTTCATCTTAAAAAAAAATCTTATAAAAACAAAATTTCTTAACTAAGGAGAGAGAAAGTAGACAAAACCTCTTATTTGTAAAATTATACATATTTAAAACTTAAAAAATGCTATTTTAATGCTACGATTATAAAAAATTATTTAAATTTAATAATTAATTTATAAAATTAAAAAAATCATTTTACAAAAACTTTTGTATCATAAATTTTATTATCAATTTTTACTTCAAAGTAGCCTTTTGAAACATTGTAATGTTTAAAAGTTAATTCTTCAGCAATAAAAATCTTTTGTTTATTATAAATAGGAATAGAGTTTTCAAAATAACCTAAAGAGTTTCCTATTTTTACTTCAATTCTTTTATTTCTAATTTCACCAAATATAACTATTTTTGAAAAACAAATTCCATTATAATCTTGATCAGTAATTTTCTTATGTTGAATATTCTCACCCGTTCCATTTTCATGAAAAATTGCTACTGCATAAGATGCCTGAATATCAGAATTCGCTGCAAAAAGGGTAAAGCTTATAAAAAGTATAAATATTAGTGTTCTCATAAAAAATATTACTATGTTTTAGTGTAATTTTGTATAAAAGAGGACTTATATTGATAACTATCAAGGAATTATTTATAATTAAGGGTTATTATTTTAATTATAATTTAAGGAGAAGAAAATGGGTATTCCACAAAATGCAAAACAAATTGAAGTGAATGGTGCAACAGTACCATTTTTTGAAGATGAAGAAGCTTATTATTTTGATTCAAGCTTAACAGGTCCGCCTGAACCAATGGTAAATGCGATGGTTGGGCTTCAATTACTTGATGATAAACATAAATTAGTAATGATAAATCACAAGCCTCCAATGGGATTATTTCCTAAAATAGAAGATTCATTTAACTATGAAATAGTTGAATTACCTAATGATAAAGTAAAAGTAATTTTTATAAAAAAAACTAATACAAGTGTAAATCTAAATAGTGTAGATAGTTCTTGTAGTGGTTCTGGATGTATGCACTAAAAAATGAATATATCACAACAATTTGCCCCACCATTTAAACTTGTAGGAAGTTTCTTTATTAGTGCTATGATTATGTTTTTTATAAGCATATTATTACTTTTTAATTTTGATATAAATTTAATTCATACGCAAAATAGTTTAGTTTTATCTTGGGTGCATTTGTATTTATTAGGTTTTGTTATGATGAGTATTTTTGCTTCCATGGCACAACTTTTACCAGTAGTTTTAGAAGTTGAACATTTTTCTATTGATTTATATTATGTTGTAAATCCTTTACTTTTTATGGGAACAACACTAATATTTATTGGTTTTTATAAATATCCTATGGTTTTATCTTATGGTGGAGTTATTGTTTTTATTTCATTCTTTATTTTTCTATTTGAAAGTTTTTTAACTATTAAAAAAGTAAAAAAACTAAATTTTTTATCAAGTACGGTTTTAGTTGCAAATATATTTTTATTTTCAGGATTAGTTGTTGCTATTGTTTTATCTTTTGTTTATTCAGGAGTATTATTTCTTAATATAAAAGCTTTGATGTTATCTCATATATATTTAGTTTTTGTGGGATATTTAGGAATTACGATTATTTCAATGAGTTATATTTTGATTCCTATGTTTTGGCTTTCTCATTCATTTAATAACATATATTTAAAAATAGCATTTTATAAGATTAGTTTTGGTGTGGTTTTAGTTGTTTTTAGTCAAATATTTGACCTTTATATATTTGAATATTTAGGATATTTTGAAGTATTACTTGGATTTATTTTTTTTATTTATCAATTATATCTGATATTTAAAACTAAAGTTAGAAAACAAAAAGATATATATTATAGATATATTGTATTTTCAGTTATAAATTTTATTATTGCTTTAGTTTTAGTTTGTTTTTATTTCGTATTATCAAATGATTATTTATTATTTATTTCTGGATTTATATTTTTATTAGGTTTTTTAACACCAATTATCACAGCTCATTTATATAAAATTATTCCTTTTTTAGTTTGGTTTCATAGATTCTCAAGCTTAGTTGGAAAACAAAAAGTTCCTATGTTAGCTGATATGGTACCTGTAAAAAGTTCAGATTTTGGTTTTGCTTTTTATTTACTTGGATTTATTCTAAGTTTAATAGCTTTTATTTTTAGTAGTGATATTTTATTTAAATCGGCAGTTAGTTTTTTATTTGTAGGGACATCTTTTATCGTAAAAGATGTTTTTTATATCATAAATTTTAAAGGATAATTTTATGTACACAAAAGAAGAGATTTTTAAAGCAGTTTCAACAGTAAATGACCCAGAAGTTGGCTTTAATCTAGTAGAAATGGGTCTAATTTATGATGCTGTTTGTGATGAAAAAATGAATGTAGTTGTTACAATGACGTTAAGTACAAAAGCTTGTCCTTTGCATCAAATGATTTTGCAATGGGTTGAAGAAGCGGTTTTAAGAGAACTTGAAAAAGTTGAACATGTTGAAATTGATTTAGTTTGGGAACCAGCTTGGAATATTTCAATGGCGACAGATGAAGTAAAACAAAAACTTTCTTAAATAAATATAGTTAGATTAATTTAATCTAACTATAAATAACTCTTCTTGTAGTTTCATTTGTATCTTTTTTTATTTGGTCATAAAGTAGTTGATATTTAACTTTGTCATTAAAAGAAATAGGCGTTCTAATTGATTTATATTCTACTAAAGTCCCATCTTTATAAACACCAGAAACTTCAGCATAAACCCAATAAAAGCCTTCATCTTTTCTTTTGTTTTTTACAACTCCACTCCATGAACCTTTTATATCTAAATCTTTCCAAAGTTCTTTAAAAATAGATTTTGGCATATCAGGATGTCTTACAATATTATGAGGTTTTCCTATTAGTTCATCGGCTGTATAACCAGAAATAAAAGCGAATGTTTCGTTTGCATAAGTAATATTACCTTTTAAATCTGTTCTTGAAACTATTAGTTCCTCTTTTGGAACAATAGTTTCACATAAAAAATTTCCCGATAAAAATTCCATATTATCTTCCTGTTTTATCAAATGATTCAGCAAATCCCTCTAAATCTTTTTTTCTTAAATCTCCATTATAAACTATATTTGAAGCATCAATTGTTGGGTCATTTAAAACTTTTGGTACAGCATCTGCATTTTCTAATACTTCCATATGAGAACTTAATTCATCTTCACTATAAGCCATTTGCATATCAGCACTCATAACATGAGGAATCGCTTCAATAACTTTTAGTTTTTTTAATTCTTCAGCAACACCTTTTCCCTCAATTGTAATAATGATTCTTCCTAACTCATCATGCATATGATAATCACATACATCACAGTTTTTTAAAGATTCAACAACTTCGTTTATATGTTTTGGCAATGTTTTTACAACGATACTTGAAATATTCATTTTATAATCCTTTTAATTTAATCAATTTTATAATAATTTATCTTTTTATCATCACTTGATACAAAAATTTCATTTTCATTTATAAATAAAATATTTGTTAAAGTGCTTCTATTTTGTGTTAATTTATATAAATTTTCTTTTGTATTTATATTAAAAACCGTTACATTATTTTCTTCATCACTTGCAAATGCTGCTAGTTTTGCGCTTGGACTTAAAGCAACACTATATATTAAAAAAGAAGCTTCTTTATAATATGAGTTTTTTTTGTCTAAAGTATAAATCGCACATCTTCTATCTTGTCCTGCTGTGATAATCAAATCTTTTTTAATATCAACTTGGAAAACATTATCAAGATTTAAAGTATCGAATTTTTTTATTTGACTTAAATCTTTTGCATTAACCATAGTTAAAATTCCACTTTCATCTGCAACTACAACTTTTGTTTTATCTTCATTTAATTTGAAGTTTGAGAATTTTGATTGAGATATTTGCGTCTCATTTATAATTTTTTTATTTTTAATATCGTAAATATAAATTTGATTTGAAAGTAGGGCATAAATTATGTGATTTTCATCTATAAATTTAGCATAAGCAATAAATAATCTATCTTTATCTTCAATAATTTTATTTAATTTCCCATCTTTATAAATATCAATATTTCTTCCACCATTTTCACCTTGAGATAAAATCAGTAAATCATTTTCTAAAATATCAATACTATAAACCCTTGCATCTATGCTTTCATTCATAAAATCTTTGATTTTTGGAACTTTAATTGAATCAATTTTTTCTTTTGTTTTTAAATCAAAAATATCAACACTTGAAGCAGTAGTTGCCACATATAAATGTTCATTTTTTAAAACTAAATCAGTTACTCCACCACTTACGGTTAAAGAATAATTTGGAATTAAATCTTTTGCCCAAGAGCTAGATAAATATAAACAAATAGTTAAACATGTAAATATAATTTTTCTCATTTATTCTCCTTTATCTCACAATTTTTATGGCATTTGTAGGGCATGTTTTTATACAAAATCCACATGAAGTACAAGAGTCATTTATACTTGGTCTAAACATACCTAAAAAATCTATTGCATCATCTAAACATGGGTCTTTACAAGAGAAACACATTGTTTTATTCCATGATAAACAAGATAATACATCTATTTCTATTTTTATATCAATTCTTTTTTTATCTTCAATGCTTAAAACTTCATTGGGACAAGCTTCTGCACATTTATCACAATAAGTACAACCACTTAATGTAAAATCAAGTTTTGGAGTAAAATCTTCTTGAATAAATATTATATTTTCTTCACAAACTGTAGCACAAATACCTTCACAATCTTTACAGTTTGTAAAGAAAATATCTTCGTTTTTAAAGTAAGGAGGTCTTATTATTTTCTCTTGTTTTTCATCTTTTTTAAATGATGAAACAAGAGAACTAAACAGTTCTCTTCTTTTCATTATTTTTTATTTTTTAGAGTATCTAAATCATCAGTCATAACTTCGTTCCAAGTTGAATGACTTTTCCCATCTTTTCTTGTATAGTTAGATTTAAAAGTATTCTCAACAGCTAAACTTCCAGTACTTTGAGGTGCATGACAAGCAGTACAATTGAATCTTGCATTTGATATTGTATCAATTGGTTTTATTGAAGTTTCATTTTTCATATTATCAACTTCTTTTACAAAACTACCATCACTTTGAATTGTATTTTTTGGTCTAAAATCAATATAGTGTGATTTTCCAATTGGTGTTGCATTCATAGATGCCGCAACTGATACATCGTGACAACCAATACACATATTATTATCTGGTGTAATCTCTAACATTCCTTCAACATCATGTGGAATCATAGGAGGAGCATTTTGGTAAGCTCTTTCTATTTTATATCCACTCATTGGTTGTGAAGTACCATATTTTGTCTCATCAGGAGCAGCTTTGTCTTCTGAATATATGTCAACTTTTCTTAAACCTAACGAATCTTCCGTCACTGTTTTTGGTGCACTTGCAGCAAATAATATTGTTGTTGCTACTGTTATTGCTAAAGCTAATTTACCTAACTTCATTTTTGTTTTCCTTTTTTAAATTTTTTATTGAAAAATTAAGAGCATCATCATCACAAACTTCTACACATCTTCCACAGTTTGTACATTCACCGCTTAACACAGGAATAGAAGTTTTTGTAACCATATGTAAAACTTGATTTTCAGGACAAACTTCTTTACATTTCATACAAGCTGTACAATTATCAGCATTGTGATGAACTCTTATTAAACTAAATCTTCCAACTAGTGAATAAAATCCACCAAGAGGACAAATATGACCACACCAACCATTTTTTAAAACAAATAAATCGAAAAGAAAGATTACAAGTATTGCAGCCCAGCCAAATCCTAATCCAAATATGATTCCTCTATGAACCATAGAAATAGGAGACACTAACTCAAAAGCAGCAACACCCATAAAAAAAGATATTACAAGACTAATTGCAATTAACCAATATCTTATATTTCTTGAAGCTGGTTGTTTCTTTTGGATTTGATTAAATCCAAATTTTTTTCTTAAGTAATTTGCTAAATCTGTAATAATATTTACAGGGCAAACCCAAGAACAAAAAGCACGACCTCCAACAATCATATAAAATATAAGAATAAAAAAAGCTCCAAGTAAAATATCAAATGATATAACCGCACCTGCAAAAAACATTTGTAAAACAGCATAAGGATCACTTAATGGAATAGTTTTTGCTACTAATGAAGAACTTAAATTCCCCATCAAAATATTTATTCCATATAAGTTTGCAATTACATATAAAACCATAATAGATATTTGAGAGATTCTTCTAGCAATTAGGAATCTATATTTTTTATAAATATTATTTATCATTTTAATAAATCCTCCATATCATTGCTATTATTCAAAGAATCAACTGCACTATCTTTACTTATTTTTGTTTTTGTAGTTGTGCTTGTAGCATTTTCTACTCTTTCTTCATCTTTTTTATCCCAACCTTGTACATAATGATCTCCAACTTTACCCAAAGCTATATCTCTAGGAAGTACAAAAATCGCTGCTTTTTGTGTAACGCATGCTTTTTCACACAATCCACAACCTGTACACACATCTGTATGAACAATTGGTTTTAAAAAGGCGTGTTTTCCAGTTCTTTCATTTTTTGTATATTCAATACTAATAGCATCTCCTAAAAGTGGACATGCTCTATAACAAGCATCACATTGAATACCCCAAAAAGCAATACAAGAACTATCATCAATAACAGCCACTCCCATTTGAGCTTTTGTAATGTCTAATTTTTTTTCTTCATTTTGTACTGATTTTATATTTAATGCTCCTGTTGGACAAACAGGAACACATGGAATATCAACACACATATAACAAGGAATTTCCCTTGGAATATAAAATGGTGTTCCAAGAGGTTTATTATCTCCTGGTTTTGCTAATCGTAAAGTATCAAATGGACAGGCTTCTACACACATCCCACATTTTATACATGTTGCTAAAAAATCATCTTCTTTAAGTGCAGCAGGTGGTCTTAATATTAATGAAGTAGCTTTTACTTCATTAACGAAAGCACTCCAAGTTAAACCTCCAAGAATTGCTAGACCTGTGGCTCTAGCAATTGTTAGAAAAAATTTTCTTCTTTCAGTTATTGGTAGGTTTTTTTCTGTTTTCATCTTTTATTTCTCTTTAAGCTTTTATGCTTGATAAATTTTTACCGCACATTTTTTAAAGTCAGTTTGACCTGATTGTGGACAAGTTGCATCTAAACAAACTTTATTGATAAATACTTTTTCATCAAACCAAGGTACAAATACTAAACCTCTTGATGGTCTATTTCTTCCTCTTGTTTCAACTCTTGCTTTTACTTTTCCTCTTCTTGATTCAACCCAACATAATGCACCTTGTTTTACACCGTATGTAATAGCATCTTCAGGATGCATATAACATAATGCTTCTGGAACAGCTCTATAAAGTTCTGGAACCCTCATAGTCATAGTTCCTGAATGCCAGTGTTCAAGTACTCTTCCTGTACATAACCAAACTGGATATTCAGTTGATGGAATTTCCGGTGGATCCATATATGGTCTTGCAAAAATTTTCGCTTTATTTTTTAATGATTTTTTAGTTTGGTCTTTAACACCTAATAAATCACCTTGAGCTAACTCTTTTGCTAATGTTCCATAGAATGCAAAATCACTATCTGGATTTGCTTTTTTAGCATAAGGATCATATTTAGTATTAAATCTCCATTGTGTTTCTTTTCCATCAACAACTGGCCATTTTAATCCTCTTACTTTATGGTAAGTATCAAAGTCAGCTAAATCGTGTCCATGACCTCTTCCAAATCCAGCATACTCTTCAAATAAATATTTTTGAATAAAGAATCCATAACCTTTGAATACTTTTCCATCAGATCCTACAACTTTTCTTGAATCACCAAATCCTTCACTATTATCATATCCAGCTTGAATAGGATCTTTTTGATCTAATTTGTAAGATTGAGCTTTTTTATTTGCAAATAAAATTTCAAACATAGTTGTATTTTCATTATATCCCATAGCTTTTGCAGCTGCAATAACATCTGGAAGTTTGATTTCACCTTTTGAACTTAAAAGTGATTGTTCACCCCATAAATCTTTTACAGTAAATCTTTTTGAAAGTTCAACCCATTGCCATGTATCAGACATTGCATCTCCAACTGGAACTACTTGTTGTCTCCAAAGTTGAGTTCTTCTTTCAGCATTTCCATATCCACCCCATTTTTCATAAATCATGGCAGATGGTAAAATTAAGTCAGATACTTTTGCAGAAATTCCTGGGTATCCATCTGATGTTACGATGAAGTTATCCATTTCTCTTGCTGCTTTAATCCAATGTGTTGCACTTGCTGTATCTTGGTATGGATTACAAACATTTACCCAAGCAAATTTGATATTTCCATCTTCAATATCTCTATGGATTTTCATAATATGTTGGTGACCTTTTGGATTTAAAGTTCCAGCAGGAATTGCCCATGCATTTTCAGTAATTTCTCTATGTTTTGGATTATCTACCATCATATCAGCAGGTAATCTATGTGCAAATACTCCAACTTCTCTAGCTGTTCCACAAGCTGACGGTTGTCCTGTTAGTGAAAATGCTCCAGAACCTGGTTTTGCTTGTTTATTTAATAAGAAGTGAACATTATAAGCTAAAGTATTTACCCATGTTCCTCTTGTGTGTTGGTTCATTCCCATTGTCCAGAAACTTACAACTTTTCTATCTTTTTCAATATATAAATCAGCTAATGCTTGAAGTTTTTTCTTAAATACTTCAATATCTTCATCAGGATTTCCTTTTGAAATTTTTGCTACATAATCAAGTGTATAAGGTTCTAACGCTTTTTTGTAATCTTCAAATGAAATTTCCCAGTGTGCTAAACCTGTATTTTTGTTTACTAATTTATCACCAGCTTTATATCCATAAGGAGCAAGAGCGGGAGCTTCAGTTTCAGATACGATTTTTTCCATTTCTTTAGAAACAGTTTGCATTTCTAAATCTGAATATTTTCCATCTACAATAGATTTTTCATCACTTCTTCTCATACCATAACCAATATTTACAGGACTTGCTGCAAATACAATATGTTCTTTAATGAAATCCCAATCAATAGCTTCTGGACGATTATATACAATTTCTCTAGCAATATAATTCCATAAAGCAAGGTCAGTATTTGGAGTAAAAATGATTTCAATATCAGCAATATCAGAAGTTCTGTGTCTATATGTTGAAATATTTATAAGTTTTACTTTGTCTGGATTAGATAATTTTCTATCTGTTACCCTTGACCATAAAATAGGGTGCATTTCTGCCATATTTGAACCCCAAGTTACAACTGTATCTGTAAGCTCAATATCATCATAACATCCACTTGGTTCATCTATTCCAAAAGTTTGATAAAAACCAACAACAGCAGATGCCATACAGTGTCTTGCATTTGGATCAATTGCATTTGATCTAAATCCAGCTTTCATCATTTTTTGAGCTGCATATCCTTCCATAATTGTATGTTGTCCAGATGCAAAAACTGCAACTCCCTCCGGACCTTTTTCTTTAAGAGCAACTCTTATATGTTTTTCCATTTCATCAAAGGCTCTTTTCCAAGAAACAGGAGCAAAATCAGCTTTTTTATCAAATTCACCTTTTGCATTAACTCTTAATAAAGGTTGTTTTAATCTATCAGCACCATACATGATTTTAGCATTAAAATAACCTTTAATACAGTTAAGCCCTCTGTTTACAGGAGCAGCAGGATCACCTTTTACGGCAACAATTTTACCTTCTTTAGTAGCAAGCATAATCCCACAACCAGTTCCACAGAAACGACAAGCTGCCTTGTCCCATCTCCATCCACCTTCAGCTACATTTGCTTGTGCTTGTAAATCAGCTGGTACACTCATACCAATTGCTGCTGCTGCACTTGCTGCTGCTGAACTTTTTAGGAAGTCTCTTCTTGAAAGCGACATCTTTTCTCCTTTTTTGAAATATAATTCTTTACTCTGAATTGTAACACTTAAGCTTTTATTTACAGTTGACCTGTATCAAGACCATAAAATCTTCATTAAGGTACAATTTTTCCATGTAATATAAGAATTGAAGGATGAATAAATGGGATTTCATAGCTACATAAGAGCAGTTGGCACTGGACCAAAATCAAATAGAGAATTAACAAAAAATGAAACAATTGATGCAATTGAGTCTATTTTAAATCAAAGCGTTCATAGTGAACAAATTGCAGCATTTTTATTGGGTTGGCGGGTTAGACTTGAAACTGTTGAGGAGTTAAAAACAACACTAGAAGTTTGTAATAAATATATAAAAAGAGTAAAAATACCAAACTCAATAGAACTAGGTTATCCCTTTGATGGAAAAGCTGATAATCCTTATTTATTACCATTGATTTCTAAATATCTTAAAAAATTTGATTTAAATCTTGTTGTAAGTGGTGATGAAATTCAACCTGCAAAAAATGGTTTGACGATAAAACAACTTTATGAAAATATAGAATTTGATGATAATATTTTTTATTTTGATAGGGCTGATTATTTTAAAGAATTAAGTGATTTAACAAAAATAAGAAATATTTTAGGGCTAAGAACAGCACTTAATACAGTTGAAAAACTATTAAATCCAGGAACTTCTGACTATGCTGTAAATGCAGCTTTTCATAAACCTTATGTTGCTAAATATAATCATCTTTTTGGTGAAAACTACAAAAATTTAATAATTGTAAAAGGGAATGAAGGAACTCCTGAGATTTTTTCAAAGTGTAAATATTGGCAAACAATTGATGGAAAAATTAGTGAATATATAATCGACCCCGAATATTTTGGAATAAACTACAAAAAATCAACAGATATCATCCCACCTGAAGAGTCATTAAATATGACAAGAAATCCAAGTGATGAACTAGAAAAATTAGCAAAACTAAACGCTGCAATGTTTTTAATAGCTGCTCAAAAAGCAGATGATATTAAAACAGCTTTTGAAATGATTGAATAATAGCTTTTATTATACTTTGGATACTATTATATAAAATAAATATCCAAGGTTATAGTTTTGTCGATGTTTCAAAAATCAGTAATAAATAGTATCAAACAAGATGAAAGTAATTTTAGAGATGATAGGAAAACTCTTTTCAAAAATGATAAAAAAGAAGTTCTAGAAATTCAAAGTCAAATTAATCAAACAGATAAAGAAATCAACGAAATGGTTTATAAACTTTATAATTTGACAGAAGATGAAATTAAAATTATGGAGGGTTTATAATGATAAATTCACTTAAGAATAAGAAAGGAACTTTTTTACCTAAAAAATTTTATTTAGCACATGAATTAAGTTTTTTATTACACGATATTATGACAAATTTGTATGTAACGGGGAAAGAGGGAAATTTTTTTTCAGTTAATATAGATATTTATGAAGATGAATATAAAGATTTTTTGGAAAATTCAGAAGATATTAGTGAATGGATTAAAAATACTAAAGAAACAGATAAAAGTGCTAAAGTACTAAAAACAATAGTATTTCCAGCTGTTTTATCTGATATGTTACATTGTTTTTATGAAGCTCTTGAAACATCAAGAAAAATGAAATTAACAATCTCATATATGCTTATTAGAAAACCTTTACAAGAAAGTCTATATTTACTGGAAGATATTGTTTTGAGTGAATTGGATTTTTCAAATAAATTTATAAATAATTTAAAGCATCTTGAATCAAATTCAGTTGGTGGAATAGATGGACATATAAAAAGAATAGAAAATATATTTGAAATCATTGGTTGTAATTTTGGATTAAATTCACAATATATAGCACAATTAAGATATGACAAATCCAGTGAAGATAGTTTTGATGGAATTTGTAATAAAGCTATGCATTTATTTACAAATCATAAATCTATAAAAACAGAAAATATGAATATAAATATGATATTTTCAGGTTATCCTCAATTTGAAACTCAATGGTCATATTTATATAGTAGATTGCCTTATTTATTATTTTATATTTGGATAATTATAGAATATTTAACAAATAGTATTATCGAAACTGCTCAAGAATATTTAGATGATATTAGAAGAAGAATATCTTCACTAATTCTTTTGTGGTGGAGTGAAATAGATGAATTTTATAAAAATAAACAACTTGAGAAATTTGTAAAATTTCAAGAAGAATGGTTAAATAATCATTGTTTGAAAAATGGTTATAAAATTCCAACAAAGAATAATTTAATAAAAATGTTTAAAAGTGGCTCTTTCCCAAATGAAAGTAAAAGTTCAATTAAACAAAGGTTGAAAAATTATCAAGATATTTATAAAATAAATCATTTAGATGCAAAATATTATGATAAAGATGTATTTTTTAAATTAGTTCCTAATGATTAAAAGATGAGAGGCACCTTTTCCTTTTCTCTATTTTTAGACTGAACAAGTTTCAGTTTCCTATCAAAAAATCATAGGAATACGAAACTTGTTTCGTGCTAAACAAAACTATCAGAAAATAACAAATTGCAATAATTTAAGTCAAAATCAAAAAAATTTATATAATTCTTGCATAAATCTAAAAGGCTAAAAAATACAAGAAAATAAATCAAATATTATAGTTTACAATGATGGTGAATTGGAAATAAAAGTTTCTGTTGAGCAAGAAAGTGTTTGGTTAAATAGAAATCAAATATCTGAACTTTTTGATAGATGTAAAAACTATTGGTAAGCATATTTCTAATGTTTTTGCTGAAAAAGAGCTAGAACAATATTCAACTGTCGCAAATTTTGCGATAGTTCAAAATGAAGGTGGAAGAGAAGTAAAAAGAGATATTGAATACTACAACTTAGATGTTATTATCTCTATTGGTTATCGTGTAAAATCGCAAAAAGGTGTGAAATTCCGTCAATGGGCAACAAAAATTCTAAAAAACTATATCCAAAATGGTTATGTTATAAATGGCGATAAAACCACAAATCAAAGATTTAAAGAACTTGAAAATGATGTAACACTTCTAAAATTAAAAGTAGAAAACATCTCAAATGTCTTAGAAGATAAAACCATAAAAACCAAAACAAGGATATTCTAAAAAGGCTGGAATAAACTTCGCTGATGGCTCTACCTATTAAGAGTTAAACTCTCCAAAATTAGCAAAAGCGCCTTCAATACTTGGAATATTTTTGTAGTGAGTCGAGGTTAGTCTTACATTTTTTGTTTTAAGATTACATATTGCGATTCTAAAACTAGAACCCATAAATGGCTCTACAACACAAATAATTTTATCTTCAATCTGTCGTGTTGCATAAATAGTACCTTGCAAATTAGTAAAAAAATATTTTGGATAAGTTAATGGCGTTATTTCAACAATATCTATAGCTTCATGATTTTCAAGAGTTTGTACTATATCCATAGCATCTTCATAACTCTCAAATTGAATACACCAGTCATCAAATTTTTTATTAAAATGTTCTAAATCCTCATCTAGAAAACCACCAACTAAAGACTGTAAAGCAAAAATAGACACAAAAGACACCTTGAATACACATAATTTTGAAAGTTAATTTTAACATATTTAACTTTCAACTCTCTCAAGATTATTTAGCTTCTTCCAAAGTTACCGGAACATGTTTTATACATCTTGCAGTGAAAAATTCTCTACTATAATTTGGAGAAGATAACATATGGTTTTCAAGTGTCCATTCATTCGTTTTTTCGATAGTTACACTTTGTGAAACTTTTCTTATGGCTCTATTTTCACATACAACTTTTTCATGGTTATTAAAAGCAGTTTCAACTTCATTAATTCGGTCTGTTGTCACAAGATAGTGCATACCAATAAAAATTCCCATGATTATAGTCATAACCAATAAAGCTTTTTTCCAAACGCCAGTTGGCATAAAACTTCTTGTAGTAACTATGATTGTAACAACCAATATAAAAATAGCAATCGCTAAATATCCAGCTTCTAATGTTAAAAATAATTCCATTGTATAATCCTTTTTTAATTTAAATATGTTTCTTCCCAATTTTTAAATTCATCACAAAAGTATTTAATTCTTACTTTTTTAAATTCTCTTGATGAATAAAGTGGAAGATTTGATTTGTATTCAATCTCTTTTGCAATATTATTTATAACTTCTTGAGTGTCTTCTACTGTTTTACCATGAATCATTGTAAATAAGTTATAGTTCCAAGTTGGATATTTTGGTCTTAAATAGCAATGTGAAACAGCAGAAAATGAAGCTGCGATTTTTCCTATTTCTTCGCCTTTTTCACCTTCTTCAATATCCCAAGCAACCATTGCATTTGCTCCAAATCCTGCGTGTCTATGATTTAGTATTGTTGCAAATCTTCTCATAACACCTGTATCTTGAAATTCATTTAAAACACTAAAAAACTCATCATAAGAAATACCCAATCTTTCTACCATTTCTTTAAAAGGTTCTTGTTTTATTTCTATATCATTTTGTGCTTCTTTGATTATATTATAGTGATATTCATTTAACTGCATACCTTTAAAATCAGTTTTTGCAATATGCTCTTTTTTTTCTGCTTTATTTGTGGTATCAAGTTTTACAGAGATTTTAAAAAGTTTTAATGTAGGTAAAATAATATAATCTTTTGCATTTGTAAGTTTTGCTAAAGTGGCAATTGTATCTTCTAAAGTTGATTTAGAATTTGGTGCAATTGCAAGGGTAAACCAAATATTATATTTGTGATTTCTTTCATAATTATGTGAAATCCCAGGATGAGAATTTAGTATTAAGACTGCATCATCAATATCTTCAGGTGCAATTTCAAAAGCAACTAAAGATGAGGTATATCCTAGCTTTTTTGTATCAAATATTGCTGAAGTTTGTCTTATAATTTTCTTTTCTTTTTCTTCTTTTAAGATTCTTAAAACTTCATCTTCTGTTGTATTTAATTCCTTTGCAATTTCTTCAAAAGGTCGAATAGTAAGTGGAAAGTTTTTTTGAATTCTATATAATATTTGGTCTTTCATTTTTTTTTTGCCCTTAATAAAATTTCAAAAAGTATAACAACTAAAAATTATTTATGCATTGATTTAAAACAACTAAATTACTTGATATGAATTAAGAGTTTTATTTTTTAATTTAAATATAATAAATTTAGTATTATGAAGGAAAAAAAATGAAAAAGAAATTGTTATTATTTGCATTTTTTGCAATGTTTATGTTTTTAGGAATTATGGCTTTAAAAGAAGGAATGCCAACACCAAAAAATGAAAGAGTTTATGCTGTTTTACAAAAACATATGCCTTATACTTTAGAGAAAAGAGTAGGTGGATATTCAATTGTAAGTAATGAAACAGGAATAAAAGAAAAGCCACCAGCAAAAGATTTGTTTTTAAGACTAGAGCAACTTGAAAAATTATGGGGTGAAGATTTTTTAAAATTAGAAAATAACACTTTAATAATTTTAGATAAAGATAAAAATGAAGTACAAAGAATAGAGTTAAAAACAAAAGAAGAATTAGACTGGGTTAAAAGTTATTTTAGCTTTTAAGTGACTAAAATTAGAGTAGACAGTGGGTTATAATTATTTATTGATTATAATCTATAGTTAAAGATTAGGAGTTTATATGAAAAATAAGTTAAAAGAGATATATTTATTTAAAGACTTATGTGATAATACTTTAGACAGAATAGGTGAATTTACTACTTTTTTAAAATTATCAAAAGACAATGTTTTATTTTATGAAGGAGATGATCCAAAGTATCTTTTTTTATTAAAAAAAGGTATTGTAAAACTTTATAAAACTTCATCAAATGATAAAGAGATACTTTTAAAATATTTTCATTCAAATGAACTAATAGCAGAAGTTGCAAATTTTGAACAAATTCCATATCCAGCAACTGCTCAATCTTTTACAGATACAGAAGTATTGAGAATTGATTTTGGAAGTTTAAAAGATATAATTTATTCAGACCCAAATTTATCTTTTTTGATTCAAACTTCTTTGATAAAAAAAATAAGAAACCTAGAAAATATAGTATCTTTACATGTTGTTTTAGATTCAAAAGAAAGAATAGCAAAATACCTATGCGACCACTCAGAAGAGTTTTTTAACACAAAAAATATTATTGTTGCAGAAATTCTAAATATCTCACCTGAGACGCTTTCAAGAATGTTAAGAGTATTTAAAAATGATGGATTAATAGATAATAAAAAGAAAACAGTGGATAAAGAGCGATTAAGCGCTTTATTTTTATAAGACTTTATATAACACTTTTTGATTAAGTGGTTATTTAAACCACTTAATCTTATCCCTTAAAGTTACAACTTCTCCAATAACGATGATAGCAGGTGTTGGCATATCTTTTGAAAGCTCAACTATTGTTTCTAAAGTTCCAACCATAACTTCTTGTTCAGGAGTACTTCCTTTTGAAATTACAGCACATGGATAATCTCTTCTTTTCCCAAGATTCATAAGTTTTCTAGTGATTAGTTTAATATTATGGAATCCCATTAAGAATACGATTGTTTCATCATTTAAGAAAGTTTGCCACTCTATTTGTGATATTTTTTTCTTTGGTGTTTCATGTCCTGTTACTACTCTAAATGATGTAGTGATTCCTCTATGAGTTACAGGAATTCCTGCATACGCTGGAACTGCAACCGATGAGCTAATACCTGGAATTATCTCAAACTTTATATCTCTGTCAAAAAGATAAATAGCTTCTTCTCCACCTCTTCCAAATACAAAAGGGTCACCACCTTTTAATCTTACAACATTTTCATATTTTAACGCAGCTTGATAAATGATTTCATTTATTTCATCTTGTGGGACAGAATGTTTTCCATCTTGTTTTCCCACATAAATCATTTCACAGCCATCTTTTGCCATTTCAAGAATTCCTGGATTTGCAAGTCTATCATAGATGATTATATCAGCTTCTTTTACTACCCTCGCAGCTTTTAGAGTCATTAACTCCATATCTCCAGGACCAGCTCCCGTTAAATATACTTTTGCCATAATTATTTTCCATCCTCATATATAAATATTCCTGAAGGTTTTTTAACATTAAATATTTCTCTATTTAAAAACCACTCTTTTGTGTGTATAACTGCGATTTTATTAGTATCATTTACAGATACATAAAGTTGTGGAGAATTTTCTGACCATCTAACATGCAATACTTTTCCATCAAAATTAAATGTATGAATAATTTCTAAAGTAGTTGTATCAATTATCTGAATAGTTGGAAAATCTTTTCCTGAATATGTAACTGCCAAATATTTTTTATCAGGACTTAAACTTGTAAATACAGGTAATCCTTGAGTTTGAATATTTTTTACAAATTTAAAATCATTATCATAAACCATCACTTTATTATCACCAACTGCTGGAACAAATATTTTATCTCCACCAATTGACCAAAATCCAAAATGAGGAACTTTTAAAACCATTTGTCTATTTTCATCTAAGAAAACATCAATCTTTTTATATTCCATTTTCTTTAAGTCAACAACTCCGAAATGTTTTGAAGTAAAAAATCCAACTATATATTTTTCATCTTTTATCATAGCATCAAAAGGAAGTTCACCTGCATCTTTAAATTCTTTAAATAATTTAAAGTTTGGTTTGTTTTTCCCTTCATTCATATCTTTGAAAACTGAAATTGTATCATTTTCCATTTGTGAGAATATAAGATAATTTTCATATGTTTTAATTCCTACATTTTTTGAACCAGTTTGTATTTTTTCTAAAGGTTTTAAATCTCTATCTAGAATATCAACACTTTTATCATCGTAGTTAGCAACTGCAACATAGTTTGCACCAATTACAAAACCAATTGCTGATTTTGAAGTTTTATATTCTGCTAAAATTTTTTCAGATTTAGGGTCAAATTTTACTACGAATCCATCTCTTGAAATTACATAACCATCTTTTCCATCAAATTTCACAACACCATGATTCATGTTATGCATACCTTCTATATTTGTTCTTTTAACACCATTATAGATTGTTGCTAATGATTCACTTTCCCTTTCAACTACGAAAAATTTCTCTTTTGCACAAACCCAGCTACTAGCAATACTTGCAATTAGCAATAAATTTAATAATTTCATTTCCTATCTCCTAGTTTCTTCTAAAGTTAAATAACATGATGGATCTTCTTCCCATAAATCTCCACTAATTGCATATGCCCGTGAACGTGAACCACCATTACAAATTTCAATGTATTTGCACTCTTCACATCTTCCTTTTATTTGTCTTGGATGTTCTCTCAGTTTATTTAAGATCTCATTTGATGTAGAAGTCCAAATCTCATCAAAAGGTGTTTCTAAATAATTTCCAACAACAAATGGAAAAAATGGATCTGGTTTTACATTTCCTGCCCAATCCATATTTCCAAGTCTATGCCCTGCAGAGTTTCCACCCCAAGTTTTTAATTTCTGTTCTAAAGTTTCTACAAATTCTGGATACTCTTTTTTGAATCTATCTAAAAGCATAATTGCATCCATTTCCATATTTCCAGTTACTAAATCAATATTATTTCCATTTTTATAATATTCAAATGCTTTATCAATAATAAATTCAACATATTTT
>Ga0172378_10001003_pt1 | contig 25566 bp, 19 predicted proteins | sample GrowelOW332metaG_FD_119755 | JGI IMG/M metagenome (GOLD analysis project Ga0172378, IMG submission 119755) | Groundwater microbial communities from an aquifer near a municipal landfill in Southern Ontario, Canada - Pumphouse #3_1 metaG | ecosystem: Environmental > Aquatic > Deep subsurface >... | reverse complement strand
ATAGATTCAAATACTTTCTTGATAGTGAAATTCTGACGGGTCACAAATATATTTACATTTGAGTGTTTCATTAATAAGTATGCATCAGTTACTAGTCCAATTGGAGGAGTATCAATAATAATAAAGTCATACTCTTCTTTAAGGCTATTTATCAAGAGATCATTTTTAGGTGAAGCAATTAATTCAGCAGGGTTTGGTGGAATAGGGCCTGCTGCAATCAAATCAAGGTTATCAAGGCTTGTCTTTTGAATGATTTCCTGTAAAGTACTTTTGTTAATCAGGTATGAACTAATGCCCTCAGTGTTGGATAATTGGAAGTCTTGGTAAATCTTAGGCTTCCTTAGGTCATATCCCATAATCAAGGTTTTTTTTCCATATAAGGCGAATATTGAAGCAATGTTCATTGAAGTGAAGGTTTTGCCTTCATTTACCATAGTGGAGGTTACCAGAATTACTTGTTTTTCCTGATTTTTAGTGAAGAATTGCAAGTTGGTCCTTATTAATCTGAATGATTCAGCTATGGATGATTTTGGGAATTCAGCAACTACAAGCTTGCTTTCCTTGTTGTTATGAATCACATGCCCCAATATAGGGAAAGAAGTTATTTTTTCAATATCCTTTTTATCGTTGATTTTATCGTTTAAGTAATCTTTTCCAAAAATATAGCCAATAGGAAGTATCATACCTATAAGTAGTGCAATAGTGTAATTTAGAGTTCTTTTTGGTAAGACAGGGGACATCTCCAGAGGATCAGCCATATCCAGCACCTCGTTATCAGGCATATTTGAAGCTTTTGTTATCTGAGCTTCTGAACGTTTCTCCAGGAGAAACGTATAAATAGCATCATTAAGTTTAAATTTACGCTCTATACCGAAAAGTTTTCTTTGCGTAGTAGGCAACTGGTTAATTTTACCGGTCATAGAGCCTATACGTCGGTCAATGTCACGAATTGCTATATTTGATGTGTTGATGATGTTCTTAATGTTTTCCTCAAGAGTTTTTTTATTAACCCTGATACGATCATCATATGAGGCAATTATAGGATTTTTATCCTTGGCCATTAACCTGGCTTCACCACGTTCAGCATATAGTCTTGTAAGGTCGGTGATTAACTTTGTGAGTATGGGATCATCAATACCCATAGAGGAAGGTACGGTTAATCCAGAAATATCAGTTTCAGCTTTATGCAGATAATCACGAAGGTATATGTAATATTGGTTCTTAACTATCAACTCGGCTTTTTGAGTTTCAAGATCCTTCATGGTCTCAAATACCTGTTGTGACTGGAAGTCAAGATCCATTACCTCATTTGTGGTTCTGAAATGTTGAAGATCAGTTTCAGCAATTGTTAATGAATCAGTAATGCCTAACAACTGATTTTCAATAAACAATATGGTATTTGTGGCAATTTGATTCTTCTTCTCAATGCTTCTCTGGAGGTACTGACTTGTAAGCATATTTAAAAAATCAGATGCTTTTTGAACATTATCACTTTGTAAAGAAATTTCGACAATAGAAGCTTCACGGTTGATGGGTTCAATCGTAAATTTCATGTACTCTTTGATAAGATCTTCTATTTTATTGAATACAAAGTACATATTTGTATTTAAATGTTCCTTCGGCTTGAAGTTTGTGTTAAGAATTATTTTGAAATTGTAATATTTCCCTCGTACTTCCTGCCCGAATTTATAGGTTCCATTTATGTTTATTGGTTGATTAACCTGTACTTCCTTTCGTTGATTGGTATAGTAATATAATGAAGCATCCTCACTTTCAGCCGACAAAGTGTATTCCCTGTTATTCTTAATTACGATATTGAATTTCAGACCGGCAGGCTGAGGATTAATAGTATCAAATACAACCGTAAATGGAGATTCACTGTATAATTCACGAGTGGTGAAACCAACTTCTGAGAAGTATGATATGTCGAAATTCAGAGTCCTTAATGCTCTGTTAACCAGTGATCTTGATTTTAATACACCTATTTCATTCTCAATACTTTGTGCATTTTTAAGGTTGCCCAAGCCTAATAAAGCTTGTGCATCAATCCCTGATTTCTCATCCTTAATTAAAACGGTTGTACCCACTTTGTAAATGGGCTTCGTATACTTGTTGAATAGAAAAGCGATTACTAAGGAGGCCCCTAAAATGATGATGAATAGGTACCAATAACTTAATAACTTAAAGAATATTTGCTTTAAATCAACGACTTCTTCGTTTATTTCCTGATTATTGTTTTCCACTGAGTATTTTTATTTAAAGAAGTTCCAAATTAAGAGTGTTGTGGTAATGGTTGATAAAACAATAGAATATGGGAATGCAGTAAAAGTAAAGTTCTTACTACGCATAGGTTTGACATAAACAATATCGTCGGGTTGTAAATAGAAACCCGGTAACTCAAGGATTGAGTCATTCAACAAATTAATTTTTAATAATTCGGTTCCTCCTGTATTTGTCTTTCGCAGGATACTTACTTCTTTTCGATTCGCATAATCATTAAGGTCACCTCCAAGGCTTAAAGCCTGAAAAATATTTAATCTGTCCTGGTATACTGTGTAGATCCCAGGACGGTTAACTTCACCCAAAATGCTCACTTTAAAGTTAACCAGTTTCACAGTGATGTTAGTAAGTTGATAGAATTCATTCATAATAATCTGTAATCTATCCCTCACTTGGCTTACAGAAAAACCAGCCACCTCAACTTTGCCAACAACGGGAAAAAGAATAAAGCCTGAATCATTGACCTGGTAGCTTTTAAGGTATATCCCCATTTCACTCTGAAGTTGGTAATCACTGCGGTCATTAGCGTCAAATGAAGTCATGCTTGATGGATCCAGGCTTTTAACATCAATGTATAGATTATCTCCTGGTTGCAGCTTATAAGTTGCTAAATCATTCTCGTATGAATTTACACCTTCAGTATAAGAACTCCGTTCCTGTAAATAAATAGTTTTTTTTAAAGGGATGCATGAGTTTAGAGAGAATAATAGAATTGTAAGAGCTGGTATCAGGAGTAAATCTATGTTAAATAGTTTCTTCATTCTTATCTTTTTTATTTACATTTTAATTATTGATGAGACAAGTTAATAAAATTAGGGCAAATCAATAGAACCAGAACAAAGAAACTAGTATTGATCTACCTCAAAAAGTTAATTATTTTACAAAATTATTCTATTTTATTAAAAAACTGATACTTTTTATTAAATTATTAAAGAAATTAGTTTTTAATTTTTCCTCTTAACGTAGCAGATGTACATGAATTAATCAGCACATCAACATAATCACCTGGTTTGTTTTTAGTTGAAGGGAATACTATTATTTTATTCTGGCTGTTACGACCTGATAATTCTAAACAGGACTTCTTTGAAGTATTCTCAATCAAAACTTCAAAAGTTTTACCAATATCCTGCAAATTACTTTGGTATGAAAGTTCCTGTTGCACTTTGATAATCTCTTCAAGTCGCCTGCTTTTTACCTCTTCAGATATATCATCAGGGTATTTCTTAGCTGCAAGAGTATTAGGGCGTTCAGAGTATTTAAACATAAATGCATAATCATAACCTGCCCACTTCATTAATTCAAGAGTTTGTTGATGATCTTCTTCTGTTTCAGAGCAAAACCCTGTAATGATATCAGTTGAGATTGCGCATCCGGGAATGATTCGTCTGATAGCTTCAATACGATCCATGTACCACTCTCGGGTATATTTTCGGTTCATAAGTTTAAGCATTCGATTACTGCCGGATTGAACCGGCAGATGTATGCTCTTGCAGATATTGTTATATTTGGCAATGGTTTCAAGTAAATGATCAGATATATCCTTAGGATGCGAGGTTGCAAACCTTACCCGAAGTTGTGGATCTATTAATGCAATGTGTTCCAGTAATTCTGCAAAACCGGTACCATTATCATTATTATAGGAATTTACATTTTGACCCAGCAAAGTAACTTCCCTGATGCCCTGATCAAATAAGCTACGTGCTTCTTTCTCAATGGTTATTGGATTTCTGCTTCGTTCTTTTCCTCTGGTATATGGTACCACACAATAGGAACAGAAGTTCTCACATCCTCGCATGATGGAAATAAACGCTGAAATGCCTTTGGAGTTAATGGGATTAATATCAGCATAAGTTTCGTCTATTGAGAGAAGCACATTAACTGCTTTTTGACCTGTTACAGCAATGTCTAACAAGTGAGGGAGGTCACGGTAAGCATCAGGTCCGGCAATGATATCCACAATTTGTTCTTGTTCGAGTAATTGTTCTTTCAACCGTTCAGCCATGCAACCGATTAATCCGATCTTTAATTCAGGCTTTATTTTCTTATATCGTTTGAATTCATTAAGCCTTGCTCTGATGCGTTTTTCAGCATGTTCCCTGATGGAGCAGGTATTAATAAAAATCAAATCAGCCTCAGCAATGTTTTCAGTAAGTTCAAATTCATGATCCGTCATAATAGATCCTACTATCTGGCTGTCGGAAAAATTCATCTGACAACCATAGGTCTCCATATATAGTTTTCGTTTCTCCATATAATTAAGTCGCTTATGTTCACCCTGACACTATTTCGGTAAAAGTGCCCTGCTATGATAGGGTGCAAAAATAAGTAAATTTGAACTCCCTCATTATTAATTTGTTGTAAATTATAATTACATCGTTGCCAATTATTTCCATTTTTATTGCTTTACTTTGTGCCCCGTTTCATTAAATAATACTGACAGATAAGATCTTTATAAAATTATGTCGAAAAACTTGGTAATTGTTGAATCCCCGGCTAAAGCTAAAACCATTGAAGGCTTTTTGGGGAAAGATTTTATTGTTAAATCCAGTTTTGGTCATATCCGTGATCTGTCGAAAAAGAAATTAGGTGTTGATGTTGAACACGATTTCCAGCCTGACTACGAGATTCCGGCCGATAAGCAGAAGCTTATTAAGGAACTTAAGAAATTAGCTAATGAAGCGGAGATTGTTTGGTTGGCTTCTGATGAAGATCGTGAAGGAGAAGCTATTTCATGGCATCTTTCAGAAGTTCTTTGTCTTGATGAGAAGAAGGCAAAACGTATTGCTTTTCACGAAATAACAAAGAGTGCTATTACCCATGCTATTAATAATCCGCGCACAATTGATAAAAATTTGGTTGATGCCCAGCAGGCACGAAGGGTACTTGACCGATTAGTGGGATTTGAATTATCACCGGTACTATGGCGAAAAGTAAAGCCGGCTTTATCAGCAGGAAGGGTTCAATCAGTCGCTGTTAGGCTTATAGTAGAACGTGAGGAAGAAATAAAGAAGTTTAAGAGTACTTTTAATTACAAAGTCATTGCTACTTTCATCTTTCTGGGCGATTCAGGAAAGCAACATATTTTTGCAGAACTTACCAAGAGGTTTAATACAGCATCAGCAGCCACTGGTTTTCTTGAAAAATGCATTGGTGCTACTTATCACGTTAGTGATATTGAAAAGAAACCAGCAAAAAAATCTCCTGCACCTCCTTTTACTACCTCAACTTTGCAGCAGGAAGCAAGTCGTAAGCTTGGCTTGTCGGTTGCCCGTACCATGCTTGTTGCGCAGAAATTATATGAGAGCGGTAAGATAACATATATGAGAACTGACTCGGTCAATCTTTCACACCTTGCTCTTGATATGGCTAAAAAGGAGATTGCTGAATTGTATGGAGATAAGTATGTTAAAACCAGGAATTATACTACAAAAACAAAAGGGGCTCAGGAAGCTCATGAGGCTATCCGACCTACTGATCTTCATAAACAGAAAGTAACAGGTGATGCAACTGAGCAGAAGCTTTATGATCTGATATGGAAGCGTACTATAGCTTCACAAATGGCTGATGCTGAAATAGAACGTACTGTTGTAAGCATAAATATTGCTAATAATTCTAAGCTGTTTGATGAACATTTCTCAGCTAAAGGAGAGGTTATCATATTTGATGGATTCCTGAAAGTATACCTTGAATCTACTGACGAAGATGTTTCTGATGATGAGGAAGGTTTACTGCCACCTATTAAATCAGGTGATGAGTTGCTTTTGAATGAAATGACAGCCACTCAAAAATTTGCCCAACACCCACCAAGGTATACTGAAGCCAGTCTTGTGAAAAAGATGGAAGAGCTGGGTATTGGTCGTCCTTCAACCTATTCACCAACCATTTCTACCATACAAAAAAGGGAATATGTGGTCAGAGAAGACCGGATGGGTACTAAAAGAGAATTTGATTTGATTACTCTTAAAAGTGACAAGATTACACAGATCAAGAAAAGTGAAAACACCGGTGTGGAAAAAAGCAAACTCTTTCCGACAGAAATGGGAGCTTTAGTTACTAATTTCCTCATGCAGAACTTTAAAGATATACTCGACTATAATTTTACTGCCAACGTTGAGAAGGAGTTTGATGATATAGCACAGGGGCTGAAGGTATGGAACCAGATGATCAAGGAATTCTATGGCCCTTTTAATAAGCAGATAAAAGAAACACTTGAAAATTCGGAGAAAGTCAAAGCAGAACGCTTGTTAGGTGTCGATCCTGAAAGTAAAAAGAATGTTTATGTTCGTATAGGTCGTTTTGGGCCTATGGTACAGATAGGTGAGACAGAAAATGAGGAGAAACCCAGATTTGCCGGGCTGAAGAAAGGGCAAACAATGGAGTCGCTTGATCTGAAGGAAGCTTTAAAGCTTTTTGAGTTCCCCAGGTTAGTCGGGCAATATGAAGATGCTGAAATGACTGTGGCAATTGGTAGATTCGGCCCTTATGTAAAGCATAAATCAGCATTCTATTCGTTGGCAAAAACTGATGATCCTGCGTCGGTTAGTGTTGATCGTGCTATTGAGATTATAGAAGAGAAGCGCAAAAAAGAAAGAGAACGCGTTATTAAGCTTTTTGCCGAAGACGAGACTATCCAGGTGCTTAATGGTCGTTATGGTCCTTACATAGCTCAGGGGAAAGTCAATTATAAGATACCTAAAGAAACAGATCCTAAGGAACTGACCTTTGAGCAGGCTCGCGAAATTATTGGGAATACCGGAGTTTCTCCTAAACCTGTTAAGAAGAAAAGAGCCCCTGTTTCAAGGAAGGCAAAGAAATAAATTATTGTTTGCCACTAAAACAATTTTATTGGTGAAACTAGGGTTAGCATAACCGATTATACTTAAATTTTTCAATATATTTGAAGGTATGCTCAATCGAATGAGTTATTTATTCTTGTATTAATTCCTATTGCATTGGATTAAGTTATATGCTTCTGTTTGACTTTTCGCAGAAATTGCGTAGGTTTGAAGTTTTAATCATACAAGTTCACACAAGCGAATGGATTTATCAATTTATTTCGAACCAGTAGCTGAAGAAATTACAGCAGACCTCATTCCCGGGAAACCTGTTATTGGCAACACAATAAAAATATTTCACAAAGAAGGACTTTTCCCTGAAACCGGCGATTATGATATCGCACTTATTGGGATTACTGATGACCGTGGATCAGTAAATAATGAAGGTTGTGACAATGCAGCTAATGAAATGAGGAGGTTTCTCTATGAATTATTTCCGGGTGAATGGAAAGCCAGGATAGCTGATTTGGGTAATATTCGTAAAGGCCATACAGAAACAGATACCTTGTTTGCTCTGTCGGAAGTAATGACTTTGCTCATTGGAAATAAAATCTTTCCGATAATTATAGGTGGTAGTCAAAGTTTGACCTTTGGAATGTATAAAGCATATGAGAGTCTTGAAAAAATTATAAATATTGCTGTGGTAGATTCAAGATTTGATTTAGGGGGAGGAGCCTCAAATGAGCTTCATTCTCAAAATTACCTTAGTAAAATAATACTATTAAAGCCAAATTACCTGTTTAATTTCACCAATATCGGGTATCAGACCTATTTTATAGATCAATCAGAAATAGATTTGATGAATAAACTACTATTTGACACATACAGACTTGGGCAACTGAATGCTGACTTTAAAGAGGTTGAACCTTTAGTGAGGAATGCAGATATGCTTTCATTTGATATGGGTGCTATTAAAGCTGCAGAAGCACCTGGTAATGGCAATGCTTCTCCAAATGGGTTTAACGGTGAACAGGCTTGCCAGATTGCTCGATATGCTGCAATGAGCGATAAATTATCTTCAATTGGTTTCTTTGAAATGAATCCATTATTTGATCGTAATGGTTTGACGGCATATCTATTGGCACAAATAGTTTGGTACGTTTTTGAAGGGTTCAATATGCGTACGAACGATTTTCCATTTCAGAAGAAAGATGATTTTATTAAATATACTGTACCTACAACTGATTTTAAAGATGGAATAGTCTTTTATAAGAGTCGAAAAACAGACCGATGGTGGATGGAAGTAATTTGTGGTGATGATAAACAATTAAAGTATGCCAATCATTTTATGGTTCCATGCTCTTATACTGATTATCTCACTGCTTGTAATAGTGACATCCCTGACCGATGGTGGCAAGTATATCAAAAACTAATGTAACAATGCTAATATTGGCATTGTCAGGTATTCGCTAGCTGGATAATCCTGAGCTTTTATATGTGAAAGTCTACGGCCTGTTTTACATACCTAATTATCTCTTTTGCTAATAGACATATACACAGATAAATATGTCTTGTGAAATAGCGAAATGCTTAATTTGCATCACATCTGTTGAAACAATCACCTCAATTTGTAATTTTGCGGAATGGCAAATAACGAAGAAGTTTTTAAAAAAATCATTTCCCATGCCAAGGAGTATGGGTTTGTATTTCCGAGTAGTGAAATCTATGATGGCTTAAGTGCTGTATATGATTATGGACAAAATGGTGTTGAACTCAAGAACAACATCAAGCAGTATTGGTGGAACGCTATGGTACGTTATCATGAAAATATAGTGGGAATTGACTCGGCAATCTTTATGCACCCATCAATCTGGAAAGCTTCAGGGCATGTGGATGCGTTTAATGATCCGATGATTGATAATAAGGACTCCAAGAAACGATATCGTGCTGATGTTTTGGTAGAGGACTATATTGACAAGTTGGAAGAAAAGATTAACAAGGAGGTTGAAAAGGCTGCTAAACGTTTTGGTGATGCATTTGATGAAAAACAGTTTCGCGAAACAAACCAGCGGGTACTCGATAATCAATATAAGATTGAAAAGACCAAACAAATATTATACAGTGCTCTTGAAGCAAATGATCTTGCAGAAGTTAAAAAGCTTATTGAGGATCTTGAGATTGTATGTCCTGTATCCGGGTCACGCAATTGGACTGAAGTAAGACAGTTTAATCTGATGTTTTCAACAAAAATAGGATCTCTGACTGATGATTCAAGCGTTATATATCTGCGACCAGAGACTGCACAGGGCATCTTTGTCAACTTCCTGAATGTCATGAAAACAGGTCGCATGAAGATACCATTTGGCATTGCCCAGATTGGAAAGGCTTTCAGGAATGAAATAGTAGCCCGACAGTTCATTTTTCGTATGAGGGAGTTTGAACAGATGGAAATGCAGTTCTTTGTGAAACCGGGTACTGAGCTTGAATGGTTCGAGTACTGGAAGAAGGAACGTTATAAATGGCATTTATCCTTGGGTTTAGGTGCTGAAAACTATCGTTTCCATGACCATGAAAAATTGGCTCATTATGCCAATGCTGCTAGTGATATTGAGTTCAACTTCCCAATTGGCTTTAAAGAAATTGAAGGAATACATTCACGCACTGACTTTGATCTGAATGCACATCAGAAATTTTCAGGCAAAAAACTGCAATACTTTGATCCTGAGTCAAACGAGAGTTATGTACCCTATGTAGTTGAGACTTCTATCGGACTTGATCGTACTTTTCTAGCCCTCTTAAGTCATGCGTATACTGAAGAGAAGTTAGAAGACGGATCAGAGCGGGTGGTTATGAAATTTCCACCCATACTTGCACCTATAAAAGCTGCTGTATTACCTTTAGTTGCAAAGGATGGATTACCGGAAAAAGCTCGTTTGATTATGGATGAGATTAAAACAGAATTCAATTGCCAGTACGAGGAAAAGGACTCTATTGGCCGGCGTTATCGTCGACAGGATGCCATAGGTACACCTTATTGCATAACAGTAGATCATCAAACTCTTGAGGACAATACGGTGACAATACGTGAACGTGACACCATGAAACAAGAGAGGGTAAACATTAATGCAGTCAAGGAAATAGTTATCCGGAAGATCAAAAGTTTCTAATGCAATTCACTTATTATTATAAGCGTTCATAGCGTTGGCGGGACCAGCGAGTATGAAACTTTTGATCATTTCAACAGCTACAGGTATTTTTTCCAGGAAGAGTTTCTCTTCCTGTTTAGTGAATTGACCGAGGACATAATCTATCTGAAAACCTTTTGCAAAATCACTGCCAATACCTACTCTGAGTCTGGAAAAGTTATTGTGCCCAAGCATTTCTATTATGTTATTTAAACCATTGTGACTACCACCGCTGCCTTTTGTTTTCAAACGAAGCATTCCGGGTTCAAGGTCAAGATCATCAACAACAACCAGTGAATTTTCTATTTCAATATTTTCCGAGGTTAACCAGTAACGGTATGCTTTGCCGCTGAGGTTCATATAAGTGGTAGGCTTAATAATAATTATTGTTCTTCCTTTAAACTTGGCTTCGGCCCGAAAGGCAAATCGTTCAGTAGTGAATTTTACGCCCAGGTCTGCAGCTAAAGCATCAGCAACAATGAATCCAATATTGTGCCTTGAATTAACATACTCATCGCCAATATTACCTAAGCCTGTAATAAGATACTTCATTGATAAAATGATTGTAAAAATTGAAACAAAGGTATGGAAGATTTGTACATGTTAAAGGCGTTGCATGCAACGCCTTTAACATGTTATTAATATTGTAAAAAATTACTTGGCAGGAGTTTCAGGTTCAATATTACGTGTAGGCTGAACAGCAACTACAACGCCATTCTTAATATCAAGGAATTCAACGTTGTCAAGTTTAAGATCACCAACTTTAGTTGACTGGTTGATATCAAGATTTGAGATGCTAACCTCAATTTCATCAGGGAGATGTTCAATTAGGGCTTTAATTTTCAATTTACGAAATTTCTTAACCAACTTACCACCTCTTAGTACACCCGGAGAAGTGCCGGTAACCTTTATAGGAACAGAAATAATTACCGGTTTTCCAGAATTAAGTTCAAAGAAATCAACATGTAGAATATCATCACTAACCGGATGAGATTGAACATCTTGTAAAACTGTCAAATACTCCTTGCCATCAATTTTAATGTTGATAAGAAAAGAAGCAGGTGAATAAAGGATAGGTTTGAAATTAACTACATCGGTAGCAAAATGCACTTGTTCCTTGCCACCGTATATTACGCAAGGTACTTTACCTGCCAAGCGTTGTGCTTTAGCATCTTTTTTCCCTACGTTCTCACGAAGAGAACCGCTCAATGATACTGTTTTCATGATTTATAATTTATGGTTTATGAAAATATAATTAATCAAATTTAAAGAGGGTAGAGATGGATTCATAGTTATGAACCTTCCCAATAACATCAGCCAGTAGGTCTGCCGTACTTAAAACTTTAATTTTTGAACTTTGAGCTTTTAAAGGTATTGTATCTGAAACAATAACCTCAGTAAAAGCTGAATTCTCTATTTTTTCGATAGCGTTCCCTGATAGAAGTGGATGAGTACAGAATGCTCGTACACTATTGGCACCATTATCCACCATAAGCTTGGCAGCTTTACAAATAGTACCTCCGGTATCAATAATATCATCTACCAGAATGACATCTTTACCTGTTACATCACCTATCAGCGCCATAGTGTCAATTTGATTAGCTTTAAGCCGTTGTTTGTAACAGATAACGAAAGGAGTGTTCAATATTTTTGCATATGCTGCTGCTCTTCGTGTTCCACCGGTATCAGGAGATGCCATAGTAAGATTGGGCAAGTTAAGTTGTTTGATGTAAGGGATAAAAATGGATGACGAATATAAATGGTCAACAGGTACATCAAAAAAACCTTGTATCTGATCTGCATGCAGATCAATAGTAATGATACGTTGAACACCTGCTGCTGTGAGTAAATTAGCAACAAGTTTAGCAGCAATAGAAACCCTTGGTTTGTCTTTGCGATCCTGTCTGGCAAATCCGAAATAAGGGATTACGGCAATAATATGCCTTGCTGAAGCTCTTTTTGCTGCATCAATCATCAGCAGAAGCTCAAACAGATTGTCAGTTGGAGCAAATGTAGATTGAACGATGAAAAGATCGTTTCCTCTAACATTTTCTTCAAAAGAAGGTTGAAATTCACCATCCGAAAAATCCGTGATCAGGACATCGCCCAGTTTCTTACCATAACTGGTTGCAATTTTTTCGGCCAGATAACGGGTGGCTCTGCCCGAGAAAATGTTTACCACTGTGGACATTCCTTCGTGTGCTAATAGGTTAAAATAATTCACTTAGAAGTGGGCAAAGGTACATGATTTTTTCAAAATAACGGGAAATAAGGAAGGAAAATGAAAAAATATAAAGAATAAAACCTTGATTTTTGGGTAAAAATGTATTAATTTTGCACGCCTTAAAAAGAAATATCCTACCAGGTGTTACTGGTACGTTAGTTTGGAATTGTTTAGAATTGTAGGTTGCAAATTTAGAATTATTTTTTAATTTTTATCCAAATAGACGTATTTTTTATACCTGCTTGATTTTATTACCCACTAATCACTAACTTTCCCAGAATGAAACTTTCACAATTTCGTTATTCGTTACCAAATAATCTCATCGCGATGCAGCCAACTTTTAATCGTGATGAATCGCGTATGATGGTTTTAAACAGAAAGGATAAAACTATTGAACATCATATGTTTACAGACATTCTGAACTATTATGGCGAAGGAGACGTATTCGTGATTAATGATACAAAAGTATTCCCCGCTTTATTAACAGGTGAAAAGGAAAAAACCGGAGCTAAAATTACTGTCTTTTTGTTGAGAGAATTGAACGCAGAAGCCCGACTTTGGGATGTTCTGGTTGATCCTGCTCGTAAAATCAGAATTGGTAATAAACTGTATTTTGGTGAAGATGATTCACTTGTTGCTGAGGTAATCGACAATACAACCTCCCGTGGACGTACCCTCAGGTTTTTATTTGATGGGCCATATGATGAATTTAAAAGGACTATTGAATCTCTTGGGAAAACTCCTTTACCTGAAGAAATTCAAGCTCTGCGTGATATTCTTCCCGAGGATAAGGAATGGTACCAAACCATTTATGCCAGTAAAGAGGGTGCAGTGGCTGCCCCAACTGCAGGAATGCATTTTAGCCGTGAACTCATGAAACGGCTGGAACTTAAAGGTGCAACGTTTGCTTCTGTTACATTACATGCTGGAGTTGGTAACTTCAGAGCTATTGATGTAGAGGATCTTACTAAACATAAAATGGATTCTGAAGAGCTTATTATTGAAGAAGAGGCTGTTAATATTGTCAACAGTGCAAAAATGAATCATAAGCAGGTATGCGTGGTAGGAACAACTACTATGAAAGCTGTTGAAACATCTGTTTCTATTTCAGGTATGTTAAAACCTTTTAAAGGATGGTCAAATAAGTTTATTTTCCCTCCTTATGATTTCAGCATCCCAACCAGTATGATTACGAACTTCCATTTACCACAGTCACCAATGTTAATGATGACTTCAGCGTTTGCTGATTTCGACTTTCTGATGAAAGCCTATAAAGAAGCCGTGAACGAAAAATACCGGTTCTTTACTTATGGCGATGCTATGCTCATTCTATAATCTGTTCGTATTGAACCGGCATCTCTATACCTGAAAAGAATATTATTGTGGATCGCTATGTAATTATTGTCGCAGGAGGAAGTGGTGTACGTATGGGCTCAGATATGCCCAAACAGTTCATTTTGCTGGGTAGTCGTCCATTATTGATGCATACCATAAGTACATTTTTTAAAGTGGGAATTGAAAAGATTATTCTGGTGCTTCCTTTACAATCTGTTGAATATTGGAAAAGTATATGTAAAGAGTACTCTTTTGATATACCCCATAAAGTAGTTCAAGGAGGATTGTTTAGATCAGAGTCTGTTAAAAACGGTCTTGATGCTATCAAGGAGAACGAAGCTATTGTGGCTGTGCATGATGGAGTGCGACCTTTCGTTTCACAAGAAACTATTTTGAAGGGCTATGAAATAGCTGAGCATGATGGAGCTGCTGTTCCTTATATAGATATAACAGATTCATTAAGAGCAATAGAAGGGTCTGGGAATGTAACTGTAGAGCGAGATAAGTATAAAGCTGTACAGACCCCTCAGTGTTTCAAGTTGTCATTGCTCAGAAAAGCCTATTGTAACTTAAATCAGCCTGCATTTACAGATGATGCTGCTCTGGTAGAAATGCTTGATGTTCCTATTGTTCTTTATAAGGGTAATCTGGAAAATATCAAAATTACAACACCATTTGATTTATTAGTGGCCGAAGCGATATTAAAGGTTAAAGGATAATGTCTTATAGTTGTTAATTCAATTTTAGTGGTTAGTTCGGTCTTTCCATTTAAAAGATAATAAGTTACCCAATACCCCAATGAGTACTGTGTATAAAATTACGCATAGCTCCATAATAGGTAACAACCATAAATGTTTCTGTTGACCAAAAATACTGGTATAAGCAAATAGTAATATTGCATCAACAGTATTCTTCAAAAGAAATATTCCTATAGCTAAAGGAAATAATTCAATCCTAAAAAGGAGAGCTGTTAGTAATACACAATTTAGTAAATTAAAAGCAAAAACCGAAAGTGCAGTGTAAATTACTGCTAAGTCTTGATAACTGCTACTTTTAGATACCCATCGGATGCGTTGACTTATAAATCCTTTAAGTGTTGGTTGAGCGGAAGTATATACACATGCATCAGGTGATTTGGCAAAGGCGATCCTATTAGCTCCAAATCTTCTTTTCATGGAGAACATTAGGAAAATATCATCACCGGAAGTTATATTATCATTCATGGCATTACCGGTAAGCTGATCATAAGCCTTCCTTGAAAATCCCATATTTGCTCCATTACACATTATCGAATTCTTTATCCCTATCCAACCAGCTGTGGAAGCAATCAGTGAATTGAACTCCAGACATTGGAAATGATTAAAGAATTGCTTGGATTCATTCATCATAACGGGACCTGCTATAAATACTGCATCTGTGGAACAAAAGCAACGGTTCATTTCAGCTACCCAATGTTTGGGTAACTGGCAATCAGCATCAGTTGTAAGTATGAGTTCACCAATTGAGTATGATATTCCTATGCGAAGGGCAGCTTTTTTGCCTCCACTGTCTGTTGTAATTAATTGGCGGATACTTAATTCCTTATTTTGATCAATATAGTTATTGATAACAGAAGCAGTAGCATCAGTGGATTGATCGTTTACAATAATTATATCAAGGAGTTCATGAGGGTATTCTTGTAATGCAATACTTTTCAAACAAGAAAGAATATTACTCTCTTCATTTCGGGCAGCAATGACAATGCTTACAGTTCCTGGTTTAGAGGATGACCATTGGTTGTTTAATCTTTTGAATCCATAAGTTAATAATAGTATGAGCAGAATATAATTTATCGCAACTAAAATGGTAATAATAATTAGCAATTGGTTCATGAGACTTTTCGTATAATTTTCAACCTGTTAATAAAAAACATACCAATTAAAGCAGGTATTGCAAGGTTAATGATCCAAATAGCAGTTGAAGCTGCTAGAATAGAGACAGATACCCCTATTTTGTCTCCAAAATACTGACCGATAAAATATATAGACACAGAACCTCTAATACCTAGATCAACCAATGCAATAGTAGGAATAGCAGCCATGACAAAATAGGTCATTGAAATAAGGATAAAAGCCTGGAACCAAGGGATTGACAATCCAAAGGTTCTAAGAAGAATGTAATATTGAGTGGAGAAAATAAGATACCTTAGCATACTTAGCATGAGCACTCTTATTAAAAGCTTACGATTTAGTTGACGCATAATTCTCAGATATCCTCTTATCTTTTGCCATCCAGGACGAATAAAGGCTTTAGAAAGTCCTGAAATAGATGATGCTTTTAGAAACAATGAGATCATGACAATTCCAATGATAATTAACAGTAATACCAGCCCTGAGTAGATTAGAAGATAACTAGTTTTATGAAGGTTATAGTAAGTTGGTATGTAAAAACAAATAGCAAAAAAACCCATTAACAAAGTTGTCAATAACTGACTTACACTGCCAGTTATGGTGAGGAAAGCACCTTTGAGAGGATGATTATTTTTTAGAGTTAGTAATCGTCCGAAAAATTCACCTACTCTGTTTGGAGTAAACACGCTCACAGTGATACCTGTAAATACTGACTTTATCGCTTGCAAAAAAGAAACATGTTCCACATGACTTATCAAAATCTGCCATTTATACGCTTCAACTCCCCAGTTGACAGGCATTATTAACATAACGACAGCCATCAGCACTATAAATACTTTATCAATGCGATGTGTCATCACAGTATTAATATAGAATTGTAGGTTTCCTGTGGAAAAGACCTGTCGATAAATAAACCAGAGAGCGAATATGGCAACTATAATTTGAACCCCTGCATTAATGGTTTTCTTTATCTTTGCTGACAGAGTCATTCGAATTTATTATAAAATTATTTTATGTCAAGCGATAGGATCATTCTAGGAATAGACCCCGGCACTCAGGTGATGGGCTATGGAATTATTGCCGATAAAGGTAAGAAAATTGAGCTAATCACCCTTGATGTATTTAAATTAAGTTCAAAAGAAGAACATTCTCTTAGACTAAAGAAGATATTTGAATCGGTACTAGGTTTGATTGACCAGTTTCATCCTGATGAAGTGGCTATTGAAGAACCATTTTACGGTAAGAATGTACAATCAATGCTTAAACTAGGCCGTGCACAAGGAGTTGCAATGGTAGCTGCTCTATATAGAAATATCCCCATTTTTGAATATTCTCCACGAAAAGTCAAACAGTCTATAACAGGAAAGGGAGGTGCTTCTAAGGAGCAGGTTGCAGCTATGCTGAGACATTTAATTACATTACCTTCCATAGTTTTGCCTTTAGATGCCACTGATGCATTGGGAATAGCAGTTTGTCATTACCTGCAGAATAAAGCTTTAGGAGGAGAGCAGAAATTCACAGGATGGAAAAGCTTTGTAGATCAACAGCCTTTACGCATCATTAAATAAAGAGAATTTAATTTTACTATTACCAAAGCTTTTATCGAAGTCTTTAGCGAACTAACTTTATAGTGAGCCACTTCTTTAACGGTCTTATTTCTTAATGGTTTGTAATTTTAATACCAAATTTTTCTATACTCTATTTTTCTGTACTCTGTTTCTAAACAGTTATTATTTGTCATTATTATCAGGATTCTAACTAATTTCTAGGATTATGGAATATGATATTGTGAAGCGTTTGTTTAGTGTAGTTTTGATGGACTACATTATTTTTTCATTATTATTACAACTTTTTTAAAAATTACTTTAATTTTGGCGCATAATGTCTGGCTTAACTATGATATATTTTTTTCGATTGACCACCAAATTGATTTTCCGCAACATTAAGAATCGCGACAGGTATTGATTGCACTCTACCGGATAAAACTTGGTTCCGGTTATTCCTTATTTATTCAATTAGTTTATTAATAATCAATACCCAAAACAATGAAATTACCATTTGCTGAATCATATAAAATAAAAATGGTGGAACCTATCCACTGTAGTACACGTGCAGAACGTGAGGAATGGATTAAACAAGCGAATTATAATCTATTCAAACTTAGAGCTGACCAAGTATTTATTGATCTGTTGACTGACTCTGGTACAGGTGCCATGAGTGATCGCCAGTGGAGTGCCATGCTACTTGGAGATGAAAGTTATGCTGGTGCATCCTCTTTCTTCAAGATGAAAGATGCCATTAAAGATATTACCGGTTTCGATTATTTCTTACCTACGCACCAAGGCAGAGCTGCTGAAAACGTATTGTTCTCCGCATTAGTCAAGGAGGGTAATGTTGTTCCGGGCAATTCACATTTTGATACTACGAAAGGTCATATTGAATTTCGTAAAGCAACAGCAATAGATTGCACTATTGCTGAAGCATTTGATACCACTGTATTACATCCGTTTAAAGGAAACGTTGACCTTAACAAATTGGAAGATGTTTACAAATCAACGCCTCGTGAAAAAATTCCATTTACCGTTGTAACTATAACTTGTAATTCATCAGGTGGTCAGCCAGTATCCATGGCAAACCTTCGTGCAATTCATGAATTATCAAATAAGTATGGAATTATGGTAGTATTTGATTCTGCTCGTTTTGCTGAAAATGCTTATTTCATTAAAGTTCGTGAAGAAGGTTATGCTAACAAGAGCATTCGTGAAATTGTAAGTGAAATGTTCAGTTATGCTGATGCCATGACAATGAGTAGCAAAAAGGATGCAATTGTAAACATGGGTGGTTTTATAGCAATGAGAGATGAGGCACTTTATCAAAAAGCATCAACCTTCAACATTATGTTTGAAGGTTATGTAACCTATGGTGGAATGTCGGGTCGTGATATGAATGCTTTGGCTCAGGGCCTATATGAAGGTACTGAATTCGATTATTTATCAACAAGAATCGGACAGGTTGAATACCTTGGTAAGAGATGTCAAGAGTATGGTATCCCTATTCAGCAACCTATTGGTGGCCATGCTGTATTCGTTGATGCAAAAAGATTTCTATCTAATGTACCAAAGGAACATTTTCAGGCACAAACACTGGCTGTTGAGCTATACCTGGAAGGTGGTGTTCGTGCTGTGGAAATTGGCGCTTTGTTAGCTGATCGTGATCCGATTACCCGTGAAAATCGTTACCCGGAACTTGAACTTCTCAGACTTGCAATCCCAAGACGTGTATATACCAATAATCATATGGATTATGTAGCTACTGCACTTGGTAATGTTTATGAACGGAGAAATTCTATTTCAACAGGGCTCAAAATTATTAAACAAGCACCTATTATGCGTCACTTTACTGTTGACCTTGCAAGAGTGTAATTTGAATGAAATTTACATTGAGCAGGCTTATTAATTTGCTCAGTTAAAAAGATCATCTTATTAAGTACAATACATTTATTGAAGAGTGGACTTGTTAATACAGGTCCACTCTTTTACTCTTAGAATTTATTATCCCAAATTACGTAATAGAGATTTCTAATGCTAACCAATAGGTATATTTGCATTATGGAATTCGATACAAGCTATATCAATCAAGAGATTAAGCCTTGGGGCGGAATGGCGCTTTTACGCTAAACGATGGATAAAATAGTGTTCAAATCACGAGTTGAGAACTGCATTGATTTACCACAACCAGATTCCAACATAGGGTACCCGCAAGCTTTAGTCATAAAGCATTTTTTGGCGAGCATTTACTTTGGAGCATACCAGTTTATGCACACTGAGGTTACGCGCCATGATCAAGCTTTGAAGAAGATCTTTGGCTGGAAGCAAACTCCTGCTCAAGACGTATGCAAACTATATTGTGCCAGATTGACACAAGTGACTAATCAAGGTGTAAACGACTATTTCTACTCATGGATATTCAATTCAATACAGTTTGATAATAATACGCTTGATTGTGATTCATCGGTCTTGACACGTTAGTCAGGTAGAACAACAAGGAGCCAAGCTTGGTTATAATCCGCACAAACCGTGTAGGATATCTCACAATTTCATTATTGCCTTTGTTTCGGATACCAAACGGGTAATAAACCTTTGGTTTAGAATTGGCAATACTGGATTTGCCGAAGTTTTATCTTTTTTTTAGAAGATACATATACCAAGTTGCAAGGTAAAAATATCAGCTTGTAACGAACGGAATCATAGATCGTATCATGCACCGTTACAAGTTGCAAAGTAAAAATATTAGCTTGTTACGCCTCGATAGTGGTTTCATTGGTAATGAAATGTTTGATTGCCTTGAAGGGAAAGAGTAGCAGGATAATTAATTTGTTGCTGCACGTTTTTTTGAACCGATCCAGCGTATTATTGTAAGGAAACATGCTTGGAAAACACTCGATGAAGACATTAAAATCATTGAATTGCAATATAAGGGGCAGCTGTGGGATAAATCGCGCAGGATGATCGTAGTCAGACAAAAAATAGGGAAAAAGTCCAGATTAGCCGTTAAGACCCTGAAGTTTTATCAAGATGAAGGCTTTTACCGAAAGTATCGATACTCAGCATATATTACAAATATCACCCTTCCTGCTGCGGATGTTTGGCGGCTTTATCGTGGATATGGTGATGCAGAAAACAGGATAAAAGAACTAAAATATGATTTTGGGTTTGACAGCTTAAACGTGCAATCATTTTTCGGAACAGAAACAGCTCTGATTTTTCGATACTTGCTTATAACCTAATGGATTTATTCAGGCAATTTCTGCTCAATTCAAAAGTCCAGCATACCTTAACTACACTAAGCTAAAAAACTTTTGTTATTAGTGCGTATTTCAAAAAAATCAATACAGATACACTCTCAAATTGAGCTTGAACATGAAACGAAGGGAATGGTTTGAAGGCTTGTGGAACCATTCAAATCAAGTCAAGCTACTTTTTAATTTTTCTAATGTGTAATTTGTAAATATGCATAGTATAAGTGATATAGATGTTTAAAAAACCGACGTCGTCTTCAGGTAAACTATATTTTTTTGAAAAGCGAATACCGAAGGGTGAGAATTCCGGTACTTATTGCAATTATTACAATTAATATTGTTGATAAGTATCCAATACTATTGCCCATCATAAGAAGTAAAAAGAGATACCAAACAGGATAAAGTATTAAAGAGAACCCCATCCTAAAGGAACTGACAAATTGAGGATCTTTTGCTTTAGACGAGAGATAGATGATTAACTTATAAGGTATAAAGTTTAAGATAGTACCAGGTACAACAAACCAAAAAGTTAGCAATACCTTGATAATAACTTTTGCAATAGTTGAAGGTTTCCTTCCAGGCTGTGGAATAGTATTTATGTAATTACCGATTAAGAAGCGACTGTTTTTATCTTTCAGTTCCTGATAAACAGATGGCTGTTCAATAGATAGGGCGCTTAATTCAGTAATCAATTGTTGCTTACATTTGAATTGACAATATGGATCCCTGTATCCTTTGTTAATAGCCTTACATTCTATAGTATATTCTGCATAGTTCTTGATAAAATCATATTCTTTGAGATTCTCGCAATGAATCATTAATGGTTTAAGAGCAGTTTCCAAATCATCCCGAAGTTTTGTAATAGCTCTATTTGGATTATCATGGTATAAGGAGTAATAATTCATTACTTCAATTGGATTTCCAACAGAGACTATCAAATCAGCCCCCTGTTTTTGGTAATTGCTATAATCCAGGCCAATAGGAACAATATCAAAATTAAGGGTAAACTGCATTTCTGCTGCTGCTTCAAAAGCAATACGACAAATGCCTTTTTTAAGGTATTGAAGTCTTTTTTTATCTTGGTGTGAACCTTCAGGAAAAACACCTAATGCCTGGCCCGAAAGTAATAAGTGTGCGGTTGTTTGGAAAACACTCTTGTTCTGTTGTAACATATCTGCACCGTCACGCATTCTGTAAACAGGCATCAATTTCAGGAAGGTCAATATTCTTTCTAACCATTTTTTCTTGAAGATATCAGCACGAGCGAGGAAGTAAATTGGCCTGTTGGCAGTAAATAATACTGCCAATGCATCCATTAGTGCATTCTGATGGTTAGATGCGAAGATGAGTGGTTTATCTTTGGGTATATTCTCAATACCCTCTACATGTATATGTGGGTAAAATAGCCGGAAGTGAAAGCGTGCATAAGCAAATAATAACTTATAACCTAAAGAGGCTTTATTCTTGGAGTTCATGGTCATGAATACTTTTCAACGGGTCGGAATCTTCCCCATAAAGAGGCAATCGACAATCCTGAAATTATATGCCATATACCCCACCAGGCTGCTATAAATGCCATTCCTCCAATTTGAAGTTCAGGAGGGAATATATTGGGATTAAATAGTAGTACCAACCCAAGACCGGAGTTTTGAATTCCTGTTTCAATGGCAATTGTCCTTTTATCGTTCCGGTCTAATGAGAAGAAGGATGAAAAAGCATATCCTGAGGCAATTGCTAAAGAATTATGAATAAACACAATGAGTAGGATCCAATCAATGTATTTAATGAAATAGTTGTAATTATTCCTGAAGGCAAGGACAATAAAGAGAATAAAAACTATAAGAGAAATTCTGTTAATAGGCTTCCTGATCTTTTGGGTAATTGAAGGGAACTTTTGCGAAAAGATAATTCCTACAGCTACCGGCAAGCCAAGTAGAATGGTCATCGTGCGTAGCATGTCGAGAGGGTCAATGTAAATTGGCCGAAGTAATGGGGAAGTCGTTGAATATAAGCCACCCCAGAAAGCAAAATTCAAAGGAGTAAATAAAACAGCTAATACTGTACCGGCAGCAGTCAGACTTACTGAGAGGGCTACATTGGCACGAGCAACACTGGAAATGTAATTTGAGATATTACCCCCTGGACAAGAAGCTACTAAAATCATTCCAAAAGCTACTGAAGGAGTGATATATGATCTAAAGCACATTACGGCTGCAAATGTAACCGCAGGCAACACTAAAAACTGACTGGTTAATCCAATAACCACTTTTTTGGGATTATGAAGCACATCTTTCATATTTTCCCACTTAATACCCAAAGCCACACCAAACATGATAAATCCTATGCAAACATTCATAAGATGTAAACTGGTGGCGCTGAAATTCAACCGAATTGAGTCAAGCAACAATAAATCTTCGTACATAATTATTATTGATTTCGATGCAAAGATGCAAAAAATGTTGGTACCAATTTTTTACTTAAAAAGTCTAGTGAAATTGTAAAAGCTCCTCATCATTAATTAAATTTGCCAAATTATTGAAAGATATGGATAACTTTAACACAGAATACCTTCTTAAGAGTATAGATACTGGTAATGTTTATAATGATACCGGATGGCTTCTTGAAGCTCCAGGAGAATCGGGTAATAGTTTATTACGCAGTGTATACAAATCAAATGAGCTGAATTTACGTGAGAATGCTGATGGCTTATTCAGATTTGCGGACTGGATGCCAATTAAGTGCCATTTAAAAGGATCAGCTACGCCGATTACATATAAAAGTAAGGCCTTAGCTGAGCACCTGGGATTGAAAAATCTATGGATTACTTTCAATGGTTACTGGCCTGCAAAGGGAGCTCTCATGACTACCTGCTCGTTTAAAGAAACGGAAGCTTATTCAGTCTGTGGCCGTTTTATGGGTTGTTCAGAAAAGACTCTGGTAGTTGCATCAGCAGGCAATACAGCAAGGGCTTTTGCTAAGGTTTGTTCTGAAAATAATATTGCACTTCTACTTTGTGTTCCCTATGATTATCTTGATGCATTATGGTTTGAAAAACCTCTTTCACCATGTGTAAAACTAGTAGCTACAGAATCAGGGAGCGATTATTTTGATGCCATTTCTCTGAGTAATATAATTTCACGCATGGAAAGCTTTACTGCCGAAGGAGGAGTAAAGAATGTTGCACGCCGAGATGGTATGGGAATTACTGTCCTAAATGCAGTTTCAACTATCGGTAAGATACCTGATTATTACATTCAGGCTGTTGGGTCAGGAACTGGTGCTATTGCAGCATGGGAAGCCAACTTGCGTTTAATAGCTGATGGTCGTTTCGGGAATAACAAGATGAAACTAATTTTATCTCAAAACTCACCTTTTCAACCAATGTATGATACCTGGAAAGCAGGTATGAGACAATTATTGCCAATGGATGACCATGAAGCACGTGAGCAATCAAAAGAAATAGATGCAAAGGTGCTGTCTAACCGTCGACCACCATATTCCATTTCAGGAGGTTTATTTGATGCATTGTCAGATACAAATGGAGACATGCTCAAAGTCACAAATGAGGAATTAAGAGCTGCTGGCAAGTTATTTAAAGAAACAGAAGGAATAGATATTCATTCTGCTGCTGCGGTGGCGACTGCTTCATTGAAGCAGGCAGTGAATACTGGTTTAATCGCATCTGATTCAATGATTATGTTGAACATTACAGGTGGGGGAGAAGAATTATTCAAGACTAGTTTTGAACCATATTATCTTAGTACTGATCTGATTTTTGGTATTAATGCAACTGAAGAGGAAATTATTTCTGCAGTAAAGAGATTATATGATTGATTGTCATTCGATTGTCATTGCTCAATTTAATCATATTGTCCATTTTTAGTATTTATAGCATGTTTAATCCTGATCATAACATTCAGCAATTAGGTTAGTGTGCATTCTCATCTATAAGCTAATTACTAATTTTATTCTTTATTTTTTAAGAATAATCCTGAAGGTCGTTTCCTTTCCGGGAATAGAGGATTTAACGAAAATACGTCCTCCATGGTTTTCACGTATAATACGTTCAGCTAATGACAATCCAAGCCCCCATCCACGTTGTTTGCTTGTAAAGCCAGGATTGAAGATTGATTTATACATATTCTTTTGAATTCCTTTGCCGGTATCTGTTATGTCAATCGTAACGAATTTAGGATCCTCTTCAATATTGATAGTTATCTTGCCTTTCCCTGACATCGCGTCAACAGCATTTTTAACAAGATTTTCAATTACCCAGTCGAACAAATGGTAGTTAAGATTGGTAAGAATAATGGAATCGCGTGAAGGGCTGATTTCGAATGTGACCATTTTTGAAGTCCTGGTTTTAAGATAATCAATAGAATGATAGATCGTCTCAACGATATTTTCGGGTTTCAGGTTAGCAATTGAACCTATTTTAGAGAACCGCTCTGCTATAGTGTTGAGTCTGTTAACGTCCTTACCTAGCTCTTCAATTGTTTCAGGATTAATTTTTTGTTGCTTCAAATATTCAACCCATGCCATCATAGATGATAACGGGGTTCCCAGTTGGTGAGCTGTTTCTTTTGCAAGACCAATCCATACCTGATTTTGTTCCGAGCGACGTGCAGTACTGAACAACAGGTATGCAACCAATAGGAAGAGACTGATAATGGCCATTTGTATATAGGGGAAATACCTTAACTGCGTAAGTACGTAGGAATCCTGATAGTAAATGAATGTTTTCTGCCCTGCTATATCGATTTCAATAGGATCATTATTGGAGGCCATTTCATGTATTGTCTTTAAAGCAAAGGCACTGTTTTTGATAAGTGTTGTATCAATATTTCCTGATTCAATAATCTTATGTCGTGTGCTATCAGTAATGATTACTGGTACGGAGGCTGAATTATTGGCAACCTCCAAAAAGAAAGACTGAACAAGATCATTGAGCACTACCTTAAGGTCAGAAAAAAGCTTAGAATCCTTATAATAAAAGTAAATAATATTACCTGAATAATAATCCAGTTCAATTGGAGGGTAAACAGAAAACTCTTTTATAAGCTCAGGAGTCATTGCAGGT
>Ga0172378_10001002_pt1 | contig 25571 bp, 16 predicted proteins | sample GrowelOW332metaG_FD_119755 | JGI IMG/M metagenome (GOLD analysis project Ga0172378, IMG submission 119755) | Groundwater microbial communities from an aquifer near a municipal landfill in Southern Ontario, Canada - Pumphouse #3_1 metaG | ecosystem: Environmental > Aquatic > Deep subsurface >... | reverse complement strand
TATATATCTGCATATTGGTGGGGCAAAATCGGGTGTATATGTTTATGTTAATGGCAAGGAAGTGGGTTATAGTGAGGACTCTAAAAACCCTGCTGAGTTTAGACTTAACGATTATGTGAAACCAGGAAAAAATACACTGGTGCTTAAAATATTCCGCTGGTCTACTGGTTCTTACCTAGAATGTCAGGACTTCTGGCGCATAAGTGGAATCGAGCGTGATGTTTATCTTTGGAGTCAACCTAAAACACAAGTTCGCGATTTTGTGGTTGTTTCTACTTTGAATGATACATATAAAGATGGTATCTTTTCTCTGAAGACAATGATTCGAAACAATAGTGATAAAACATCTAATGCGGAAATTAAATATGAATTACTGGATGCTAATAACAAGGTTGTAGCATCTGATAAACAGACAATCACACTGAGTTCAGGTGAAGAAAAGGAGATTGATTTTGCACAAAAAACAATAGATAATCCACTGAAATGGACGGCAGAAACACCAAACCTTTACAAAGTTCTGATCACTAACACTCAAAATGGTAAAGTTCAGGAAATTGTCCCCTACTCTGTCGGTTTTAGAAAGTTTGAAATTAAACCTGTAGTTAGTAAAAGTGGTCGTACCGACAACTTGTTCCTTGTGAACGGACAACCTATTAAACTAAAAGGAGTTAACATTCATGAGGTTAACCAGGAAACTGGGCATTATGTTACGGAAGAGATCATGATACGCGACTTCGAACTGATGAAACAACATAATGTGAATTCTATTCGTTTGAGTCATTATCCGCAAAGCAGACGCTTTTATGAACTTTGTAATGAATATGGCTTTTACATTTATGACGAAGCAAATATCGAAAGTCATGGAATGTACTACGATCTTCAAAAAGGTGGTTCTCTTGGAAATAATCCTGAATGGCTTAAACCACACTTACACAGGATTATAAACATGTACGAAAGAAACAAAAACTTGCCTTCAGTAACTTTCTGGTCGCTGGGAAATGAAGCCGGAAATGGATATAATTTCTATAAAGCATATCTGTGGCTTAAAGAAAAAGAGGCAAAACTAATGAATAGACCAGTCAACTATGAACGTGCTTTATGGGAATGGAACACAGATCTTTACGTTCCACAATACCCAAGCGCTGCATGGTTGGAACAAACTGGTAAAAATGGAAGTGATCGACCGGTAGTACCTTCTGAATATTCTCACGCAATGGGTAATTCAAGTGGAAACATTGATTTGCAATGGGAAGCCATTTACAAATATCCGAATCTTCAGGGTGGATACATCTGGGAATGGGTTGAACATGCACTGGTTGAATATGATGAAAACGGAAGAAAATACTGGACTTACGGTGGCGATTACGGTACAAATATGGTAAGTGACGGTAATTTTGTTTGTGATGGAGTGATCGATCCGGACAGAAACCCCCACCCCGCTATGAACGAAGTAAAATATGTTCATCAGGATTTTGCATTCCGACCGATAAATATAGAGGACGGTAAATTTGAGATTGAAAATAGATTCTACTTCAAAAATACTGATGATTACATCATTACCTATAACATTACAGAAGAAGGAGTTGTGATCAATAGTGGTAATCTTAATATCAACTTAAAACCGCAAGAATCAAAAGAGGTGACTATCAATTATCCAAAAATAAGTCCTAAACCAGGGACTGAGTATTTCATAAATTTTGAAGTCGCTCTGAAAAAAGCGACCGCTCTCCTACCCGCTGGCTATATTGTTGCTATTGAGCAATTCAAATTGCCTGTGCAGACAATTGATAAGCAATATCAATCTACAAAATCAATCAAATTTGATATTACCGATAACGACAATGAAATTGTACTGAAATCACATAATGTTAACTTCATTTTCGATAAGAAAAAAGGAATCGTTAGCTCATATAAAGTAAAGGGAACGGAGTATTTTGCTGACGGATTCGGAATCCAACCTAATTTCTGGCGCGGTCCTACGGATAATGATTATGGAAACGGTAGTCCATATCGTTTGCAAGTTTGGAAACAATCAAGCAAAAACTTCAATGTTACTCAAACTAATGCTTATTTGGATGGTAATAATGCAGTTGTAGAGACAACTTATTTACTTGCAGCTGGCAATCTTTATACAATTCAATATAGAATTGATGGCGAAGGGGTTCTTAAAGTAAATGCTAAGTTTTATTCAACAGATATGCAAGAACAGAAAACTGATATGTCTGAATCATCTAAATTAGCTACTTATTCACCAGAAGCTATTGCTGCACGAAAATCGTCTTCTCAATTGGATGTACCTCGCATTGGTGTTCGATTCAGACTTCCTAAAAATATGAATTCAGTAGAATATTTTGGTCGCGGACCAGGCGAAAATTATAGTGACCGCGCTTCCGGATCAAAAGTTGGTCGCTATAAAACGACGGCAGAAGATATGTACACGCTCTATGCACGACCTCAAGAAAATGGTCATCGTACAGATACTCGTTGGCTTGCACTCACAACAAAGAATAATCGAGGCTTGCTCGTCGTTGCCGACTCTACTATAGGTTTCAATGCTCTTAGAAATACTGTAGAAGACTTTGATTCTGAAGAAAATAAAGACAAGCCATATCAATGGAACAATTTCTATCCTGAAGAGGCTAATGATAAATCAAATGAATTAAGAAGAAAAGGTTGGGACAGTCCCGAAAACAGGATGCCAAAACAAACACATATCAATGATATTTCTCCTCGTGATTTCGTAGAAGTTTGTGTTGATATGAAACAACAAGGAGTCGCTGGTTATAACAGCTGGGGTGCCAGACCATTACCAGAATATAGTATTCCTGCAAATAAGGACTATAACTGGGGATTTACTCTTATCCCATTAGATAATTCTAAAGATTTAGAAAATAAATCCACATTAAAATACTATTAATTATTATCAATTCTTTCAAAGAAGAGCGGGATTAAATCTCGCTCTTCTTTTTGCTTAAATCTTCACGATATTGTTGCATAAAACATAAACAAAAACTCATATAAAGCTGTTTATTGATATAATAAAGTACGTAGTGATATTTCATTTTCATCTGCATTCATTTGCATTTACCTGCCCTTTTGTCTTATTTGTGATGATTTAAGGTGTAAAAATGTTAATTTTGTGCCATATTGTCACTTTAAAAATAAAGGCAACTTATAGAAAACCTTCGGCACACAGTTTGAATTTTTATTGATGTATCTATTTAATTAAATACTTAAGATATAATATTACAAACTTTAAAAGAAAGGAGTAAATTATGGCAATTATTAGAAGAACAAACAACTGGTTACCTAGCATTTTTAATGATTTTTTTGGTAACGAATGGATGGAAAATAACAGTAAAATGTCTCCTGCTATCAATATTAAGCAAGACGAAAATGGATTTGTAGTTGAAGTAGCCGCACCGGGAATGAAAAAAGAAGATTGCAATATCTCTATTGAGGACGATAACAATTTGGTAATCTCTTTTGAAAAGAAAAACGAAAGCGAAGATAAAGATAGTAAGGGCACGTATCTGAGACGAGAATTCTCTTATACACAATTTCAGCGGAGAATGATATTACCTGAAAATGTTGAAAAAGACAAAATCATGGCAAACATTGAAAATGGCGTTCTTACAATCAAGATCCCTGAATTAAAAGAAGAAGAGAAAGTTACTAAAACAAAAAGAATTGAAATCCAATAAGGTAATAGCTTTAAGTTACACTAAAGATCTGTCAATAACTATCACTCTTAAATTTAAGAGTGATAGTTTTTTTAATAGGCTCTTTCCCTGAAATAGGAAAACAGAAGAATCAGCATTGATTCAATATCTTTATCTATTTGAATATTAGATATAATTTCATCACCCTTATTAATTAATTTATCCATAACATCATAGGCATATGAAATACCACCATTATCTTTTGCAAATTGCAAAAGCTTTTCAATGTTTTCTGGAGAATAAGCACCTTTAGATATGATTTCCATCATTTCTTCAGATGAATCTGAAGAAGTATTTTTAAGCGCATAAATTAGAGGTAATGTGATCTTTCCTTCTCTGATATCGTTTCCGGTAGGTTTGCCAACATCTGTCTTATAATAATCAAAAATATCATCTTTGATTTGAAAACAAATACCGAAAATCCTACCTAACTCTGAGAATAATTCAACCAATTCAGGACTTACGTTTGCAGAAATTGCACCGATTTTAGTACATGCACTCATTAGAGAAGCGGTTTTTTTATCAATAACGTTGAAATACTCGTTTTCATCGATAACAACTTCTGTTGCTAATGAATGTTGATTCAATTCACCTTCGGCAAGATTTTTACCTAATTCAGAGACCATATTAATAATCTCAAAGTTCTTTGTTTTCGCACTTTCCTGAAGAGCAGATGCCAAAAAATAATCACCTACAAGAATAGACTTTCTATTATCGTAGACATCATTAACAGAAGATCTTCCTCTTCTAAGTTTTGCATTATCAACAACATCATCATGAATCAAAGAAGCAGTATGTAACAATTCTATTGTCACAGCTCCGTGAAACGAAATATCATTGATTTCACCGCATGCTTTAGCCGACAAAAAAACAAGCAAAGGACGAATTCTTTTTCCATCAGATTTGAATACATAATCTACAATCTCTTGAATACGAGGGTTTGAGCTTATGATTGATTCTCTGAAAAGGATATCGAATTTCCTTAATTCATCTTGGAGATAATTACGAATTATGCTACTTTGATCCATCTAGTTTTCGAATTATAGACCACAAATTTAAGAATAAAACTACTTAAAGCAACAAATATTTGTAACTTTACATTCTAATTTCCTAACTACTCTACAATATGTCAAAAAAGAAACTCTTTCTCCTGGATGCCTATGCCCTGATTTATCGATCATATTACGCATTTATAAAGAATCCAAGAGTTAATTCCAAAGGACAAAATACATCAGCAATATTTGGATTTGTAAACACACTTGAAGAAGTACTTACAAAGGCAAATCCTACACACATTGCCGTAGCTTTTGATCCAGAAGGACCTACATTTCGTCATATTGAATACGAAAAGTATAAAGACCATCGCGAATCAACTCCAGAAGATATAAAACTATCCGTCCCCATTATAAAAGAAATCATTCGTGCGTACAATATACCTGTTTTAGAAGTACCGGGATACGAAGCAGATGATGTTATAGGAACGATTGCAAAAAGAGTTGATAAAGAAGAGTTTGACGTATATATGATGACACCTGATAAAGATTACGCACAACTTACGGAAGATCATATATTTATGTACAAACCAAAGTACGGCAGCAACGATTTTGAAGTTTTGGATGAAAAAGCCGTATTGAAGAAATACAATGTTACAAGTCCGAAACAAGTTATAGATTTGTTGGGATTGATGGGAGATTCATCCGATAATATTCCCGGTTGTCCTGGCGTAGGACCCAAAACAGCAGAACAATTATTAGCCCAATTTGGCACTATTGAGAACTTACTTGAAAATACAGATCAGCTTAAAGGTGCGCTCAAGACCAAAATAGAAGAAAACAAAGAACAGATATTATTTTCTAAATATCTGGCAACTATAAAAACAGATGTTCCCATTGAAATAGAGAAGGAAAAGTTTTTGCTTAGAGAAAAGAACACAGATGAAATAATCAAGATATTCACTGAGCTTGAGTTCCGCACAATCCTTGCCCGTGTATTGAAAGTAGAAACTCCCAAACCACAAGCAATAGCTATTCAAGGAGATTTATTTGCGACAGTGACCGAAGAGATTCCTATTCAGCAAGAATTATTCACCAATCTTTCAGATATTAAGACCACTCCCCACTCCTATCATTTAATTGAAGGAGAAAAAGCAATGAAAGAATTGAACGATAAGTTATGTTCGCAGCAAAGTGTATGTTTTGATACAGAAACTACCGGAGTTGATCCACTTACAAGTCAGCTAGTCGGGATGTCTTTTTCATTCAAGGAAGGTGAAGCCTATTACATTCCCATTTCGTCAAATCAAGCAGAAGCGACAGCCCAGGTTCAGCTATTCAAACCGTTTTTTGAAAACGAAAACATTGAAAAGTCCGGTCAGAACATCAAGTTTGACATGTTAGAACTTAGGAAATACGGTATTCAGGTAAAAGGTAAACTCTTTGACACGATGGTCGCCCATTACCTGTTGAATCCCGAAATGCGACACGGTATGGATTATATGGCCGAAACCTATCTCAATTACAAGACGATCCATATTGAAGAGCTGATTGGTCAAAAAGGTAAGAATCAGCTTAACATGCGTGATATTTCTCCCAAGATAGTATGCGATTATGCTTCTGAAGATGCCGATATTACGCTTAAGTTAAAGAATATACTAGAGAAAGAGATCATTAAAAACAATCTAAGCGATCTGTTAGACAAGATAGAATTACCCTTGATTTATGTACTTGCCGATATGGAGTGGGAAGGTGCCCGTCTCGATTTAGACGCGTTGGCCGTACTTTCCAAAGAAATGACACAAGAACTTCATCAAGTAGAAACGGAAATCATTGAGATGGCCGGTGTAGAATTCAATGTAAATTCGCCCAAGCAGATAGGTGAAGTACTTTTCGATCATCTGAAGATAGTGGACAAGGCAAAAAAGACAAAAACCGGTCAGTATAAGACCAGTGAAGAAGAGCTCGAAAAATTACAGCATAAGCACCCAATAATTGGCAAAATATTGGAGCAGCGAGGAATAAAGAAGCTATTAAGCACATACATAGATTCTTTTCCTCAGCTGATCAATTCAAAGACAGGAAAAGTCCACACCTCATACAATCAGACTGTTGCAGCCACAGGACGATTAAGCAGTACAAATCCCAATCTTCAGAACATTCCTATCCGCGATGAACGCGGTAAAGAAATGCGTAAAGTATTTATTCCCGATGAAGGCTGCACTTTTGTCTCCGCCGATTATTCTCAGATAGAATTGCGCATCATGGCCCATTTAAGTGAAGACGAGCATATGATTGAAGCATTTAATAACAATCAGGACATTCATGCAGCCACAGCCTCCAAGATATATAATATACCGATAGAAGAAGTCACTTCCGATTTGCGTCGTACAGCAAAAACGGCCAATTTTGGCATTATTTACGGAATAACCCCATTCGGACTATCCGAAAGACTCACTATATCGAGAACAGACGCTAAGAATCTGATTGACGAATACTTTGCTTCCTTTCCCGGAGTGCGAAAATATATGGATGAAAGCATTTCTAAAGCCCAGCAACAAGGATATGTAGAAACTATTTTCGGTCGCAAACGTTATTTACCCGACATCAATTCCCGAAATGGAAATGTTCGTGGCTATGCAGAGCGCAATGCCATTAATGCACCCATTCAAGGAAGTGCAGCAGACATTATTAAAGTAGCGATGAACCGTATATTTGAGCGCTTGAACAAAGGTAATTTCAAATCAAAGATGATACTTCAGGTACACGACGAACTCTGTTTCAACGTACCCTTTTCAGAATTAGAAGAAGTAAAAAGCATTATCATTTACGAGATGGAGCACGCCTATCAGTTACGAGTACCCCTAATCACCGATTGTAAGAATGGTGAAGACTGGTTATCCGCCCATTAGAAGACAAAACATCAACTAATATTCAATGACAGAAGGATTAATAGAATATGGATATTGGGGATTATTATTAGCATCCTTTTTGGCCGCCACCATATTGCCATTAGGGTCCGAAGTCGTTTTTTCCGCATTGATAGTCGCCGGATTAGATGTATGGACCTGCATTTTATTTGCAACCATTGGTAATGCATTAGGCGGTTTAACGTGCTATCTAATTGGATCATTAGGTAAGATTGAATGGGTAGAAAAGTACCTAAAGATCAAGCGAGAAAAGATAGAAAAGATGCAAATTTGGCTTCAAGGCAAAGGCGCATTCATGGGTTTTTTCGCATTCGTTCCGGGAGTAGGCGATTTAATTATTGTAGCCCTTGGATTCATGCGATCAAATATCTGGATCACCACCCTATCAATGACATTAGGTAAATTTATACGATACGTAGCATTAGGATTTGGAACAGATGCAATAATCGGTTGGTTTTAGATTCAGAATAATAATAATAACAATAACAAAACAAGAAAATAAACATTCAAAATGTCAACAATACTCTTTCATGAAATAGTTTATGGTCCCGTTCACAGTAGAAGAATGGGTACCTCTTTAGGTATAAACCTTTTGCCATACGACGGTAAACTATGTTCGTTCGACTGTCTTTATTGCGAGTGCGGATTCAATGAAAATTTTCGCACCAAGACCAAGTTACCCAGTCGTGAAAATGTTAAAGCAGCGTTAGAAGATAAATTCCAAAAACTTAAAAATGAAGGTAAAAAGTTAGATGTGATCACCTTTGCCGGTAATGGAGAGCCCACGTTGCATCCGGAATTTGCCGAAATAATAGAAGATACCATTCAGTTAAGGAATCATTACTATTCCGAAGCAAAGATAAGCGTACTTTCAAACGGAATATTAGTATCAAAAGTAAAAGTATTTGAAGCACTTCAAAAGGTAGACAATCCAATATTGAAGTTAGATTCAGCAGACGATGAAACCGTTAGACTCATAGACAGACCGAATTCGCCCGACTATTCCGTAGCCAGGCAAGTAGAATTATACAAAAAATTCAAAGGCAATTTTGTACTACAAACCATGTTTCTCAGAGGAGAGTTTGAAGGTAAGGAGATAGACAACAGCAAAAATGAGGATGTTTCAGCGTGGTTAGAGCTCGTTAAAGAAATGAATCCACGTGAAGTAATGATTTATACCATTGACCGCGAAACACCCGCAAAAGGGCTTAAAAAAGTCTCACTTCATACACTTCAGGAGATAGCCAAAAGAGTAGAATTATTAGGCATTAAAACCAATGTAGCCGGTTAAGACCGGCCATTTAGGTTAAACATTGAATCGGAAGTGCATTATATCCCCATCCTGCACCACATAATCTTTTCCTTCCACGTTCATTTTTCCAGCCTCTTTCACAGCACTTTCCGAGCCATACGTAATAAAATCCTCATATTTTATCACTTCAGCCCTAATAAATCCCTTTTCAAAATCAGTATGAATAACTCCCGCACATTGCGGAGCCTTCCAACCTTTGTGGAACGTCCATGCTCTTACTTCGACAACACCAGCTGTTATAAAAGTTTCAAGATTAAGTAATTTATAAGCCGATTTGATTAGTCTGTTCACCCCCGATTCCTCCAATCCAATTTCAGAGAGGAACATTTCTCTTTCTTCATATGTTTCGAACTCAGCGATTTCAGATTCAATTTTTGCTGCAACCACCAGTATTTCAGCGTTTTCGTTTTTAACAGACTCCCTTACCGCCTCCACATATTTGTTGCCATTCACAGCCGAAGCCTCGTCCACATTGCAAACATACATCACCGGTTTAGCCGTAAGCAGAAAAAGATCATGCGCTATTGTATTTTCATCCTTTGTATCAAAAGTCACCGTACGTGCCGATTCCCCCCGAAGAAGCGCCTCTCTAATTTTCGAGAACACCTGAAATGCAAGTTTTGCATCCTTGTCCCCACCCGTCTTAGCCTGTTTTTCGACCTTATTTATTCTTGCTTCAATTGTTTCCAGGTCCTTCAGTTGCAGTTCCACATCAATGATTTCCTTATCCCTTACCGGGTTAACCGATCCATCGACATGTGTAACATTTTCATCATCAAAGCATCTAAGGACGTGTAATATAGCATCCGTCTCCCGAATATTTGCCAAGAATTTATTACCCAGTCCCTCCCCTTTGCTAGCCCCTTTTACAAGACCTGCTATATCTACAATTTCTACAGTAGTAGGGATAATTTTCTTTGGATTAATCAGTTCCGCCAGTTTATTGAGTCGTTCATCCGGTACAGTGATCATTCCCACGTTCGGTTCGATAGTACAAAACGGAAAATTAGCAGCCTGAGCTTTAGCATTTGATAAACAGTTGAATAGAGTGGATTTTCCTACATTAGGTAATCCTACAATTCCGCATTGTAGAGCCATTTGATGATGATTAAAAATTTATTTAGGCTGCAAAGATACAAAAAAAGCACCAATCAGCCATGATAATATTCCCCTTGTTAGATAAACCTCCCATTCCTTCAATAATATATTTTATTTATTTTAACTTAATAATATTCAATAATAATAAAAGGATAGTGAAACCATGGTAAGAGTTGCATCGGAGCATCATCGGAGCATCATCGGAGTTAGCCAAGAAAAAAGAGCTTAACACCCTATGTGTTAAGGTATTAAGCCCATTTCTGTAATATTTTATGTTAATTATATAAAATATATGTAAATATCAACTAAGCGTTTTTAAAGTTTTTTTACTTTTTTCATTTTTAATTTCATCACGATTGAGGGCATATTTTATCAATATATCCAACTAAGGGTAATAACCGACATACCGTTAGTTTTTTTACAACCCATATTTTGCAGAAATATCTAACATCCTTTCGATAGGTTTGAGCGCTTTTAAACGAACATCTTCATCCACTGTAATTTCCGGTCGTTCATTTTTTAAGCACAGATACAGTTTTTCCAGCGTATTCATTTTCATGTAGAAACACTCATTGCAAGCACAAGTAGAATCTTCCGGCGGAGCCGGAATAAACATTTTATCCGGATTTTCTTTCTGCATTTGATGTAAAATACCAGCTTCTGTAGCCACTATAAACTGTTTAGCATCCGATTTTGCAGCATATTTTATGATAGATGAAGTAGATCCCACATGATCAGATATTTCAAGTAAATATTTTGGGCATTCAGGATGCGAAAGCAGTAAAGCCTGAGGATATTCTTTTTTAAGCGTCAGAATTCTCTCTATTGAAAATTGTTCATGCACATGACAAGCCCCCTGCCAAAGCAACATATTACGTCCAGTAAGTTTATTTATATAATCTCCCAAATTTTTATCCGGTCCAAAAATAATTTTTTCATCTTTTGGCAAAGAATCAACTATTTGTTTAGCGTTAGTAGATGTCACCACTATATCCGTAAGAGCTTTTACAGCAGCTGTAGTATTTACGTAGGAAATTACCGTATGATCAGGATGTTCCTTTACAAATTTTTCAAATTCATCAGCCGGGCAACTTTCTGCCAAAGAGCAACTTGCCATTGCATCCGGTAAGAACACCCTTTTATCAGGCGATAATATTTTAGCCGTTTCAGCCATGAAATTCACTCCGCAAAGCACTATTATATCCGCAGTTGTTTTAGCAGCCCATTGTGCAAGGGCGAGACTATCACCAACAAAATCTGCAATATCCTGTATTTCCGCTTCCTGGTAATAATGCGCCAGAATAATAGCATTTTTTTCTTTTCTCAGATTATTTATCTCTGAAATTAATTCATTTTTATTCATTGGTTCTAAGTTTGTATGTTTGTTTGATAAACCCTAAGCATGAAACAATCAACATGCAGTTATCATAAAACTATTATAATAATAACTTATAAATATTTAAATAATATATGATAGTAATAATGTGTTGTTGAAAGTGATGAAACATTTTTTCGATATCATTTGTAAAATATACTATCATCTAAAACTAAACAGTTATGAACAAATAATCATTTTATAATTCTGATGACTATCTTTGAGTTACCTAACTTATCAACAATTTCACTGTTACCCTGCAAAGTTAATAATTAAATTATTTACCCCCTTAATAAAGCTGTTTAAAACTAGGTTAATAAATGTGGATAAAAAAAGATAACTTTTACGTAATAAATGAAAAATTTTGTTATGAAGGGAATGTTTTAGAAACCAAAATAAAGTTATTTTTATTTTTACACAATTTTCTCACAACTTATGAACAAGTTATTTATAATAACCCACAAGAACTTTTGAAAAGTATGTAAAATGAAAAGATATTAAAAATCCAATCCAAAGTCATTATAAATTGTTAAGTAAGATGTACTAATTATGTTATTAGCCAGAAATTTGACTAAATTTGTTTGTTTTTTGAATAAAAAAGAGGTGGTACAATATAAAATACAATATATATTCATTATAATCTTATATTTTTTAGTGCTAACCGGATGTATGTCAACCATAAGAATTACATCAGTAGCAGAAAGAAATAAGGAGGGAGACTATACCGTAAAGTGGGAGGTAAGTCCTGATAAAGAAGGTAATATAGATATATATTCATCTTTATCAGACAGTTCTTTTAGTGAAAGTTCACCTATTATTACCACCAATATAAATGATCAATATGTATTAGTTACATCTCAAAACCCCAACATACGAGAATATTTTATATTAAAGACCTCCGGATATACTTCAGGTGTTGTTTCCAATAGGATTATAACTATGGACAACATTATTAATTTTCGGGATTTTGGAGGTTATTTTAATTCAAATAATCAGCAGCTCAAGTGGGGTAAATTGTATCGTTCCGGTGATTTAAGCAAAGCCAATTTATATGATCAGGAGCGTATAAGAGATTTAGGTATTAAGACAATCATTGATTTTAGACCCGTCGGCGAATCCAAGAACCGTCCCTATTTAGTTCATCCTGATATTCGCAAGATATCGATCCCCATTGTAGCAGAGTTCAGAGACTCCTTGTTATTTAATCTCAACAATAAGCATTTTAACAGAAGCGATGCCATTCGTTATGTGCAAGACACCTATATTGATTTAATAGAAAATTATAAATCCTCTTATGCCGACATGTTTGACATATTGATAGACGACAATAACTATCCCATATTAATTACATCAACATTAGGCAAAGATGGAGTAGGATTAGCATGTTTTTTCATATTATATGCATTAGACGTACCCGAATACGTCATTATAGACGATTATTTATTATCTAACAATTTGATTGACGCTCGAAAAATTGTATCCAATGCCCATGAGATGCCCGAATATATTCAAGAAGCCGTTACCGCGTTATTATCCAGCGACAAGTCGTACATCAATTATGTTATAGAGCATATAGAACAAAGTTACGGATCGGTCGATAAATATATGGAGAAAGAATTGCGTGTATCCGAAGGAAAAAAGGCCCTTTTAAGAAAAAATTTGCTATATTCTCCACAAAAATAAGCAATTAATTAATTTATTTATTGTATCTTTGCACCCGATTTATTCAGGACGATATTTATCATTCCTTATAATAATAATTTAGGTTATCGATTTAACATCTGTTTTGTTGAAAATCAACAATAATCGGGTGATTGAAGTTTTTCTTGTTTTTTTATTCTGTCGTTTCGTTAGAGTGGGGGGTTACAAGAAAGGTTTGGTCGCCTTCACATTTTAAAAAAACAAGTAATGAAAACATTCGAAGAACTTGGAGTGGCTCAAAATATACAGAGCGCACTACAAGAATTGGGTTTTGAAAACCCTATGCCTATACAGGAAGAAGTGATTCCACAACTGTTGGCACAAACCCGTGATATCATCGCGTTAGCTCAAACCGGAACAGGCAAGACCGCAGCTTTTGGTGTTCCAGTAATTCAAAAAACCGATATTAACAAATTAGTTCCTCAGACATTAATTTTGAGTCCCACCCGCGAATTGTGTTTACAAATTGCAGGAGATTTGGCCGATTATTCAAAGAATGTAGATGGAATTACGATACTTCCCGTTTATGGCGGTTCAAGTATTGAGAGTCAGATCCGTACTTTGCGAAGAGGCGTACACATTATTGTAGCCACTCCCGGAAGATTGATAGACCTAATTAACAGGAAGACTGTTTCGTTAGAAAATGTACATACCGTAGTTTTAGACGAAGCCGACGAAATGTTAAATATGGGATTCACCGAAAGTATCGATGAAATTTTGTCGAAGGTCCCTTCAGACCGCAGCATGTTGTTATTTTCCGCAACCATGCCCAACGAGATTTCGAAGATTACCCGTAAATATATGAAACAGCCCCTTGAGATAACCATAGGCAGGAAAAACGAGGGAGCTCAAAATGTAAAACATACCTATTATATGGTTCAAGCAAGAGATAAGTATCTTGCTTTGAAAAGGATTGTAGATTACTATCCCAATATATACGGAATTGTATTTTGTCGCACCAGGAAAGAGACCCAGGATATTGCCGATAAGTTGATTCAGGACGGTTATGACGCCGATGCTTTACATGGAGATCTATCTCAAGCCCAGCGCGACCTTGTTATGAGTAAATATCGTGGTCATAATCTTCAGTTATTGATAGCCACTGACGTAGCCGCCCGTGGATTAGATGTTGATGATGTTACCCATGTAATTAATTTTGGTTTACCAGATGATTTAGAAATCTATACTCACAGAAGTGGTAGGACCGGTCGTGCCGGTAAGACCGGAGTATCCATTGCAATTATCCATACCAAAGAGAAAGGTAAAATTCCTCAATTAGAGAAATTCATAAATAAGAAATTCGAAAAGTGTCAATTACCGAGTGGTGATTTAATTTGCGAAAAGCAGTTATTCAATTTTGTGGATAAGATTGAAAAAGTGAAGGTAAACGATGAAGAAATTGAAAGAATGTTACCTCCTATTTTCAAGAAATTAGATTGGTTAGACAAAGAAGATATAATTAAAAGAATTGTATCCCTTGAATTCAATCGATTAATTGAATATTACAAGAATGCCGACGAGATTGAAGAGCCAACCAGTTCCTATTCAGGCGACAGAGAAAGAAGAAGAGATTCCCGATCTGGAGATAGGAGTATGGGTGGCAGAAGTAACTCACACAATGCAGAAGTAGGTTATTCCCGTTTATTTATTAATATAGGAAAAGTTGATGGTATAAATCCCGCCAATCTGATGGGTTTTGTCAACGAAAATGTCCCCGGAAAAGTTAGAATTGGAAAAATCGACTTATTAAAGAACTTTTCGTTTTTTGAAGTACCCCAAGAAGATGCCAATAAAGTATTAAAATCTTTCAAAGGCTTATTTATTGATGATCGCAAGCTCATTGTAGAGTTATCTCAGGAGTCACAAGGCAGTTCCAATAAAGAACGATTCTCCAAGAAACGTTCGAGGCCCTTCAGGAAGTAATTTATTTTATAATAAACATAATAAGTAAAAGAGATGGAAAACCATCTCTTTTAATATTTTAAGTCTACTTATCCGTCATTAATGCCATTTTACCTTAACATAATGACGGGGAATTAAGGCAATTTCTTGTTATGTGTATGGCTTAATATGCAGACAGGAGTAATCCGTGACCAGATTATAAGTCTGACTAAGAATCATCCTTTGATATGATATCATAAACCACCGGAACTATATTGTTTAAGAAAATGGTGATACAAGAATAGTTTAACAAAATAAATATGGTAATGTATCTCTTATTTTAAGTGAGATTGAATATTTTTATTAATTTTGATGCGTTATAAATAATAATGACCTAATTAATAATCTTATGGCACAGAAACTTTTAATAAGAGATCTTACTTTACGAGACGGTCAGCAATCCTCTTTTGCTACTCGTATGAACCAGTCTCAGGTTGATAGAACCCTTCCCCACTATAAAGATACCAACTTTTATGCAATGGAAGTTTGGGGTGGTGCTGTTCCAGATTCCGTGATGCGTTATTTGAATGAAAATCCATGGGATCGTCTCAAAAAAATCAGTGATGTTGTTAAAGGCAGTCCCAAATTGACCGCCCTATCTCGTGGCAGGAATCTATATGGTTATGCCCCTTATCCAGATGAGATTATTGACGGATTTTTCAAGAACGCCGTAAGTAATGGTTTAAACATCATGCGTATATTTGATGCATTGAATGATGTAAACAACATAAAATCCAGTGTCAAATCAATAAAGAAATATGGTGGAATGGCCGATTGTGCCGTATGTTACACCATTGATCCAAAATATGATGATGAGATAAAAATTGTAGAGAAGAGAGGTTTTCTTGGTTTCAAGAAAAAAGAAGAGGTTGTAGTAAAGCGCGAAAATATTTTTACCGACGAATATTTTTTATCAAAAGCAAAAGAAATGTTGTCTTTGGGAGCCGATATGATTACGATAAAAGATATGAGTGGTCTTATTCCTCCTTCAAGAGTTGCCTCATTAGTATCAACATTCAAGAAGAATTTGAATGTCCCCATTGATTTCCATACCCATTGCACTCCCGGTTACGGTTTAGGTTCTGTTTTGACTGCGATCATGTACGGTTGTGATATTGTTGACACAAACATTTGGAATTTTGCCGGTGGTCCTGGAGCTCCCGCCATCGAGTTAATCTATATATTCTGCAAAAAGCTTGGAATAGAGATGGATGTGAATATGGAAGCCGTAGCCAAGATCAATGCAGAATTATTAACAATTCGCAAAGAGCTCGAACCTTTTGATGCGATTAAGCAGATCCCCAATCCATTCAATCCACTCACCGATGTTTTACCCGCAGAAATTGATAAAGAATTTGATAAAGCCATTGGAGCCGTTCGCAATAAAGATGAAGAAGCCCTATTAGCCGCCTGTCATAAGATTGAAGCATACTTTAATTTTCCCGAGCCCAGCGAGCTAATTAAAAAGGCAGAGATACCCGGTGGAATGTATACCAATATGGTGGCCCAATTAAAGCAATCAAACTCTATGGAAATTTTGGAAGATGCTATGCATTTGATTCCCAGTGTAAGATTAGATTCCGGATTACCCCCATTGGTAACCCCCACCAGTCAGATTGTCGGAGTTCAGGCAGTTATGTCCGCATTGAATATTAAGAACGGTCGCCCTAAATATGCCAGTCCCTCCAATCAATATATCTCATTAGTAAAAGGAGAATATGGTACCACTCCCGTTCCTGTAGATCCCAAGTTCAGAGAGCAAATTACCGGATCAGCAGAAGAAATTCCTTATGATACAAGTAGTTATGTAAGACAAGACAATCCTGTTTTACCTGAATTCGACAATGTTAAGTTAGCTCAGAACGAGAGTGAGGAATTATTGCTTGAGTTATTCCCCTCCGTTGCCACTAAATATTTACGTGGTCAGCGAGAAACCGAGTACAATGCCCATCGTAAAGAAGACTCACTTGACACCGATAAAAAAGATGTGAATGAGAAAGTAAGCAAAGAGAAGAAAGTATCCGGTAAAAAGGTAACCAGTCCCCTTCCAGGAACAATCCTTGAAGTAAGAGTAAAAGAAGGAGATGCAATTAAGAAGCACGACGTACTTTTTATTCTTGAAGCGATGAAGATGGAAAACAATATCACTTCAGATTATACAGGAACCGTACATAATATAAATGTAAAGGTAGGCGATATAGTGAAAGTAGAAGCCATATTAGCTGAGATTGTCACCCATTAACCAAGTGATCCATAAACAATTAAATACGAAAAACCGGTGTTATACAACACCGGTTTTTTTTATGTCCAAAACTTAACCGAAACGTAATAAAATTGTAACCAGTTTGTAATATTAATATCAGAACTTTGCGTCGAAAAATTTACTAAAAGACTAAATGAAAAGAGTTTATAAAATGAAAATTGGTACAACAAAATTGATATTTAAATTATTATTATCTATGATTCTTTTTGTTTCTGCAAGCAGTGTTTACGCTCAGACAGGGACTATTAAAGGAACTATTATTGACGCATCTACAAAAGAGCCATTAATTGGTGCGACCGTACTTTTGGTAGGAAGTTCTAATGGATCGGCAACCGATTTGGATGGTAATTATACAATCAGCAATGTAAAAGCAGGTAATCACAGTCTTTCCGTCTCTTACATTGCCTTTAAACCAATCACCCAAACAGGCATAATTATTGAATCATCCAAAGAAGTGATAATAAATTTTGAGATGCAGCCCGATGATTATGCACTTCAGCAAGTAGAAGTTGTTGCCAAAGTAAACCAAGAAAGCGAGAATATATTGCTTTTAGAGCAAAGACAAGCATTAGTAGCCACTCAATCCGTAGGAGCGCGAGAATTATCCCGAAAAGGAATTGGCAATGCCGAAGCAGCTGTAGCCCAAGTTTCTGGAATTTCCAAACAAGAAGGTGTGAAGAATGTGTTTGTGAGAGGTTTAGGCGACAGATACAATGCCACCTTATTGAATGGTTTTCCCGTTCCATCAGAAGATCCAGAGTATAAGAACATTGATTTAGGATTTTTTGGAACCGATGTGATACAGAATATAGGTGTAAATAAAGTCTTCAGTGCTCAGAATACCGGAGATGTCGGAGGAGCGATAATAGATATATCATCAAAAGAATTATTAGGAGATGCCTCTTTAAAATTTGATTTATCCGCCGGTTTAAATTCAGAAGCCATCTCATCAAATTTCCTTCGTCAAGATGGCATCAACTATTTTGGATTTGCCAATAAAAACAAGCCATCCACAGGAAAATTTGATTTTCCGAACAGTTTGGATCCAACCGCGATCAATCTACCGATGAATCACAGCTACGGATTATCAGGCGGAAAATTATTCAAGATAGGAGAGAACCGTAATCCCCTTTCCTTTTTCGTAGTCGCCTCCCATTCAACAGACTATTCTTTTACAAAAGAAAAAGTAAAAAGCACCAATTCCATTGGAACCATCTATCAAGATCAGCTTGGTAACAAATATTCTCAAAATATCAGTCAGTTAGTTCTTGCAAATGTAGATTTAGGTTTAAACAAAAAGCATAATTTAGCCTATAATTTCATGATGGTTCATGCCAATAATCAATATGTTGGTGAATACCAAGGATTAAATACCGAAAGACATCAAGATAGCAGTTCATATATAGGTTTTTTGAGAAGGCAACAAACCAACGACAATATACTATTAACAAATCAGTTTTTGACCGATTGGGAATTAAGCGACGCCATTCGTTTAGACGTTGGAGCATCCTATAATTATGTGAGAGGATTAGAACCCGACAGGCGCGAGAATTATTTATCCATGATGGATGACGGTTCCTATATATTAACCGGAAGCAATCGTCAAAAACGTTTCTATTCCACATTGAATGAAAATGATTTCAATCCTAAATTCAGTCTCACTTACAAGTTAGGAGACCAGTTTGAGAGCAACAATTCCTCATTAAAAATTGGTTATGACGGTCGTTTTATCAATGATAATTTCCATGCATTAGAATACAATTTTAGTGCAGTCAGCGGAGTCTATCCTATTGAATCCCTTAAGTTAGACGCATTATATAATCAATCAAGTATGGATGCTTCCAACTTTGAAATGACTGAAGGAGAAGCAAACACCTATCAAGTTGCCAAATATATTCACTCAGGCTATTTAGAAGGTAATTATCAAATAACATCGCGTCTTGTAGGAAATCTTGGATTGAGATTTGACAATGTAGATATGAATGTTGATTATAATGTTCAAGGCGTTCTTCCCGGTAATTCATTACTTAACAAGACCTATTTCCTTCCTAGTACAAATTTGAAATACGATATTAACAATAAGAATGTGCTTCGTTTAGGCTTAAGTAAAACTTACACCCTTCCTCAGTCGAAAGAAATATCCCCATACAAATATGTGAACATCAGTTTTGTGAGTCAGGGAGATCCAAATATTCAACCATCAGACAACTATAATATTGATTTGAAATGGGATTACTATTTAAGTCCCTCCGAATTATTTTCTTTAACAGGTTTTTATAAGTATATAAAAAATCCAATTGCCCGTGCTGATGAAGGTAATTCCGCCGGTTTGTTAACCTACAAGAATATCAGTGATCAGGCTCAGGTAGCAGGTATTGAAATAGAAGCAAGGAAAAATATTTTCAACAACACCAGTTCCGATTTTGAAAAAGTAAACAAGCTCTCTATCGGTTTGAATGCCTCTTACATTTATTCCAATCTTGTTATTAAGATTGCGAATACTGAAGCCCGTAAGACACAATTAGAAGGAGCATCGCCATTCCTTGGTAATTTCGATATCTCCTATAACTATCAGAACGGAGAAACCAATTTAATTTCCTCGTTAGTATTAAATTATTTCAGTAATCGTATTCATACGATAGGAACAAGAAGTTTCAAAGATATTATTGAAGAAGGCGTACCCACTTTAGATTTTGTGACCTCATATAAATTCAACAAGAACATTACATTAAAATTGAGCGCATCTAATTTGTTTGATCCCTCATATAAATTAACTCGCAAAGCATCCGGTCAATCGTCTGAAAAGTATGTGCTCAATGAATATAAAAAAGGCAGGAATATTAGTTTGGGTCTAAGTTATGAACTCTAAACTCAAAAAAATAAACAACTATAAATTATTATTACAAATTAAATTTTATCAAAATGAAGAAAATTGTTTTAAGTTTAATGATGATTACAGCCATGTTAATCCCTGTGGTATTAACATCGTGCAGTGCAACCGACACGCCTGACGAAAAGCCAATTGTAGACAATGAATTGTCAGGTTCAATTAAAGGAACAAAGACTCTTGATGCAACCATAGAGTATTTAATAACCGGTCCCGTAATTATTGAAGAAGGCGGTGTTTTGAATATCCCTGCCGGCACAGTAATTAAGGCACAAAAAGGTTTCAATAGCTATGTTTTAGTTTTACAAGGCGGCAAGATCAATGCTAGAGGAACCGCCAGTGCTCCCATTACTTTCACAGCAGATATTTCAAATGCTCAACAAGGTTACTGGGGAGGATTAATTATCAATGGTAAAGCCCCATTGGCTGGAGGAGAGAAAGGATCTACAGAAATAAACACCTCATTTCTATATGGAGGCGATATTGCCAATGATAATTCAGGTGAACTTACCTATGTGAAATTAGAATATACAGGAGCTCGTTCAAGTGCCGACGTTGAGCATAACGGTTTGACCTTAAACGGCGTTGGTAGTGGAACCAAGATTGAGAATATTTTTATTCCCAATAGTTCAGATGACGGCATTGAATTCTTTGGCGGTACAGTTAATGTTAAGAATTTATTAGTCGTAAATTCAGATGACGACATGTTTGATTTCACTCAAGGCTACACCGGCACCCTTGAAAACGCCTATGGAATTTGGGAAAAAGGATTTGTTAGTTCAGAATCCGATCCACGTGGAATAGAGGCAGATGGCAATTTAGACGGAAACACTCCAGATCAAGTCGGTCAATCAAATTTCACTGTAAAGAATATCACCATTGATTTGCAATTAGATCCTATTGCCGCCGATCACGCAGATTTCAAGAAAAAGTCGATGCAAGATGTATTTAAGATTCGTCGCGGTGCCAAAGCAACCATCACCAATGCTCTTTTCAAAGGAATTGGTACATCAGAAAATCTGATTGATTTCAATGATGGTAAAGGAAATGGTGATTCAACTTCATCAATCTCATATAAAAGCATGCTACCTGCACCAACAAAAGAATTAGTAAAAGGTACAGGTGACGTTACTATAAATGAATCAAATACCGGTTGTGCGTCAAACATATTTGTTTGGACCGGATATACAGGTTTCTAATTGTACAAATGATGCATATAGAAAAGGTATTCCTTTTTGGAATGCCTTTTTTATTACAAGTTTAACATCACGCAAAAGATCAAAACTTTATTATCTTTGTTCAAGTGATAATTAGAAATAATATTAATCCAATTAAACATTATGATATGAAAAATAAAATATTAATAATTGCTATTATCCTATTCGGATTCATTTTTAATTCTGCAGCCCAAAATAATCAAACAGAGTCCCACAAAATATATTTCAGTAATGGATATTATTTCAGTGATAAAGAGCAGAACACATTATATACAGGAGAATATAATGAGTATTATGATAACGGCACATTAAAACTTCAAGTTCAGATTAAAGAAGGCGTACCCGAAGGCACCTATGTAGTTTATTTTGAAAATCGCAAACCTCAGGAAATTCGTTCCTACAAAGATGGCAAATTGCATGGTTTATGGAGAACATACGATATTTCAGGTCAACTACTTTCAGAAGCAGAATACAAAAATGATCAGAAGCATGGTACCTGGCGTATTTGGGATGAATTAGGCACTCAGCGTTACGAATTGAATTATTATGAAGGCAAGAAAGTCGGCATTTGGCGTATGTGGGATGAGAAAGGAAATCTCATTGATGAGAAGCGCTATTGATTGACTCTAAAAAACTTAACAAAAACTTAATTTTTTTGTAACAGGTTTGTAATATTAATGTATGAATTTTGTATAAAAATAGAAGATATAGATATTTGATTTTACAAAGAAATAATACATTATTAATATGAAAATTATCGTAACCCTTATTGCAGCTCTTGTTTTATCTGTTTCTGTTTATGCCGGAAACGAGAACAACGTAAAGAATGTAAATTCATCTAAAAGCAAAGCAACAACAGAGTCAACAGCTCAAGTTAAAGTTGTTGGAAGTGTTATAGATGAGATGAACAACGAATCATTGGCAGGTGCTTCAATCTTGATTGATGGAGTTAAATATTACTCAGATTTAGATGGGAACTTTACATTGAAAAATCTTTCTCCAGGCAAGCATCAAATAGTAGTAGAATTAATTTCTTACGAACCAAAAGCCATAGATATTAATGTACAAAAAGATACTAAGATTAATGTTGTTTTAATTCAGAAATAAATCAACTTGTGCTTATATATAATTTGTATTTGATAAAGAATAATGAAAGGTTTACCTGTTTGGTAGACCTTTTTTTGATTATTAAAAGTTAACAAAAACTTAACCTAAAAGTAATCAGTTTGTAACATAATAAATTCATCTTTGCAATGAAATTATTATATAATCATTTGGTTCATAAATAGCAAAATCAATTTTTCATTTACTCTCTATGGGTCTTTATTCAGGTACAGATGTGAATCTGTACCTTTTTTTTGTCGCCACCGATTCAAATTGATAAAAAAACAAAGAAATATGTATCTTTTTATACAAATATTCGATAAAATACTTTCATTTGATTATTTATTATTATTTTTGTGAATCGTTTTTATATTAAACGGCAATTATTATTGACAAATATCTATTTTTTATACTTTAATTTATAAGTTTATGAAGACTGTAGAGGTTATTAATGATCTTAAAAGGCGTTTCCCAAATGAACCTGAATATTTGCAAGCCGTTCAGGAAGTATTAGAATCTATTGAAGATGTTTATAATGAACATCCTGAATTTGAGAAATCAAATCTTATTGAACGATTAGTTATTCCTGATAAAATCACTTCTTTCAGGGTATCTTGGTTTGATGATAAAGGCAATGTTAAAACAAATATGGGTTATCGTGTTCAGCACAATAATTCAATTGGTCCATATAAAGGAGGAATTCGTTTTCATGCATCTGTAAACCTATCCATTCTTAAGTTTTTAGCTTTTGAACAAACCTTTAAAAATGCATTGACAACTTTACCTATGGGAGGAGCCAAAGGCGGTTCCGATTTTTCTCCGAGGGGCAAGTCAGATACTGAAATCATGAGATTTTGTCAAGCATTTGTAGAAGGACTTTGGAAAGTCATTGGTCCCGATACCGATGTTCCCGCTGGTGATATTGGTGTAGGCGGTCGTGAAGTCGCTTATATGTTTGGTAAATACAAAAAATTAGCCGGAGAGTTTACCGGAACATTTACCGGTAAAGGTCGCGAGTTTGGAGGCTCTTTGATGCGTCCTGAAGCAACCGGATATGGTAATGTTTATTTTCTTCTGGAAATGTTGAAGACAAAGAACATTGATATAAAAGGTAAAAGATGTTTAATTTCCGGATCCGGTAATGTAGCTCAATATACCTGTGAAAAATTATTAGAGTTGGGAGCCATCCCTGTGTCAATGTCCGATTCAGATGGTTACATCTATGATTCTGAAGGCATTACCATAGAGAAATTAGAGTATATTAAAGAGCTCAAAAATTTGTATCGCGGTCGTATTAGTGAATATGCCGAAGAGTATGGATGTAAATATGTTGCAGGTGGTCGTCCCTGGAATGAAAAAGCAGATATTGCATTACCCTCTGCCACTCAAAACGAGATTGATGGAGATGATGCCAAACATTTGGTTGCAAATGGTATATTTGCTGTATCAGAAGGCGCAAATATGCCATCAACTCCCGAAGCGATTGAAGTGTTTCAGTCAAATAAATTGTTTTATGCCCCTGGTAAAGCAGCAAATGCAGGCGGTGTTTCTGTATCCGGTTTAGAGATGACTCAGAATTCAGAACGATTAAGTTGGACTTCAGAGGAAGTCGACGACAAATTAAAATGGATAATGTCGAATATTCATGAGAATTGCGTGAAATATGGAACAGAAGCAGACGGATATATTAATTATGTAAAAGGCGCAAATATTGCCGGATTCATGAAAGTTGCCAAAGCAATTATGGCCCAAGGCGTTCTTTAATTTGGATAATATTTTTTTATTTGTAAGATTTGAATTATTTTTGCAGTCCAATTAGTCAAGCAACTAATGGAATAGAAAAAATAAGGCCGGTCGAGTAGCTCAGCTGGATAGAGCAACAGCCTTCTAAGCTGTGGGTCTTGGGTTCGAATCCCAACTCGATCACTTTGTAAATCAAACACTTATCGATTAAATTCGGTGAGTGTTTTTTTATTTTATAACATTTTTAACTAATTATAATCCATTTTGCTTTAATGTTCCATGATTACTTATCGTCTAGATGGAATTTTATCACGAGTTTAGTGATAAAATGTAATTATTACCCATTAAATACTTTCAAAAATGAATTTTATCAAGAAAAATAAGTCAATTTTGTTTTTATATTCAAAATTAAGTTATATTTGCAGTAGTTATTTAATACTAAGCATGAATAAAATTTGTTTTATTGGCTAAAAAAACTATAGTGATGTAGCAATTAGTTTATGAAATGGATTAATTAACGTAAACAAACTATTAAGGATTTCATTTCTTATTCTGAGTTTTTGATTTTGTTTGTTTTTTTGAAGAATGATAATAATTAAAATAGTGTTTAATTTAAATGGTGAGTTTATGAAAAGAAAACTAATGTTGTTTTTGTCTCTATTTCTTATTGGGATAGGGACGATAGTAGCTCAAACGCAGGTACGTGGTACTGTTGTTGACGAAGCCGGAGAACCGGTGATAGGTGCTACTATTCAAATTAAAGGTACATCTCAGGGTGCAATTACTGATGCAGATGGAAGTTTTATTTTAACAGCACCTACAAGGGGGACTTTGGTAGTTTCTTATGTTGGTTATATTTCACAAGAAGTTGCTGTTAGTCCTAATGTACGAATTACACTTGCAGAGGATGTTTCTCTACTCCAAGAAGTTGTTGTTACCGCAATGGGTATTACTAGGGAGAAAAAGTCTTTAGGTTATGGTATTTCTTCTGTTTCAGGTGATGAAATTACTAAAGCTCAAACAGTCAATCCAATGATGGCTCTATCAGGAAAAATTGCCGGGTTGGATGTTTCTTCTGCATCAAATCCAGGTGGTACACAAAACGTTGCTATTCGTGGTTTCAGTTCATTCGGAAACAATCAACCTTTGTATGTAGTTGATGGTGTTCCAATTACAAATGAGCAAAACCGTTCAGGAACTGCCTTAAATTCACAAGCCGACTTTGGTTCAGGTATTAATGCGTTGAACCCTAATGATATAGAGAATATTACTGTTCTTAAAGGTTC
>Ga0172378_10001001_pt1 | contig 25580 bp, 19 predicted proteins | sample GrowelOW332metaG_FD_119755 | JGI IMG/M metagenome (GOLD analysis project Ga0172378, IMG submission 119755) | Groundwater microbial communities from an aquifer near a municipal landfill in Southern Ontario, Canada - Pumphouse #3_1 metaG | ecosystem: Environmental > Aquatic > Deep subsurface >... | reverse complement strand
CCAGGATGGACAATGCTCGACTACAAGCAGTTTTTAGCAGGATTTCGAGTAATCCCCCACAAAGGAAAATTCTTCCGAGTTCCTACACGCCATTTCTATAATCTAAAGGGCCAGCAAATCTCCCCATAGAACAGTTCTTGTTTAAATAATAGACCTCTAAAGCTGTAGTTTTTGTAGGACTTTCTGTACACTCGCGATACTTTTTAAACAAACGTATCTTTGCCTTGGACATACTTTCCAAATCGGAATCGCGTTCCATCGTCTGCTTTGGCCTTTTATAGCTGTCCTTTTTATAAAAATCAAAACTGAAAAGAATCTTCTCCAAAAGATAACGCCGGAATTAATAGGATAAGAATGTCAATAAAAAATTGCATCTATGGAGTATAATAATTCACACAGTTAAAATCCAATACCTATTAATCATTTCCAATAATTTGTTTATATCTTTTATTTTTGTTTTCAGAGGTCTTAATGCTCTTTTTTTTCGCCCTCCTCATTCTCGCGTCTGTCTTTTCCACAAAAATTTCAGAACGCATCGGAATCCCCGTCCTTATTGCCTTCTTAGCCGTCGGTATTATCGTCGGAAGCGACGTTCTCGGGCTTTTCTATTTTAGCAACGCAGTCCTCACCAAGCAAATCGCGGACATTCTTTTGATTTTCATTCTTTTTGACGGCGGTTTCCGCACTTCCCGCGATGAATTGAATTTAGTCGCAAAACCCGCAATTACTCTTGCAACCATCGGCGTCATCATTACAGCCCTTGCGCTCGGAACGGCAATTCACTTCATTATGCATTACGATTTTACCACATCTATGATGATAGCATCCATCATCTCATCTACAGATGCAGCCGCCGTATTTTTAATCACCCGCCAGAACCCCTTGAAAAAGAAACTCGCCGCAACGCTCAACATAGAAAGTGCGGCAAATGATCCAATGGCGATCCTTTTAACCATTGCATTTGTAGAAAGCCTCGCTGGCAAATCTTCCACTCCACTACAATTCATTGGCGAACTCGCTTGGCAATTCTCGGGCGGTATCTTCGTCGGCTTTGTATTGAGTTATATTTCGAGATTTTTATTTGATCACCTAAAATCTGAAAACAGAGGGTATTATTACGTCCTCATCATCGGCGTCATCCTACTGACTTACGGCGCTGCAGACTTAATCAAAGCGAACGGAATCATCGCCGTATTCTTTATGGGCTACTGGCTCGGCAATTCGAGCTTTATTGCCAAGCGCGGCGTGAGCAACTTCATGGAAGGAATTTCCACATTTGGAAATATGGCTTTATTCTTAATGCTAGGTCTTCTCGCGTCCCCGCGGAACTTTGCAGCAGTTTGGAAGGAAGGACTCCTTATCGTTCTCCTCATGATTTTCATAGCCCGCCCGATCGCAGTTATTTTATCTACACTTCCATTTCGCTATTCTTTTAAAGAACGCACATTCCTTTCTTGGGGAGGCATCAAAGGAGCCGTGCCCATTGTGCTTGCTACATATCCCGCTGCATACGGGCTTTCTTCTGGAAATTCCGTTTTCAACATCATCTTCTTTGCCGTCATCATCTCTTGCCTTTTGCAAGGTTCTACCCTAGGCTTTTTTGCACAAAAATTAAAGTTCACTGTTCCAAAGCGCCCATCCTCTCCCTTTTCGGTGGAACTTCATTCCGTGCGAAAATCGAAATTGGATATGTTCGAATTCCAAGTTTACGACAATGCATACTGCATTGGCAAAAAGCTTATGGAACTTTCTCTCGACAAGGACATACTCATAACCTCCATCACCAGGAACGGCGAAATGGTCCCGCCCAAAGGAAATGTAGCGCTCAAAGCCGATGACATTCTCTTTATCCTTGCACCGGTTTCCTCTGGAGAAGAACTGTTCTCCTACTTAAAGAACGGGCCAAAACAAACTGCTACAGAAGAACTTTGATCTTCACTCTTGGTATTTCTTAAATTTGCATTGAAATTCTAATAAGGATTCAATATGATATTTTGTGAAGAAATTAAAAACAAAATAATTAAAGAAAATTATTACATCAAAAAGCAAGAAGCTCTCCGCTTAGTAGATGAACCTCTGCAAGCCCTCACGCAGGCCGCAAATGAGATCCGCGAACATTTCTGCAAAAAAGACTTTGATCTCTGCACCATCATTAACGCTAAAAGCGGGCGCTGCTCGGAAAATTGCCGCTATTGCGCACAATCCGCGCACTACAAAACAGCATCAAAAAAATACTCTTTGCTCGGCAAGGATGAAATTTTAAAAGAAGCAAAAAAACAAGATTCACGCGGCGTACCGCGCTTTTCCCTCGTTACCTCCGGGCGCACGCTTTCCGAAGATGATGTAGACAAAATATGCGAAGAAATCCGCACCCTCAAAAAAGAAACGAAGCTTGCCGTATGCCTTTCAGCGGGACTTCTCAACTACAAACAAATGCTCAAGCTTAAAGAAGCAGGCCTTGAACGCATACACAACAACTTGGAAACTTCGCGCCGCAATTTTCAGAACATATGTACAACGCACAGCTACGATGATAAAATCGAAACTCTCAAAGCCGCACAGAAAGCGGGACTTTCCGTTTGCAGCGGAGGTATTATGGGACTTGGCGAAACGTATGAGGACCGCATTGATATGGCTCTCGACATCCGCGAACTCGGCGTGCATTCCGTGCCGGTAAATGTACTGAATGCAATTCCTGGCACGCCCTACGAAAAAAATCCGAAACTCACAAATGACGACCTCTGCCGCATTGTAGCCATCTACCGTTTTATCAATCCCGAAGCGTCAATCCGCCTCGCTGGGGGACGCGGGCTTCTCGGCGACAAGGGAGAACGAGCCTTCCAAAGCGGCTCGAACGCCGTCATTTCAGGCGACATGCTCACTACTTCAGGCTACAGCGTTGAAACGGATTTCGCCCTGCTCAAGAAACTAGGCTACGAAATAAAAAAAGTAAGAGAGCCTCTAAAAACTGCTTTGGTTAAGTGAACCGCATGCAAATCGAGCGCAGCAAAGACAAGCTTGCTTGCTCTTATTGCCGTTTTGTATGGTGGCCAAAATCATGTCGCACAACAGCGCTTGCTTTGCCTTTGTTGAGGCTCGGCAACAGGACTTCAGTCCACCAGTGCGAAGTGTCACCAGAAAATTGTTGCGGTGTCACGTTGTTCCATCCTCACCCCTGCGGGGCCGCACTAGAGTCCGGCTCTTCGAACCCTGACGTTCCCCCAAGGGAACCGGATTCTCGTTGTTGCGGTGTCACGTTGTTCCATCCTCACCCCTGCGGGGCCGCACTAGAGTCCGGCTCTTCGAACCCTGACGTTCCCTAGAGGGAACCGGCTTCTCGTTGTTGCGGTGTCACGTTGTTCCATCCTCACCCCTGCGGGGCCGCACTAGAGTCCGGCTCTTCGAACCCTGACGTTCCCTGGAGGGAGCCCTTCTCGTCATAAAAATGAATTTTTAGAGGTACCCGTAAATCAATCTTCAAGCGAATATGCAACGCTCGTTACTACGCGCACCTGCTTAATGTAAGGTGTAGACATATCGCGGTCTTCAATTGAAAATTGTCCCTGAGTCGCCCAGCGGATTTTACCGAGCTTACTTTCGGAATCCTTCGCAAACTTCTCAGCGGCAGCGCGGGCATTGCGGGTTGCATCTTCAATCATTTTCGGTTTAATATCGTTTAATTTGGTATAAGAATACACAACGGCTCCTTCATAGCCAAACTCAGGGCCGCTATTCGAAGTACTGAGGGCAATTCCCTTATTGATAAGTTCGGCCTGCTCGGAAATCGCTTTACGGACAAGATCCACCTTATCAGAAGCAACGGTCATTGTGGATTGCACATTGTAACGAAAAGCGGAATGATTTTCAGAATACTTCTGCGCTTCCATATCCATCACATCGGGAGCCGAAACGCTTACTTCTTCTTCTGAAATTCCGTGATCCTTCAAGAATTTATAAATCACCGTATTTTTGTCCTTAATAGATGCGTACACCTGGGAGAGGTCATTACCGAGTTCATTATAGGACAAATGCCATATTACGCGATTTGCAGGCACTTCCATTTCGGCAAGCCCCCGAACTTGTACCAAACGGTCCTTTTCGCAGAAAGTAATGAATGCCGAATGAAGAAGGACTCCAAGTATAACGACAGAAAGTGCAAGGATAATGGATTCCTTGATATAGTTTTTCATACCGACTCCTTTTTTACAAATTACAAAGCCTCCACTCAAAGAGCAGAGACTTCATGATAAAAATACCAAAAGCCATCTTGTTGAAAAGACGGCTTTTTTCACTAGAATTCGATAAAATTAAATACCGAGTTCTTGAACGACAGCGTATATGCCGCGCTTGGTAATAGTGCGAATACCCGCAGTGCTTACGCGGATGGTGACCCAGCGGTCTTCTTCAGGAACATAGAAACGCTTCGCCTGAAGGTTAGGCATCTGCTTGATAAGTTTCTTCCTGTTAGAGTGAGAAACTTGGTTGCCAACGAGACCGGCTTTTCCGGAAACTTCACAAATACGGCTCATACAAAACTCCGTGTTTAATGGGCACAACATTAGTTAATTTGAAGAATTCCGTCAAGTAGAAAGTTCCGGTGGAAGTTGAAACTTTACTTGCTCTCTCATAGTAACCCAGTTTATGACCTCAACTTCTGGAAATTTCCATTGCATCCAAGCCACGACCTCTTGAACAAGGTCTTCTGGAGCACTGGCACCACTGGAAAGCCCAACGGAGTCAATTCCATCGAACCATTCCAATTTAAGGTCTGCGACGCTAGCAATAAGCCTAGAAAGGATTCCATGTTCCGTGCCAAGTTCGCTTAAACGGCTGGAATTTGAAGAATTTTTGGCGCCCACCACTAAAAGCAACTGCACTTTTGAACAGATTTCCGATACGGCGGCTTGACGATTCCCCGTTGCATAGCACAAATCGCCGCGTTCGGGCCCTAAAATCTTGGGGAATCTACTATGCAAAGCCCTAATAATATTCTTAGTTTCTGCCACAGAAAGAGTTGTCTGCGTAATATAAGCGAGCAGTTCTTCATTTTCAAAGGACAGCGTTTCTACATCCGACACATTGCGGATAACGGTGATAGCTCCTCTCGGAAGCTGCCCTAAAGTTCCTTCCACTTCGGCATGCCCAGAATGGCCAATTAGAATAATATGACGACCCGCATCAAAATGACGTTTGGCACTGGAATGGACGCGCTTTACCAGCGGGCATGTGGCATCCAACACCCGCAGGTGCCGGGTTTCCGCTTCTTTATAAACGCTCTCCGCCACACCATGCGCAGAAAAAATGACTGTTGAATTTTCAGGAATCTGATTCAATTCTTCTACAAAAATTGCCCCCTTCGCGCGCAATCTATCTACAACAAAAAAATTGTGAACTATTTCATGGCGAACATAAATAGGAGCTCCAAATTTTTGGAGAGCGCCGTCAACAATATGGATGGCCCGATCCACTCCGGCACAAAAACCTCTAGGATTTGCTAGATAAAGCTGTTTCATTCCGATTTAAGAGTCTGTTTGACAAAGGCAACAAACCCAGCATAAGAAGCGAGAATCTTTTCGCGCTCGTGATTGAGAAAACCGGAGACAACACTAACATCCGGAATAGAACGCGCATCGTAATTCATAGGAGAATCAATTTTAGCAATTGCCCCCTCCCGGAGAAGAGCTTCAATAGAAGCCTGTTGCCCGCGGGAATAAGGCCCGACACAAGTAGCAACGCCCATCTGCAGGGGTTCCCAAAAATCATGGATACCGAGCGTGCGGACAAAAGACCCGCCGATGACCGCCGTTTTGGACGTTCCAAGTATTTCCTGAATTTTTCCATAGCTTGTGACAACAGAAACAGCCCCTTTTTGAACAGAAGGCCATTCCAAAACGACCACATCCATATCCTGGAGCTGATCTCTGAATTTAGGAAGTTCGTCTATAAATCGAGGAACAATCACTACGGCTTCCTTGCGCTTCATTGCTTGGGTAAGCATACGCTCAAGACTCGCCCATTCGCTAAAATGAAACGACAAAAAAGCGGTATCTACGGATGGCGATTCCGGAGCCACAACTTCTTTCTGCGCACGGGCCCAAGCAAGGAGCTTCCAATCGCCACCAATGATAGTCTTGGCCGGAACCGAATAATCTCCGGCAGAAACGAAACGCGTCAAATCAGCACCAGTCTGCATACTCACAAAACCAATCGCGCGAAGTTCGTCCGTATCCAAACAACGATAGAAGCGCCCAGAAACAAGGGCAACCGTAGGATACGCAGAACGTGCCCGCATAGAAGCCAAATAACCCGGCCATAATTCATTTTCCGCAAGCACGAGCATCAACGGCTTCACTTGCTTGATAAAGTTATCGATAGCCCGACGAGAATCGATGGGAGCTATGGAAATGGAAATTCCACCCTCTTCCGCCATCGGAGTTAAAAATTCAAGCACTTCAGCTTTTTGAGTCGTAATGAGAATTTTGGGAATTTCTGGAAAATCAGCCTTGAGACATTTTGCTAAAGAAACTAGCATTTTGCATTCGCCAAGGCTTGCTCCATGCATCCAAAGAAACGGGCCTTCCGGAAAGGGGCCCGTTAACCGGTCTTGAATTCGGAAGCGCTTGTTCAAAAACGGAATTTTACCCGCACTCCACGCTACTACACCAAATGCACTTCGAAGCAAACCCAAAGCAACCATCAAAAACTCCTTTCAAAAAGCCAAACGTTAAAACGAAAGAAAACGCCTGCGCAATACAAGTAACAAACTATAAAACAAAAGCCATACCCAGGTCCATCTATCTGCAATAAAAGCAGAAAAAAAACTTCTTTTACAAAACTTTTTTTGCAAACTCAAGGAAACTTCGGATTTGCTTCCCGGGAAAAATGCAGGCGTTTTTGCAGCCCAATCCCGAAAAGCATCTCCAAAACGCTCTTCCAAGAATTTATCTTCTGCAAAAGCGAGCAGTACTACAAATAAAAAAAGCGCGGAAGCAAACATAAATGTCAGAGTGCACCAACCTAAATGGAGCATCACAAATCCGAGCCCGACACATAAATTGGAGAGATAAAGTGGATGCCTGATTTTTGAATAAATTCCCCAAGTAACGAGTTCCGGGGCCGATTTTTCACTCTCGCGGGAATGTTCCCCTATTACACGGCGGGCTTCCACCCGGAACAAAATGCCCGCGAGCAACAAAAAAGCGCCCGAAACGGGAATCAAATTATGCTGAGCGGGCACAGCAAGTAAAACCAGCGCAAAAAAGCCAAGAATGATACCGCGATATCGATAAAGAAAATTCATTTTGGAAAATTTAGTATTTGGAAATGATTTAGCGCCATATCGTCTAATGCATCATGAGTTGCCAACATCACCCACTTTCCTTTTGATTCTGCCACATCCAAGAAAGCAAGAAGTATCGGCAATCGTTCTTCGCGAGCGACAAAAGAAAACGGCTCATCCAACAACACAATCCTCGCCTGCGAAGCAAGAGCCCAAACAAGGGCCACCTTGGCGCGTTCCCCCCCTGAAAGCCCTTGTTTTTTCAATAATTTTTCTCCTTGTACCAGAGATACAAAAGCAGAAAACTTTTTGTCCGCCAGTTCTTTTTTTACGCGATTCAAAACGAATTCCCGAGGAGGAAGCACCAAGTCCTGCGACACGGAAAAAACGCCATATCCCGCAAAATTTTTAGGCAAGAAAATTTTACCCGCATCCGGTTCTTCCAAGCCAGAAATCAACTTGAAAAATGTCGATTTCCCAGAACCGTTCGGTCCCAACAGAAGAATAGGCATATCAGAAGACAGCGAAACGGATTTGGACAAAAAGACATTTACTTTGTGTGCATAAGAAAAATCAACACTTTCAAAAACAAGAAAATCGCAATCTGCAACTTTTGCATTTTTTTTATGGGGCTCTTTTTCTAAAACAAAGAGGGCCGCAAGCGAGCTCTTGGCCATCCGGATTTGAGGAGAAAGCCGGGCACATTCCTTTACCGGCTTGTAGCAAAGAAATAACGCAGAGCAATAAAGGACCAAGCCGTCCGGAGCAAGGTCTCCTTTTGAAATCATCCAAGCGCAAAACGCGAGCACAAAAAGCACGGCAATCAACGATAGAGATTCCATCCCCTGCGAAAGCACTACTTTGCGACGCCCGACGGACAAGCCCGAAACAAAAACTTGCTTCACTCGTTTAAAAAGGGATTCCGAAATTCGCGATAGATCTTCTTTAGAACTCCACAGCCGGAAAAACCGTTTGGCATTTTCCATCTCTGCCCGGAATTCACCGCGGCTCTGCATTTCCCCCTCCACAGAACCCTTCATAGAATGGAGTTTCTTTTGTACAAAAGAAATTACGGGCAAAACCACCAGCAATAGCACTGCGGTCAAAAGAGGCGAAATATAAAATAGCACAGGCAAAAAAACCACCAGTTGGAGCACCGCCTGAAGAGCCTGCATCAAGGATTCTGCGCTCGAAGAAACAACCTTTACCGCATCGTATGAAACTTGCAGGCGGTTTTCACTCGACGATTCATGAAAAAAGTGAGGGGAGAGAGTGCGCAAACGCCTTATAAACCAGATAGACAAGCCGGATTCAATCCGTCGGGAAATCCGCTCTACCGCATTTCCCCTCAAAAAAGAAAATACCCAGCGCAAAAAAACGAGCAGCAAAGCTGCTAAAAACCATTCCAAAACAGTAAAATCCGCCGTTTTTTGAAGAATTTGCATAAAAGCGCGGATAGCATACAGAAGGGCGGCATCAGCTAAACTCGCCAAAAGGACAAGCGGGAAAAGGCGGAAGAAGCCATAAAAAGCATTCCTTTTAAGCCAATTCGCAAGATTCATAGATTGTTAAAATAGAATTTTTAATGAAACCCCTTGACTTGATGGTTTTGTTTCCTATATTTGGCGTGCTCAGATGAACGCCTCTATCGTCTAGTGGCCTAGGACTCGGGATTTTCATTCCCGCAACAGGGGTCCAAATCCCCTTGGAGGTATAAAAACCCGTCGCGAAAGCGGCGGGTCTTTTTATTTGTAAAAATAATCCCCTTATAAATCGAACTTACGCCTGCATCTCTCAACTTGAAACTAGTTGAACTTGAGTAAAAGAGCGATCTCAAAAGAAAGGATCTGCTCTACATGCGCCGTTTCATCATCCAACTTTTCACGGATCTGGCGGTATTCAATATAAGCGCTCATGCTAGCCATCTTGTTGAATTCATAACCCGCACTCGGACGGATATACCATTCATGCACGCGCGAAGGCACGGTACGCTCTGTCTTCGTAAGCTTAGGATAATATACCGTATAAGGTTTATCGCCAAACGTCCACTTTTTATAAACGCCATCCGTTCCGCTTTCTTCTTCCCACATTTTGTAACCAGTAATCGGTTCGTAAATTTCGCGGATGGTCTTGGTATATTCATAACCGGCCGTCAAACGCAAATCGATATCGCTCTGCAATTTAAAGTACCACTTCCAGAGCTGAAAGCCGCGCTTCGTCTTTAGAGGATATGTAATCGTCAGGTCATTCCCTGCATTGTAACCAAAATCCTTGTACAGGGAAGTTGGAATCCAAGGCGTATAGAAGTATTCCGTCGTATCCGAAGAATTTGCTACTGAATTCGGCCAATTCGTCTGCGAAATCACTTCTTGTTTTGGACGGCGGTCTGCAAATTCCAACTTCAAGAAAGTATTGTCATCAATGCGGATATTCTTCTGCGTAAGAAATGAAATGCGGACAAGCGGATTAAAGTTCCAAGTGGTCGTCCAAGAATCTTCAGCGCTTTGGAACGGTTTGGAAACCCGCGTATAAGTATAGTCTACGCGATGCGTGGTACTCACACTGCGGAACGAATTGAGAAATCCGACACGTTGGGCAAAGTTGGGAATCGTCACGCCCACACCCCACTTCGGCCATACAATCGTAGAATCGGTATAAAGCGGGTATTCTCTGGATTGCGAGAAGTCCTCTTTCCATTGCATATCTGCAACAACGCCGATATCCCAAATAGGAAGAGTAAATCCCGTCGAAAGATTGAGAGTCCGATCCACGCTATGTGTAAAATTTCCCTGATAAACTAATGTATCCACATTGCCATTCCGGTATTCGGCAAAGCGGGTATAATCATCGCGGCTATCTAGCTCCATATCGCCTGACACGATATTCCAAAGCCCGCGGTTCTTATAGCCATTGCCTATCCCCAAGCCGTATAAGTAATACTCGAATGGAGTAACGCCCTGCTGTTCGTAAAGCTGTGCAAGCGTAAAATTTTCGCCCACTGTCGAAAGATCCGTCGTCCACGTAGCTTTTACTTCTCGCCACTTGAGTTTGTTCAAGAAACTAGCTGCAACATTATTATCTCCAAAAAGCTTTGAAAACGTAATCAACTGGAATGAAGGCGAAAATTCAAAGCGGTTCGTTTGAGAAATGGTCCAATAATTCTTCTCTACAGTAGTTTCATCCGTCAAATCAAAATCATCCGGAATCGTCTTTTGCTGAGTAAAAGACGAGCTGAATGCAAATGTCATTGGTAAAAATGAAATTAAGTTCGGATTAAAAGTCGTCTTGAATTGCTGACTGCGGGAACGTTCATTGCGGAGAATTCCATAAGCACGGCCATATTCTCGTTTGCCAACGCTATCCACCCTGTAATAAACTGTACTGTCATAAAGGATTTTATATGTAGAAGCGTCATCCATGTCTATCACAGAGGTATCGCCGCTCGACGAAACTACAGCAACGGTATCATACGGAATCGCGATGACACTATCTGGAGAAACGTAGACCTTTCTATCCGTATGATCATAATCAAAAATGTCGCCTGCTGCAAAAAGGCCGCCGTTATCCGTGCTCCAAAAATTTTCTTTCGCAAAGGCTTCCTGATCACCACCGCCATACATATCGCGGGTAATATTCAAACTATAATTAGTAGTTAGGAATGGAAAAATATTCCAGCGGACACTTGCCTTATGAGAAAGATCCACTGTATACGTAACAACTTTATCCGTCTGAGGTTCTGCATAATCTGGATCGCGATCTTGATCCACATAACGTATATAACTCAGATCAAACAAAGTAAGGTCTATGGTCTGTGGCCAAGGTTCAAACGAGGCATCGGAAAAACTTTTCGCCCAAGACTGCTTTTTGAGTTTTTCAAAGGGTTTGTAATTGAAACGATTATACGTTCCCAAATTATATTCAATAATCGTGTGGTAAGAATAAGTTGAATCGGCACTTGTTGTTGCTCTAGTTTCCGTTTCATTATAGCTGTAACTCCAAGCAGGGCGTTCCAAAAACACCTGCGAAAGAATTTCTGCTACCGGGTTCGTTTCCGATTTATAATCTTTGCTATAACTGAAGCTAAAGCGGCGAGTACGGCTAAACGATTGGTATCCTTGGGATTTTGCGTTATCACGAAGTTTTTGTTCTGTAGAATCATTCGAGACAACTAATTTGCCATTCCAAATATCACCCGCGAAATCAGCCAAATTGTCTTGTGAAAGCTGCAAGTCGTCCGTCGGCTTTAAATAGGGGCGCTCTGTCGTGCTGCTATAGCCCACGCTCATCGGCATGTGCAGACCATATTCATCTTTAAAGAACTTGTTTACATTCAAGCTGGCATCCGCGGCAAGGTCCAGTTGAGATTTGGCTTCGGAAAGAGATGGCTTCGGCGAAGAGCCTGTATTGGAAAGCGTCGCAAAATTTCCATCCTGATACTTGGCAGAACCAGAAATAGAAAGGACATCTGAAAAATTAGTCTGACCGGACATACGAAGTGCATAGCCCCAATCCGTATCCATACCGGAAAGCCGCAAATCGTCTACCCAGAATTCGCCCTCCAAATCCGCAGGAGAAGCATCATCATCTGCAATAATCACAAAACGGATCCAATCTACAGAAGTCGTAGACGGATTACCGACCAATTTCAGCACTTCTTCGCGGTCGCCGCCAATGCTATCGACAACAGGCGTCAAATAAGGCGGAGAACGACCTTTCTTTAGATCAGAAAATGCAGAAAGCTTTTCTGAGAATGCATTGGCAAGCCAGTTCCGCTCATGACAATCCTGCGTGCGTTCCGAAGAAGAACAGGTAATTTTTACCGGTTTAAAACTCCACTCATAATAATCCGTAGAACCATCCAAGGAACCTTCACCGAACTGCAAGGCAAAACGCACTGGCACTTTTGTCGCATCAGTAGTATAATGAATTTCCATTTTCAAACTTTTGTACTTCGTCAAGTCCTTCGTTTCCGAATCAAAAACCCGTGTTGCACCAACAACTTGGCCTGGACTCAAGTTCTTATAATCGAGCACAAGAGCGGTTTCCTTAAGCGCAGCATTCGTTTCCGCATCCCGTTCTGTAGCCGTATTCGGACTCTTGAAGTATGTCCCGGAATTCTCGCGGTTATTCAGCGTACTTACTGTAAGATAAGTCGAATCCGCAGAGGAGGAACGCGTAGAAGAAATGTCTACACTGCTTCCATCCACCACAGCCGTTTGAGTATTTCCATTCGAAGACGTCTCATAAAGACTAGAGACATCCGATCCTTCCCAAGAATTTCCAAGAACAGCAAGACTTACAATCTGCACTTTTGCTTCAGCAACCCCATTACTGATTTTGCCGAACCAAAGACGGGAAAACTGGGATTCGGCTAAAATCGTCGAATAACTTTCTCCATTTGTAGAAACAATCGTATCGAATTGATCAAGAGGTATTTTCCACTTGCGCCAACCATTCTTCAACGTTTCATATTTTGTATCATCATCGCTCGAAAGGTCTATGCGATAACGGACAAAACTGATGTCCTTGTCCAAGGATCCATTTTTGTTAATGTCTTCCGTATCATAAGAGCGCTCACCCGAATTGTTTTCTGTCCCATTTATCGTCACCGGCGGATCACTGTCATCGTCCAAATCATCATCGAAATTATCGCGGGCGATATCCGTATTCGTCGCATCAGAATTAGCACTGTTCTTTATCGTCGAAACGCAACCAGAAATACGGCAATCCCAAATCTCTAAAGTTTCATCCGAACCAGAAAGGCCATCAAGGCCTTTATCATGCAAGGCTGTTGTCGTTCCTAAATCATTTTCACCATCATATTTATCGTTTGGCGCATCGCCATTGATAGAAAGGTCTTCGCTCACAAGGCCCAAATCCAAATAAAGACTGCCCACATTTCCGCGAGCGATAACTTCAATATACTTCTTATCGCTCAAATCTTGATAGTAACTGCTGTTGGGTCGCATCACGCCACCCCAGCTATTGCCCGCTAAATTATCATTCGGGCGCAACGTAAACTTGAGGACAGTCAAACGCTGATTGTCAACATCGCTATTGCCGACTGTCGGATAGATATACTTGTATAATTCCGTATTGTTACTATGCCATATAAATTCACCCTTATGCTTATAATCTTGATTTTCGATATAAGTGCTGGGATCCGTATCAACGCCACCCGGAGGAGATGCTTGATACCAAGAAAGTCTGGACAACGGATATGTCAATCCCGATTCGCTGCTTTCAAAATCTTCAAGGAGGGCTGTCTTGCTGTCGCTCGTATTTGCATTATGATAACTGCTCGCAAATTCTGTTTCGAAACGCCAATTTGATTTTGCCTTTGTATCAATAAATGGGACTTTGTTAATAGCAGCGCTCATCCATTGAGTCGTATCCTGCAAGCGGAGGTTCATTCCCCAGAGGAAACTCGAATAAGGTTCATTGCCGAGTGTAGGAACGCTTGAAGTCGTTGTCTGGCTTTTATAAAGAGCTGTAACTCCGAACAAAGAACCATCACCAAAACCATAATGCGTGAGCGGTAGTTCCGCACGAGCACCTAACAAAACTTTGCTGTCAATTTCAAACAAAGGATCACATTCAAATGATACAGTAATTTCTTTATTAGGATCGAGGGCCCGCTCGCTCAAAAGTTCAATCTGGCCCAACTCATAGTTTACATCATAATCCGTCCCGCGTTCCAAGACTTCAGAACCGGCCTTCAATTTTTCAGAGCCCTCCGAAATATCCATACACGAGCCCGAACTCACGGAATAACTTGAATTAGGATCCCGGACGCTGATAACGGAATTCCGGCGTTTGCCGACACTTTCAAAATAAAAACGGTTCGTAAACTTTGATGAAAGATTATATACCGGCAATGTGTACAGTTTAGCCATTGCGGACGAAGAATCTACGTTCCTAAACGGTTCAAGGCAGTTTTCACGGGCTAAGGAAGCTGCGTTCGACCCCGTGTACCAAGAAATCGGGTGGCAAGGAAGCCACATTTCACCTGTGTAAGAACCCGACGCATCTTTCTTAAAAATAGTCGCATCACCTGTAAGGACCGTTCCCGTAGACGTATCGACCACACCAAGTGTTTTCAAATAAGTACTAGAAACGCCGGACTTGTTCTTTAAACGCAAAATAAAACCCGAAGAACTCTCATCGGAAATTCCAACCGAATAAACATTGCGAAGCATTAATTTATCTATATCCGTTAATTCGGAAAGAGTCGCATCCCATTGAATAAGAACGACTCGCGAACCATCATTGATAGTCGTTCCTGTGCGGCCCGATCCGTCTCCACTCCAACTTGCTGCAATAAGCGTATTCCTTGAAGCCCCTGTCACCTTCACAATGCCAGTGCGGCTGTCGTAGCTATAATCGCTCGACGACATTTCCATCATTCGGTCGATGGTCTTTTCAATAGTTCCGCCATCAGGAGTTATATACACCGCCGTAATTTTTTCGACAACGCCCGAAGTAGTATTCGTAGACGCCCGTTTATAAAGTTTCAAATTTGTTGCTGAATAAGAAGACGTGGTGCGACCAGCAATACCCGCACTGATATAATTACTGCGGGCTTCTTGATTCAAGAAGTAATAACGATACGCAAGGAATTGTTTATCCTGAATTTGAAATTCCGTTGTACTTGAACTTGCATTGATCGTATAAGTTTCTTGGCTCCCGCCATCCTGTGATGCAATCGTCGTGAGCCGCCAGTCGCCGAGCTTCCACTCCGCTTTAATTCCAAAAAGACCTTTGTGATTTTCCGAATAACCCGTAAATTCCGTTCCCGCCAAATTCAGAGACGTAGAACCCGCTTCGACCCGCTGCAAGATATAATCTTCAAATTCATCTTTGTATGATTCCTCATAAACTACCCGAAGCTGATTTTTTATGCCGAGCCCGCTTTCCACATTGTTCACTTCGACCGTAATGTAAGGGCCTATTTTCCCCTTCACCATAAAACTCGGATCATAATTCAATGTAGGAGACGGGAACAGATTATCCTTAGTACTTCCAGGGGCATCATCCAATTCTCCGCGACCACTCAAACGGATATCCATCGTTCCTTGCAAAAGAAGCTTGGGTTTATCAAAACCAAAGTCCTTCATCCAAGCAGGCATGTTCACCGGAATGGAAATGTCAAAAAGAGAACCGTTCTCCGGCTCAGAATAACCGCCCTTCTGTCCTGCAAAAGAATTGAGCCACAATCTGTTAAATCCAATATCATACATATCCATCACGTACGTGGCAAGTTCTGGATAAGTCGCCTCCCAAAGTTCCGTCGTATCCCGGCTAAGCGGATTCACATAGTTCTTCTTGATTTCCAAATCACGACTTTCAAAATCGATATCGTGTGAATAATTAATACTCCGCGGAGCTCTCATTAAAGCACCGGAACCCGCTGCCACACCCCCTTGCGGAAGCAGATCATTCAACGGCGTTACATTTGCGGGAAGAGAAATATATTGAACTTGACTTTTCGAAAGAGCAGAATCAGTAGAAGTAGAATCTGAAACCACAAAAGAATCTACCGCTTCCTGAGCAGAAGACAGAGCAAAAAAGAATACAGAAACGGCAAGAAGCCTTTTCATTCGAAAACAGGTCCGGGCATAAGTTTCCAATATGGCAAAACGGGTTTAAAATACAGAAAATCCATTACAAAAGCCATTTGGGGATTTAGAAAGTAATAAATTTCAAGCATGGAAATTGCAATTGATATTTTGGGAACACTCGCTTTTGCTATCTCCGGAGCATCAAAAGCCATCCAATACAAATTGGATTGGCTGGGGCTCCTCGTTATGGCAATCGTCACAGGAGCTGGTGGTGGAGTACTGCGCGACATAATGCTCGGATCCAACCCGCCAGTCGCATTATCGAATCCGATCTATGTCACAGTCTGCATTGGAGGTGCATTCCTCACCTTGGGTGCGCAGCGCATTATCAATGCATCATCAAAAATCGTCCTTATCGCCGATGCTCTAGGACTCGGGTTCTTTACCGCCATTGGAGCGTCTAAAGCAGAATTCGCGAATGCCGGCCCCCTCGCCATAATCTTACTCGCAACACTTACTGCCGCTGGCGGAGGACTACTTCGGGATATGCTCGTAAGCGAAATTCCGCAGGTTCTCAAAAGCGATTTTTACGCAACGGCCGCCATCGCCGGCGGCATTCTATTTGTCCTGCTTGATAAATTTGGAGTTTCATCTTTGGATGTAAAGATGGCTACCGTTACTCTTTTCACATTTGCACTCCGGATTATAGCTATGCGCAAAAACTTTCAGCTTCCAAAAGCGGAATGAATATCCATATACAAAGTAACGACAAAAACGCCCCGCAAAAGCGGGGCGAAATCCATAAAGGAAAAAACATTAGAGAAAGACTTCTATACCGCCGCGGCATTTCTCCCAAGCAGGATCCTTCGCCACAAGCATATTGAGCAATCTTTCGTAAGTCGCTGTCGTTCCAAAGCCCTTCCATAGACGACGTTCGACATTCTCACCAGAATCCTTGTCTATCGTCGTAATCGTATCGTAATAGGCCTTGTCATCCTTGAATTCAGAAACGAGAATGTTTTTTAAACAATCACTGTAAATATGCGAAGCATATTTCAAAACAGAATTATTAAAATCCAATTCATTATTCACCAAATAATCAAAGTCGCGGAGAGGCTCTCCATAAACAAGCCAATGGCGAAGAGCAAGGGCAACAACCACATCACGCACCGCTCCACGGAACATGAACTTGTCTTCCAAGCGCCCGTTCCACGTAATTTTCGTAAGCGGGTTGTCGTCATTTGCTTCAATGGAAACTCCCTTACCTGGAATCACATTGCGAATCTTGATCGGCAAGCGAGTCAAAAGCTGCCACGCTTTAGTGCACGCAATCGTCCTACGCACGAACTCGCGCTCTTTCGTCGGCGTTACGCGGAGAAAAGCACCAAAGCAACGCTGATAAAGGCTTTCCTTGTCAAAGATGCAATCTGGAGAGCGGCTTTCCGAAATCTTGCCATCCATCATAAACAAGGTCTTGGCAAGTTCCGGACGCATACGCACTTCCAACTTGCGGGTACGCGCTTTCAGACGCACGCCATCCTTATAGACGTAAGTAAATCCTTCTTCTTGATAACGCTGCCAAATAAAGAACTGCAAATCGTCTGCTGCGCGGAGATGGTAGCTGAACACTGGATTCTGACGATTGTTCGCCATCGTTACTTGGCGAAGGAACGTATCCGCCCCAGCATAAGGTACGACGACCTTCACAAGGACGTGCGGATTGACGGGGTTCTTGCTTTTCTTAAAATACTGTTCGTAAGTAAAGAGGCTCTGAGCTCCATTAATAATTTTCGGACGTTCAATCTGGAGCACTTTTTTCCCATCCCGGTCTTTCAAACGAAGATCGTCTCCCGTAAGCGTCATGCCATTATGAAGGAACGGAAAATCCGTTGCATCATTAGCCTTTTCCATTTCTTGGAAAGCATCGATCAGCGCGGCGTTCGTATGCGTCAAATTACCAAGGTAAGTACGGATGTTGCTCGAAACAATAGCCATATTGTGCTTTGTCTTTAAGCGCTTTCCCAAAGCCTGGTGATAATCGAAAATCGTACGGATGGGGCAAAAACCGACAAAGAGTTCCCCACGTCCACTGGTCATATGGAGCGGAGTCGTTTCCATCTCAATGTCAAGCTTATCGTCATTATTGCGAAGATCCTTCGTCAAATCATCATGCTCAGCGACAATTTCCAATTTAGCATGCACTTCTGTTTTCCAGACGCTGAGCTTGCGGCGCATATCCTTAAGCGTCCGTTCCATTTCAGCATCTGTAATGTCGCGACTCGAAAGCGTGCGCAGAACCGTTATTTCCAACGTCTGCATATAAGGGCGGGAAGCCGGAAGATCTTCATCCTCCTCTTCCGTATCTACGTTCAAAACATCCCACGGATCCGCCTCTTCGCGAAGTGACATAAAAAATTGATTTTCCGGATCGCTTGTGCGGAAAACAGCCACCTGCAGCTGTTTCAAATCTCGGGAAAGATTGCGGATCGCCATTTCAAGCGGAGTCGTTTCATCAATAAAAATAAAGAGCTCGAGGAATCCTTGAGAATACTGAAATCCGTGAAAGCACCCTTCTTCATCCAAATTCAAATGGCGCAAAGCTTTAATCCGATCTGTAGGATCGTTTGGATTTAGGCTCAATAAACTCGCTACAAAAGAAAGTCTGCGTTCTTGTGACTTCGTTAATTCCATTTTTTCCTCTGACCTTCATTCACTCCCATAAAGGGAGGTTTAATAAACATATACATAGATAATTAAAATATCACTTCTTGCCTAAAATTTCTAGGAAAAAAAATAATTTCAAAAAATTTACATCCATTATTAGCCTCATAAAATAGTGCACAAAATAGCAAAATTCATACTTTTAACTCCTTTTTCAAAGGGAACTTCCCCAAAATCAATAAAAATTCTATTGTTACGTTTCAATAGGAGACGTTCTCTATGAATCTTCTTGAATGCATTGCTAAAGCAAAAGCGGAAAAGACGCAAAGTTTGAATCTTTCGGACAAACATATCCGTTTATTGCCTACAGAGCTCTTTGAACTCGAATCCCTTGAAGAACTCATTTTGGATGAAAATCTGCTGGTCGAAATTCCCGATGAAATTGGCAAACTTAAAAATTTAAAAAGCCTTTCCATTAGCGAAAATGACCTAATGGAACTTCCAGAAAGCATCTCCGGACTTTCAAAGCTCGAAAACCTCTACTTGGGCTACAACAGCCTTTCCGAAATCCCAGGGACTCTTGGAAATCTCAAAAACTTGAAAAAAGTAAACGTCGCACGCAATCAGCTTTTGGAATTGCCGGAATCCATTGGAAACTGGACTCAGCTTGAAAAGCTCTCTTTGCACGATAACATGCTTTCCAAAATTCCTTCATCTATCGGCAAAATGGTAAATCTCGACAAACTTTACCTTGACAATAACGAGCTCACGACACTACCTGCCTCAATTGGAAATCTCGACAAATTGGAAATTCTTATGGCGTCCGGCAACAAGTTGGTTTCTATTCCAGAATCCATCGGGAACCTCAAATCTCTACGAGAATTAGTCCTAGACGAAAACGAACTCGAAACCGTTCCGACAACCCTTGAAAATTGCGATACCCTCAAGTGCCTTTCTTTGGTAAATAATCCGCTTTCGGGCCCTCTCCAAAAATCACTTACCAGTAAACCGGATTTACGCATAGAAACCTAATCCTTTTTTGAGGGATTGTATGGAAAAGCGATTTTTTCACTCTCTTTTTCTTGCACTCTTCGCCCTGCTAATCTGCAGCTGCACGAATAGCACCTCTACCGTTATTTCTTTTGATTCGGAAGAATTCGATTACAACTATAATTTTCTCTCCCTTTTTTATTATAAAGCGGATTCAGAACTAGGTAGTAAAAAAGACTACAAATTTAGCCCCGATACGGTAAACTATCGCAAGTATCCCGAGGTCGCAAACGTTCTCGTCATGTATCACGAGATGTCCGATCTTTTTACAAAATACTACCCCCACGTTTATTATGACTATCTAACGGCCCTTCTTAACGCCTCCACTGCGGAAAAGACTCCTGGTATGGATGTCGATTCCAATTTGACGGTCGTCCACGTATATCCCAACGGTTCCGCTGCGGATGAAGGCATTAAAAAGGGTGATGTCATTTTATCCGTCGATTCCATTGACCTTGAAGGACTCTATTCGCGCTATACAAAACTCGTAGACTCGAGCAATGCGTCCTCTTTTTTAATTTCACTTGTACGCGGAACAGATACATTAGCCAAAACGGTAGCAAACGAAACGATCCTGCTCCCGACAGTCTTTTTGGATTCTATCAATAAAATTCCCGTCATCACCGTTACCGAATTCACAGATAGCACAAATAATCCGAAAGGAACCGCCGCAGAATTCAAAGATGTCCTAGAAGAAACCGATGGCGCGACATCAACGGTAATTGACCTAAGGGGCAACGGAGGAGGAAGCGTCGATGTTTGCGAAGAGATGGCAAAAGACCTCCTGCCTTCTGGAGATACAGTCATCATCCAAAAATCCGTAGGTCCCAATAAAGCCTACACACAACAAGTTAGTAGCGTAGAATTTGTCAAAACAACAACAAATGGAATCGGCAAAGGCCGCTACTATGTGCTTCTCCTTGATTCTAACAGTGCTAGCTGCACGGAAATCTTTGCCGCCGCAATAACATCTAACTTAAAATCACCTGTGGTAGGGACGCTTTCTTTTGGCAAAGGCATCGGACAGTATTATGTAGAAACGCCCGATCAAGCTTATGGAGCGGCAACAGCCCTCCGCTTTTTAGACAAGAACGGAGAAAGCTATCACACATACGGCATCGTCCCTGACTTTGAAATCACAAATTCAGACTCTGCAATGGCAAAAGCCGTAGAACTTGCAAAGAACGCTACATATAAAAGAACCGCTCGTTACGGGACCTCCGTCATATCCTATTGGCAGCAAGTAAAAAGCAAAAAACTCGTTTCAAAAAATCCTTTCGATTTAAGCAGCATAAAACAAGGCGGCGCTTTCAAAAAAATCTGCCCTGCATTTTAATTCTTCCCAAAAAACATGAGGGGTATTTTTTATGCATACGACCTCTAAAATAGATTACACAGTGCATCAGTTAATGATCCCCTGCGGAATACTTGTGTGCTGAAAAACTCGTCCCGTTAGAGACTCTCGCCTTAACCCTCGTTCTCGAAATACATAATATCTCAATTTGCTTCAATCCCAAGAAACCCAGCAACTTCTAACTTTTCCATTTTAAAAATCATCGTTATGTATTATGGGAATGCATAACGATAACAGAAAGATACTCATATTCATCATCTCCACAGAAAAAAATTCATCTACGAGCGACTGGATGCTCCCATTCCTACATCGTTAGGCGACTCGGGAATTTAGGCTTTAAGCTACTCCTGAAGCCGCAACCTTCAGCAATTTCAGACCTAATTCTACAGGACAGATCCAAACAAATTTTCCACCTCAATAATCGCAATCTGTTTCCATTCTCACAAGCGACGAAATATTTCCCTATTTCGCGAATTTCTCAGGATAGAATATTTTATACGAAACTCGGTAATGAATACGGGAGAATACTTGCTATTTCACAGTGTCTTCAGCTGATGTGTTACTACTTCCACTTTCACTAGTATCCAAAACAAGAATTTGATCAATCGTAAACCTGCGAAATCAACTTAAAATCGCCATTTTTGATAATCCAGCAAAAATTATCCCCTCGAAATTCAAAATTGAATCGAGTCCAGTGTTTACAAGCGTTCCAAAGGAATTGACGGATCTATTCTGGACACCAATGTTCCACTTTAAATTTTGTGACGCGAGTTGATAAACTCGCATAAAAATTTTCTAGCGGCTCCTCAACGGCAACTTATAAAGGGTTTTCAAACTTATAGCCGCAAAAGAATGCATGCAAAATGCAATCATTCATTTAGAGGCTACTTTATTACTGATGATCCGCATTTTAACTTTAACGTTAGAGCCCCCGATTTTCTTAGGACTCATTGCCTCCGTTTTCCTTATTTCTTCGCGGATTAATTTAATTTGTGTTTTAAGCCGCGCCAAGCGCCCGCCTTCCAATTTAGGCGTCGCTATCATTGTCTTGGATCGCGGATCTATCCACTTTCCCTGAGCATTCGTAAAACCCAAATGCAAATGCGGCCCAGTACTCGATCCCGTACTTCCCACACGGCCTATGACCTGACCTGCATTGACTTTCATTCCAACGCAAACTCCACGCTTACTCAAATGCAAATACCAACTTGTCGATTTATCTGCATGGTGAATGGCAATCTTGTTGCCGCTGAATTCATCATATCCAGAAACGATCACCTTTCCTTCTGCGACGGCATGTACTAACGACCCCATAGGACTTCCGTAATCCACACCCTTGTGAAGTTTTCTTACTCCTGTAATCGGATGAATGCGCCAGCCAAACGGGCTTGTGATATGGAGGCGGTCCAATGGATATCGAAGTCCATTAAATATGAGGGCCTCTCCAGATTCTGTGTAATGTGCATTGAATGTGCTCTTAGGATCGGGGTCTTCATAGCGGAAGGCTTCATGATGCCCGACAGTCTTTCCATCAAATTCTGCATAAACTACTTTGCCCGAAATCCAGATGCTGTCTTGATAAAAAGATTCTTCAAGCATCACGCGGAACCGGTCTCCTTGACGAACTCGGGAGAAGGGTATTTTGCATTGAAGGACGCCAGCCACAATCCCCGACATCCTCACAGGAACACCGACGCCGATTAATGTTCCATGCAAAGTACTCCCCGCTTCAATTGTTCCTTCAAAAATAGATTGCCGTATTGTAAGCGGCTTATCTACACGGCGATAATAGAATTCACGATTTTTGGGATCGCGAAAAAGCAAATGAATCGTAGCTGGATTTTCCTCGTAGCGGAAAACTTCAACCAAGCCCTTTTGATTCTTTGCCACATGGAAAACTTGACCCACACGCAAATTAGAAAGTTCAACGCTATCTTCAATCGCAAGTACAACTTGTCGGCGGTCTGCTTCATTCACTTGCAACCGGGCAAGTACTTGATATAAACCTTCACCTTCTTTAACGGTATCATTGAATATTACCAAACCACGATCTCTTTCCTTATAATAATCAACCTCTTCCCGTTGAAGAGAAGCAAGTTCTTTTTTGAGATCCGTGATTTCCTTAGAAAGAGAGTCGGACTTCAATGATTCAAAACACGAAGTAAGAACTAGAGGAATTGATAATAGAAAAAAGAAAAAGATTCGTTTCATCTTGATTCCGTAAAAAAAGAAAAGCCCGCCAAAGCGGGCTCTATTCAAACAAACAAATTACTTAGTTGCAGGAGCCTTATTGTCGTTCATCGCCTTGACGCCGAGGAGCTCCATCTCAAAACTGAGAAGGCTGTTACCTGGAATCTGGGGTTGGCGGCCACGCGGACCATAAGCAAGAGCCGATGGAATCCAGACCTGGACCTTTTCACCGACCGTCATCAACTTAAGCATTTCGGTCCAACCCGGAATCACTGCAGCAATCGGAAATTCTGCCGGTTGACCACGCTTGATGGAGCTGTCAAATTCCTGACCGTTCAAAAGCTTGCCTTCATAGTTCACAGTTACGATGGAAGAATCGCCAGGAGTCGCACCCTTGCCTTCGGTGATGATCTTATACTGAAGACCGCTAGCCGTGGTGACAACGCCAGCTTCCGACTTGTTCTTCGCAAGGAATGCCGTTTCTTCTTCAAGGTTCTTTACAGCGGCAACGCTATCCTTAGCGAGCTTCTCCTGCTGAATCTTCTGAGAAAATTCATTGAGGGTTGCAAATACAAGGGAATCGTTCATCAAATATTTTGAACTATCCTGCTTGTAGCGCTCCATAAAAGCTTGCATGAACACAGCGAGATCCAAGTCGATGGAATCGCGTTGCACAAGCTGGTAATGCGCTTGGGTTCCAAAATGAGCTCCAAGGGCATAACTATACTTATCTTTCTCTGTTACGAGCTTACTCTTTGTGGCGCCCATTTCGTTGCAACCAAAGAAAAACAAAGAGCAAAGTCCCAAAGCCAAAAGCTTTTTCATATTCATAAAAACATCCTCTTTTTAGCGATAAAATTTATCGTGCCTGTAAAATAGCAAAAGAAATTAGCTGCGAAAAGTAGTAGTAAAGGTAATTCTATGGAAAATGTAGTCTCAATTCGCCCTCTAAAGATTGCTGGAATCGGAATTTGCATTTGATAGCATTTAAATATGTCAACAATAAAAAAACCGATTACCCTCACAAACGCCTTCCGTATGACGCTCATTCACTACCGAAGCCTTCGGGAGATGAGTCAAGAAACGCTTGCAAAGAATAGCGGGCTCACAAGGCAATACATTTCACGCCTAGAATCGGGAAATCAGCACCCGGGTTTGGACGCCCTCAGTCGGTTGCTAAATGCCCTAGACCAATCTTTTTCCTCTTTCGGAAAAGATCTGGATAAAGCCCTTCTTGAACAGAGAAAAAACTCTGCAAAAATGGCCGCTGATAAAAAAGGCCCATTTTGGGATGAAAAATAGCATTTTTACGATAGCAATTTTTTAATTTGAGGAGGACTCCGGAGGTTTTATATGTTTTTCGGTTTTGATCCTCTCTATATCGGCATTTTAGCCTTTACCCTCATCATTTCGGGTATCGTATCTGTCATGGTGAATTCCCGTTTTAAAGCCGGGCAAAAAGTCCAAATCCAAAGCGGACTTACCGGTGCCGAAGTCGCCTCAGCCATCCTTTCCGATGCAGGCATCTACGACGTCCGCATTCAAGAAACAAACGGCTTCCTATCGGATCATTACAATCCGATGAACAAAACACTCAATCTTTCTAAAGACGTGTATCACGGAAGAAATGCAAGCTCTGCAGGCGTTGCTGCACACGAAACCGGTCACGCGATACAACACGCGGAAAACTATTTTCCAATGTGGCTACGTTCATTCATTGTTCCCGCAGCGAACGTCGGCAGCAATCTCGGCCCTTGGCTCGTCATTATAGGCATCATTATGATGTCCGCCCATATTCTGATGGGGCAAAGCGTTGCCATCTTCGGCGTCGTCCTTTTTGGCATCGCTACTCTCTTCACGCTAGTGACGGTCCCCGTTGAATTTGATGCCTCTTCAAGAGCCAAGAAACGACTTGCACACTTGGGAATTCTTCAAGAAGGACGCGAACGGCAAGTCGTCGCCGGAGTTCTTTTTGCTGCGGGCCTCACATACGTCGCCGCAGCCATTTCCTCCATTCTTCAGCTTTTATATTGGGCACTCCGGGCAGGTCTCCTCGGCGGACGCAGAGATGACTGATGAGCGAGCCTCTTGAAATAGAATGCCCCCTCTGTCACGGAATCATCACTGTAGACAGGGAAACAGGTAAAATTCTTTCCCATCAAGAAAAGAAAATCCGCCCCTCTTTTGAAGCGTTCCTCGAAAGCCAAAAAACTCGTACAGAAGATTTGAACAAAAAATTTGAAGAAGCTAAAGAAAAAGAAAAGCTCCGCCTTTCAAATATCGAAAAAAAATTCGAAGCGGCAAAGAAAAACAAGGACCTAAAAGATCCGCCGCCCTCAATTATGTGGGACTGAAATTTCCGGGCCAATATCTGAATTTTCTTCTTCAGAATCGACACCATTCTGGGCGTCGGCAACTTCCGGCGGATTTACTTCTTCATCTGGCGGAGCTTCCATTGTCTTTACGGCATCAGCCAAAGCAGAAT
>Ga0172378_10000999_pt1 | contig 25602 bp, 23 predicted proteins | sample GrowelOW332metaG_FD_119755 | JGI IMG/M metagenome (GOLD analysis project Ga0172378, IMG submission 119755) | Groundwater microbial communities from an aquifer near a municipal landfill in Southern Ontario, Canada - Pumphouse #3_1 metaG | ecosystem: Environmental > Aquatic > Deep subsurface >... | reverse complement strand
GACGGCGCAGCGCGAAACGTGCTGGGTGTTCCCGTATACTAGCGGGCCTTGAAACCGCCCGGCGCATTGTTTGCGCCCTAACCGCCCTAACTCTAGAATGGCAAGTCATGAAAAACAAACAAGAAGAGAAACAAGAAGAGAAACAAGAAAATGTATCCGAACCGGAAGTCAAAAAAGCGAACCGGCTGAGAACCATACTCAAAAGCCTCGGAATCGTCTCGGGTGGCGGCGGCATTGCAGGCATCATTCTCGCGATCAGCGGCATCTGTCTCCCCTGTGTGCTTATCCCTCTCGGTTTCGCCGGGGCGGGCCTGATGGTCTTCTTCTCCTTTATCTCCCAGTATAAATGGATTTTCATCGTTGCAGCGGTCGCATGCCTTGTCGCCGCATTTTTCCTCAAAAGGAGAACGACCTGCAAGAATGGCGTATGCCGCATCGATACTCAGAAGAAAAAGAAAACTTTCAAAACCGTAGTGCTCGGGAACTGGAAAGTGTACACTGCCTTTCCCATTACTTTGTTGTGCGCCTCGCTGGTATATCTGTTCATTCTTGCGCCCAAGGGAAATACGGAGGAAGTGAAGAATGTCGCGCCTCAGATGCTCTCCAAAGGAGCGGGAGAGACAACAATTCCGATGGCAAAGCCGCAAGATCCCACTGCGCCGCTTCTCGAAAACGCGGTGATCAAGGGCCCCTCCACAGCGAAAGTCACCATCATTGAACTTTCCGATTATTTCTGTCCCTATTGTTTGGATTTGTACACCCGCTCCATGAAACCCATCCTCAAAAAGTATCAAGGTCAAGTCCGCTTCGCGTCCCAGCAGGTGGTGGTGCTCGATACCATGTCCTATTCCTCGACGCATGCCTCGCGCTGTGCGGAAGAACAGGGACGGTACTGGGACATCCATGAAAAGCTCATGGAACGAGTGCGCCCTTTCCTCGGGCTACCGCACACTTTGTCGAATTTGCGGAAGATGCAGGAGCTTTCGAAGAAAACCACCACGGATGTGCTTACAAAGCTTGCGGGAACCATTTCAGGAATCGACACCACGGTCTTCCGCAGCTGCATGGATTCGGACCGCTACCGCTCCGAGATCGCGCAGACCACAGAAGTCTTCCGGCGTTATGGCTTCCGCGGCGTGCCGGTACTCCTCATCAATAAGCGCCTCGTCAACAGTAACGATCCTGCAGAAATAGACATGATCGTTCAGCAGGAATTGAACCGGTAGGGTTCGCTTTTTTGTATCTTTCGACTATGGCTTATATTGCAATGGCACGCAAATGGCGCCCGAATTCTTTCAAGGATTTGGTGGGTCAGGAACATATCGCAAAGACGATTGAAAACGCGATTCTTGGCGGTCGCTTACACCATGCGTTTCTCTTTACGGGAACCCGGGGTGTCGGTAAGACAACCTCTGCGCGTATTTTGGCGAGAACTCTGAATTGCACGGGTGGCGATCCGCTTGTTCCTTGTGGAAATTGTCCGAGTTGCAAGGACATCGCGGGTGGTAATCCGATGGATGTTATTGAAATCGATGCTGCATCTAATACTGGTGTCGATAATATCCGCGACCTTTTGCAGCAGACGCAATACACGCCGATGATAGGCAAGTATAAAGTATTTGTGATCGACGAAGTCCATATGCTTTCCAAGGGGGCCTTTAATGCCCTGCTGAAAACGCTCGAAGAGCCTCCTCCGCATGTGATTTTCATCTTTGCGACGACCGAGGTGAACAAGGTCCCGCAGACGATTCTCTCCCGCGTGCAGCGCTTTGATTTCAAGCGTCTCTCCACTAAGCAGATTACAGGCCGCCTCAAGTTCATTTGTGGAGAGGAAAAGATCAATACGGACCCAGAAGCGCTAGGCCTTATCGCAGAAAAAGCCGATGGTTCTATGCGCGATGCCTTGACATTCTTCGATCAGGCTTATGCCTTTACCGGCAACGAGATGAATGCGGAATCGGTGCGTTCCGTTCTGGGAATTCCGCCCAACGATCTTTATTTTTCTTTGTTGGAATCCATTGAAAAGCACGATTTGAAGGGAACGTTTGAAGTTGTCGACAAGGCTTCTTCTACGGGTGTGGAGTATGGTCCGCTTTTGGAAGGTTTTGCGAAGTTCATCCGCAACAGTCTCTATATTAAAGTGGGCGGAATCACCGCTGAAGAATTGAACATCTCGGATGGGCTTTTTAGCAAGCTCGGGTCCTCTGCAGTGGAACTCGGGAACGGCGATCTTCTCCGCATTGCCAAGATACTTACGGATTTGCAGGGAAACCTCCGCAGAAGTTCCAACCCTCGGCTTTTAGTCGAGACAGCCTTTGCGAGGATGGCTTACCTCGACCGCCTTACGGATCTCCGCCGGGCGCTTGCGGCCATCAATGACCCTGAATCCCAGGGAAGCAAAAAAAAAAGTAGCTGATCCTGCTTGTGAACAATCAGATCCTCTGCCGCAATCGAAGGCTCTTTCTGCGGCTTCTCCGTTTCCGGCTCCATCTTCTGCGTCTCCGTTTGCCATCGATTTCGACGCCTCTTTTGCTACTTCGCAGTCATTTCGGAGTGTATCCGTGGAGAAGGCTTCTCCTGCTGTAGAAGAACCTCTCATTCCTGAGTTCGGGGATGGTCCGGTTACTCCTCTCGACGAGTTTGAAAGTTTATCGAATTTTGATGGGCAGAATTCCCGATATACCCGCTACGATGTCTGTTCTGCTTGGCAGGAAATTGTCCGCAACAGTTTTTCGGAAGATCTCGGATTCTTTGCGACGAGCCTCAACGGATCTACACTCGAACACGGCGATTTTGCAGAAAATCCATTTCGATTGACGGTCGTCTATCGAGCTTCCCTTGCGTGGGGTTACAAGCAGATGATGGAACGCGATGATTATAAAAAACGTTTGGAAACGATTCTGGAGGATGTCCTTCAGACGAAGGTGAGCATTACATATAAATTGTTGGATCCGCAGCCCGGCGAGGAAATTAAAAATGCCGGACCTGTTTCTCCTTGGGAATCGGATCTGCATAGCGAACCTATATTAGATACTTTTACAAAAATTTTTAGAGCGGAATTGATCGCAACCCGTTCTTTGAGGCGCAAAGATCCGGAAGAACAAGATCCTGAGTGCGTTTGCCAGGAATGATTTTACTCTTACATATAAAGGAATATACAGATGAACATGCAAAAAATGTTGAAGGACTTGCAGAAAATGCAATCCAAGATGGTGAAAGCCCAAAACGATCTTCAAGCCCAAAGCTTTGAAGCGGAAGCGGGTGGCGGTATGGTGAAGGTCGTCATCAATGGGCAAGGCATCCTCACGTCCATTAAGATCAATCCTGATGCAGTGGATAAGGATGATGTCGAAGCCTTGGAAGATTTGGTGATGGCGGCTATCAATGCGGCTAACAAGAAAAAGGATGATTCTTCCAAAGCAAGTATGGACGAACTCACCCAGGGAATGAACATTCCTAGTTTGATGTAAAAAAAGGAATGGAACCTTAATAGGCTCCGTCGCCTTTGAATACTACTTTGAAAGTTTGAGCGACAAGTTGTATGTCCGTTCCGAAATTTCCGTGGCGGACATATTTGTTGTCTAGGCGCATCTGGTCTTCAAAGCCTATATCGCTCCGGCCGCTGACTTGCCAGAAACAGGTAAGCCCAGGAGTAACCGAAAGTCGCATTTTGTGCCACGGGTAATATTCTTCCACTTCTTTCGGAAGCGGAGGGCGCGGGCCGACGACGGACATGCTGCCAAAGAGGATATTGAAAAGTTGCGGTAGTTCGTCTAAGCTGAATTTCCGGAGAATACGGCCCATCGGGTAAACGCGAGGGTCGTTTTTCATTTTAAATGTAGGCCCGTTGGATTCGTTGTATTTTTGCAATTCTTTTTTCCGTTCTTCCGCATTGATGTACATACTGCGGAATTTATACATTGTAAAAAGGCTGCCATTCTTACCGACGCGGACTTGCTTGAATATGACAGGGCCTTTGGGATCGCTTACTTTGACAATGATTGCACAAGTGATAAGTAGCGGTGACAGAATAACAATCCCGCAAAAAGAGGATGCAATGTCGAAAGCCCGCTTGAAAATGGCTTTGTAGCGGGTTGTGATCTTGTTTGCTTGAAATAAAATATCGGAATAGAAAAGTCGCGATAAAGTGAAAAAGTCTCCGTTCCGGGTGTTGAATTTTTCAATAGAAGAGTCCAATTGCTGGTCCTTCTTTTCTTGAAGGCCTGTGTAAATGGAAACTTGAAATACGGGTTGCTTTGTTTTTTTGCGGAGGACGCTGATAAGCCCCGCTTTATTGATGTTGTGGAGTATCTTGCGGCGGAGCCTTTCAAGAACGGGCATGCCGGAGTCTAGGAAGATGACTCCCAAACCGTCTGTTTCATCCAGATAACCGACGACATCTGTAAATTTTGTTTCGGTGAGCACAGAAAGAACTGCGATTTTCCAAGCGCGGATAAATCCGGAATCGGTTTTGCCAAAACCGATGAGGTCGAATTGTCTTGTAACTATTTTGAAATAGAGAAATTGCCTTTGCGTCCGGTTAGTCCGGAGAAATTCTTCCCTGAGCCGTGCTTTAAAAAGTCCTGTGGGATAGACAGTATTCCCGATATCCTTCGGGGAGAGCAAGGTTTCTAGCTTCTGTTGCGTAAATTCGCTTTTCACGTTCCAAATATAGATTCTCTTTTTCTAATTTTAAAACATCGTTTTTTATTGGAGTTTATTATGCGTATTGGACTTATTGGAACTGGAACTGTCGGCGGCGGCGTTATTCAAATTTTGGAATCGAAAATTCCCCTTTACCGTGAAAAATTGGGACTCGATCTGGAACTAGCCTGTATTTGTGCCCGCACGGAAGAAGAACTTGCCCCTTTTAAGTCCAAAGGCTATAAAACATCCGTTGATGCTATGGCGATGATTGCCGATCCTTCGATTGACGTCCTTGTGGAACTCGCGGGTGGTTATGATATGCCCCGCAAGTGGATTACGGCCGCGTTGGAACACAAGAAGCATGTCGTTACCGCTAATAAGGCGATGCTTGCTAAGTATGGCCACGAATTATTCCCTCTTGCAGAAAAGAATGGTTGCCATATTCTTTTTGAAGCTGCCGTCGGTGGGGGCATTCCCATTATCCGCAGCATTCAAGAAGGTTTTGTCGGTAATGAAGTCGAACATTTGAGTTGTATTATCAATGGTACTTGCAATTATATTCTTTCGCGGATGGGCGAAAGCGGACTTTCTTTTGATGCTGCGTTGAAGGAAGCCCAGGAGAAAGGCTATGCGGAGCGCAATCCGACTTTTGATATTGAAGGTACGGATTCAGCCCATAAGACTGCGCTTCTCGCGAGTCTTTGCAGTGGCAAGTATGTCGATTTTGAGAAGATCCATGTGACGGGGGTTTCTCATATTACCGCTGAAGATATTGTGAATGCCAAGGAACTCGGTTACAAAATCAAGCTTCTCGGCATTTATGCGAAGGGACCTGATGGTAGTGTCGATGCCCGCGTTCATCCGTCTTTTGTCCCAAATGAGCACCTCCTCGCGAATGTGGATGGCGTTTTGAATGCAGTCTATCTCCAATGTGATAATCTGGGCCCTACACTTCAGACAGGCGCTGGCGCTGGACGCTTGCCGACTGCAAGTGCGGTTGTTGCGGACTTGGTTTCTCTTGCCCGTTCTACGGATACCGGCAAACGAAAGGCGATTCCGATGGGATGGTTCAACAAGGAAAATGCGGCAAAGCTTGTTCCGATTGAGGATACTTATTCCCGGTATTATCTCCGCTTCACGACCCGCGATGCTTGTGGTGTCCTTGCTTCCATTACGGGAATATTCAGTGAGAATGGAATCTCCATTGAATCCATTATTCAGAAGGGTGTAAATGATCCGGGCAAGGTGAGTATCATCGTTGTTTCGGAACGCACCAAGGAAAGCAAGATCCTTTCTGCCTTGAATTCCATCGACGCACTTTCTAGCGTAGCAGAAAAGAGCCAGATGATCCGGTTTCTGAAGTAGGATTGTCAATGATCCGGGCAACGACTCTAGAACGCCTTTTGCATCTTGTTGGAGATTTTGCATCTCTGATGTTGTGTTATGCGATGGCCTTCTGGGTTCAATTTCACAGTGGTTGGATCCTGGATAAATTTGCACCGCTCAAGGAATTTTCTGAGTATGTCCATGCCGGAGTTTTTTTAAATCTCGGCTGGATTGCGCTATTTGCGCTCCTCGGAATGTATCGTTCCTGGCTTCTTCTTTCCCGTACGCTCCAGATTCTCCGGATTGGCCGGGCTGTACTCATTGGCCTCTTGCTTGTCTTCGTCGGACTTTTCGGGTCCGAGTTCGTGGGCAAGCTCATTGCAGGTGAATCCGTCTCTTCAAACTATATGTATGGGTCCCGGGTTGTCTGGATTCTTGCGTATGGTGCGGGCGTATTTATTTTAGTTGTACTTGTCCGCTTGCTGATAGCCCTTTTCTTGCGGAGTTTGCTCCGCAAGGGTTATGGTGCTAACAACGTGCTTGTGTTGGGTGCAACTGATGCCGGCAAGGAAATCGCTTTGGCGATCGTTTCTGCGCCGGAACGCGGCCAGCGGGTGCTAGGTTTTTTGGATGAACGCTATCAGGTGATGGAACATTCCTTTGCGGGATTTCCCGTGCTAGGAAAGTATTCCGACTTAGCCCATATTGCCCGGAAGAATCGCGTATCGGGAATCATCATCTCTCATGACAGTTCTTCGCTCCAAGAAATTACGCGAGTACTCGCTTGGGCTTGTGATTTGCCGCTCCATATCTATGTCATTCCCGGTCTCTATGATGTCATCAATGGACATTATAAGATGAACTTGGTGCACGGATTTGAACTTCAGGAACTTCTCGCTTTCAATATGCCGCCTTGGCAAGTGAACATTAAACGCGTAATGGATATTGGCGTTGCCTCGTTCCTCTTGTTTATTACATCTCCGATTTTTCTTCTCGCTTCCATTGCAATCAAGCTCGATTCGAAAGGCCCTATCTTTTATTCTCAGGAACGCGTAGGTCTTTATGGCAAACGCTTTATGGTCCACAAGTTCCGCACGATGCGCACGGATGCTGAAAAGTTGGGCGCACAGTGGGCGACTAAGGATGATCCTCGCATTACCCGCGTGGGCCGTCACCTTCGCAAGATGCGGATTGATGAACTTCCGCAGCTTTTGTGCGTACTTAAAGGAGATATGAGCATGGTAGGGCCGAGACCTGAACGCGCCGTATTCATTGAGAAGCTTCGCGAACAGATTCCGTTTTATATTGGCCGCCTCAAAATGAAGCCCGGACTTACTGGGTGGGCTCAGGTGCGCTATCATTACGATACGAGTATCGAGGACGTACAAAAGAAGCTTCAATATGATATGTATTATTATGAAAATATGTCCTTGCTGCTTGACATACAAATTCTTTTCCGCACTGTCTATGTCGTGCTCACGGGCAAAGGTGCTCAATAATGAAAGAATTCAATATTGATGAATTTCCAAAAGAAGACGCTTTGAAACTTATCCGCCTCGCTCTTTCCGAAGATGTGCGCACGGGTGATGTGACTAGTGAATGGACCATTCCTGAAAACCAGATCCAGACTGCAGTGCTGATTGCAAAAGAAACTGGAGTCCTCGCCGGGCTTCCGGTAATTGCCCTCGTTTTTGAAGAACTCAAGGCGAATGTCAAAATAGAGCTTTTAAAAGGCGATGGGGAAAAGGTTGCGAAGGGCGATTTAATTGCGAAGCTCACGGGTCCTACAAGATTTTTACTCACAGGAGAGCGCACTCTTCTCAATTTTATCCAGCAACTTTCAGGCGTGGCGACGGTGGCTAGTGCATATGCAGAAGCACTTCTTCCCGGCAAGACGCAGATTCTAGATACCCGCAAGACGCTTCCCGGCTTCCGCACTCTCCAGAAGTATGCTGTACGCGCTGGAGGCGGTTCCAATCACCGTATGGGTCTTTTTGATATGGTTCTTGTGAAGGACAACCATATTGCGGCTTGTGGCGGAGTTCTCCCTGCTTTTGAAACTGTCAAGAAACATAATAAGCAAGGTCTGCGGGTTGAAATTGAAGTGGAGAATTTGGAAGAGCTGAAAAGCCTTTTGAATATCGGTGTTGACGTCATTATGCTCGATAATATGACAAACGGGATGATGAAGGATGCGGTGAAGATTGTCCGTGAAAGCGGTGATAAAAAAGTACAATTGGAAGCGAGCGGCAATATGAATTTGGCCCGAGTCGAGGAACTCAAGAATTTCGGTTTGGATTACATCTCTGTGGGAGCTCTCACGCATAGTGTCAAGGCTTTGGATATTTCAATGAGGATCCGTTGATGTCGAAGACGGCTTCTTGCACGCTTGCGGTAGATGTAGGCAATACGCATACAGTAGTAGGCCTTTTCAAAGGTGAAAAGGTAGTGGACCATTGGCGGCTCACGACGCGGAATGAAACGACTTCTGATGAAGTACTGAACAGGGTTGCCGGTCTCCTCCGCTTTTCGAAGGTAAAACAGAAAGATATTACGCACATCGGCCTGAGTACGGTCGTTCCTTCGCATGAACGCCCGTGGATCAAGGCCTTGGAATTTTTGATCCCGATTCCTGTACAAGTGGTGACTGACAAAAATTGTCTTGGCCTTAAAATTGCTTATCCAAATCCAGAAGCGGCTGGCGCTGACCGCCTTTGCAATATACTTGCTCTCCGCGAGCGCGGGCTAAAGGATGCTATTGTCGTGGATATGGGCACAGCGACTACGTTTGATGTGATGAAAGAGGGCGGATTTGTCGGCGGCCTTATCATTCCGGGCATTAGTGCGAGTTTGGATGCGCTCACGGAAAAGACTGCGAAACTTGTTCCTGTAACGATTGAATGGCCTAAGAAGATTGTGGCGGATAATCCCGATGATGCGATTCGCGCCGGTCTTCTCTTCGGTTTTTGTGCGGAACTTGAAACGCTCATAAAAAAAATCAAGAAAGAGATGCATTGGAAGGAAGTCCCTGTATTTGCCACGGGTGGTTGGGGCAAGACGATTGCCAAGCGCACTCCTTGCATCGATACTTATGATCCTTATCTGACTTTGGAAGGTATCCGCCATGTTGCAGAACGCGGAACGGATGCGTCATTTTATGAAGAAGAGGAGGAAGACGAGGTATGAGAACTCTCGTTACGGGCGGAGCCGGCTTTCTGGGCTCGCATCTTTGTGAACGCCTCTTGGCGGATGGTCATGAAGTTATCTGTTTGGATAATTTTTTTACAGGAAACCACAAAAATATAGAGCACTTGAGTTCCAATCCCCGGTTTGAACTCATTCGTCATGATGTGACGGAACCGATTCTTCTCGAAGTCGATCGCATTTTTAATTTGGCGTGCCCTGCAAGCCCCATACACTATCAGTTCAATCCCGTGAAGACGATCAAGACGAGCGTGATGGGCGCTATCAATATGTTGGGACTTGCGAAGCGCGTAAAGGCCCGCATTCTGCAAGCTTCAACGAGCGAAGTTTATGGCGATCCGATGGTGCATCCCCAAGTGGAAGACTATTGGGGCAATGTGAACCCCATTGGCATCCGTAGCTGTTACGATGAAGGCAAGCGCGTTGCGGAGACGCTCTTTATGGATTATCACCGGCAGAATCACGTCGATATCCGCATTGTCCGTATTTTCAATACATACGGGCCGCGGATGCTTCCGAACGATGGCCGCGTAGTGAGCAATTTCATTGTGCAAGCGCTCAAGGGCGAAGACCTCACCATTTATGGCTCTGGCAATCAGACCCGCAGTTTTTGTTATGTATCAGACCTTATTGAAGCGATGGTGCGGATGATGGACCAGGACGATTGCATCGGACCTGTGAATATTGGAAATCCCGGCGAATATACGATGCTTGAACTTGCGAATAAAATAATTGAACTCACCGGTAGCAAGAGCAAGATTACTTTTCTAAGCCTTCCCTTTGATGATCCGAAGAAGAGAAAGCCCGATATTTCTAGGGCAAAGACAATACTTTCTAATTGGAGTCCGACCGTTTCTTTGGATGAGGGCCTTAAAGAGACGATAGAGTATTTTGCTTCAACATCGAAATAGCAGGGGGATATGCAGAGAAACAGGGAACTCCTAAAAAAGAATGCCGCCGAAATTGCGCGGGCGAATAACGAACAATTAAGGACGATTTCCTTGATTCTTGTGGCTTTGTTTGCTCTGGTAATGCTTTTTGAAATTTTGTTTACTGGATGGACAAGCGATTATTTTTCTCATATTCTTTTAACGATTATTTCTCTTGGGTTCTATTTCTTTTCTAAGACGTTTTTAGAAAAACCTGGTTTTTTTTCTATTTGGTTTGTCTATCTGTTCTTTACTGTCCTTATCGCTTTTGCCATCTATTTTCATTTGGGGTCGCCGCAATTGACGACTTTCATGTACACGTGTACGATCCTTCTCTTTCCTGCGTTTATTGTAGATTATGCGTTTCGTGTTAATTTGTTCTTGTTCTTGGTGACGCTCGCTTTTGCTGTGTTGGCTTTTGTTTTTGAATCTTGGGAAAAGATGCTTTCGGACATTGTGAATGCGGGTTCTGCTTTTGTCTTGAGCGTTATTGTCGGCAGAGATTTCCGCAAAACGAAGCTCAACGCAATAGAACGCGCGAGGGAACTTTTCGTGGAACGCAATACGGATCCTCTTACAGGATTGCCCAATCGCCGGGATTTGTTTGAGAGGCTCGCTAGTTTGGATAAGAAAGGTTTTTCTGTTTTATCTGTGCTGATGGTCGATATTGATTTTTATAAGAAGTTCAATGATTCGTATGGACATCAGCGAGGCGATGAATGCTTGAGAATGCTCGGCAAGTGCTTTTCGAATTTTTCGGAACGGACGGGTATTAAATTTTTCAGGTATGGCGGAGAAGAATTTTTGGCGCTTGCGGAGTGTTACTCCTATTCTTCAATGGGGGGGATCGCAGAAGATTTGCTCGAAGAGGTGAAATCTCTGGACATTCCTTTTGATTATTCTTCGACAAAGCGGGTTACCGTAAGTGCTGGCTATGCGGAAGCAAAAGAATGCAGTGCAAAAAATTGTGAGAACTTGATCGGTATGGCCGATTCGGCACTCTATTATGCAAAAGCGCAGGGCCGTAATCAATCTGTAGGCTTTTTAGACTGCGATGAAAATTTCAATTTAAAGGCTATGACCACAAATAGTTCTTTTCGCCGCAGAAAATAAACGCATTGTTGGTTTTTATCTTCTTTAATTCTATTTTGTTCATATAATAATTGAGGTTTCTATGAATCCAGTAGCCATTCTAGGCATTATCCTTGCGGTCATCATCGCTCTCGTTCTCTTGGCCTTTATTGCCAAGTTCTTTAGCCTTTGGTTGCAGGCGCTGTTTTCCAAGGCGGGTGTGAGCATGTTCCAGCTGATCGGAATGCGCCTCCGCAAAGTTCCGCCCAGAGTTATAGTCGATTCCCGCATTTTGAGCTGCAAGGCGGGTATGCCGGTGGATACGAACCTTTTGGAAGCTCACTATATGTCGGGCGGTAATGTGCTCCGCGTCATCCAGTCTTTGATCGCTGCGAATAAGGCGAACATCAAGCTCGATTTTAAGCAGGCTGCGGCAATTGATCTCGCCGGTCGTAATGTACTTGAAGCTGTGCAAATGTCGGTGAACCCGAAGGTCATCCAGACTCCAAAGGTGAGCGCGGTCGCTCTTGATGGAATTCAGCTCCACGCTGTTACCCGCATCACGGTTCGTGCAAGCATTCAGAAGCTTGTCGGCGGTGCGGGCGAGGAAACCGTCGTTGCCCGCGTTGGCGAAGGTATTGTATCGTCCATCGGTGGGGCGAAGAGCCACAAGGATGTGCTCGAAAATCCAAATATGATTTCTAAAAAAGTGCTTGCGTCCGGCCTAGATGCGGGTACTGCTTTTGAAATTCTTTCTATTGACATTGCTGATGTGGATGTGGGAGAAAACATCGGTGCCCGTTTGGAAACGGACCGAGCCGAAGCCGACAAGAAGATTGCGCAGGCGAAGGCTGAGGAACGCCGTGCGATGGCTTTTGCTGCGGAACAGGAAATGAAGGCCCGTGTTATGGAGATGCGCGCAAAGCTTGTGGAAAGCGAAGCTCAAGTGCCGATGGCGATGGCTGATGCTCTCCGTTCCGGTCGTCTTGGCGTGATAGACTATTACAATCTGAAGAACATTCAGGCCGATACGCAAATGCGCTCGCAGCTTGGAAACTCGGATCAATCTCAGGCGGGTCAACCCAATACTTGATCTAAATTATTATGGAAACAATCCTCATTCTGGTTGGTTTAGTTCTTCTTCAGGCTGTCCCTGGATGGCTTAAGAAACGCGCTGAAAAAAAACGTGCCGAAGCACAGCGAGTTTCGAGGCCTGATACCAGCTACCCTGTGGGGAAGAATGAAACTTCAGAAGCTTCTTCGGAGTCCCACGATTCCTTGCAAGACCTTATCCGCAAGTTCAATGAGGAGCAGAAGAAGCGCTTTTCTGATGAGGATCTTCCGCCGGGCGGATCTGCGGAAGAATCGGGAAAAGAGAGCGGTGGAGAAGAGGCGGAAGAAGATCTTCCTGATGAAGAAGGCTTTCCTCCAGAACCTTTAGAGGAAGACCTTCCTGCCAAGCCTGTGTTTGAAGAAAAGAAAAAAAATGTAGAAGTCAAGAAGCATTTTGAAACGGCTTCTTTCGAAGGCTCGTCTCGCCCGGCTCCGGCTCCATCATTGATGGTAGAACCCGCGAATAAGGCTCCCGTGCTTCACGTAGAAGATGAACTGGAAAAGATTCATTCTGCGGCGTGGAAGGACGAAATTGGAAGGGCACCGAAGTCGGTGGATGGCGCAACGCAAGGGCGTCCGGTTCTTTCTTTGAACATAAAAGAAGCCCGCAAGGGTTTCTTGTGGGCCAAGGTGTTGGATGATCCCCGCTTTAAGAGGCGCTCTCCGTTACCGCTCAATCCCTATTCGTATAAGGGATAAGAATCCAGCACAAGAGATAGGCCAAGATGCCTGTCCCGAAAGAGATTATTGTTCCGACAATCCAAATGATCCGCACGATAGTCGGGTCGATGTTCAGATATTCGCCGAAGCCTCCGCAGACTCCGGCGATTTTCGCATTCTTTTCAGAAAGAGTCAATTTTTTCATGGTTTTTCTGTTCCTTAGTAAAATATTTCAATCAAAAGGGGTTTCATTTCTGATTTATCTGCGTCTTTAAAAGAGTAACTCATTCAACCAAGGAGATTATATGAGTGCTTTTTTTAAAAATATTAAAATTCAAATGATTTTTTTTACTTGGATGGCATTATTTTTTGCATCCTGTTCAGAAAGCGGAGAAAAGAGCGTTTTCCCGGAATCAAATGAAGCTTCTGTAAGGTTTGAGGCCGCCTTGGCGACGGTTCCGCTTGCGGATAGCCTCGTTTTGGATTTATCCGGGCCCGAAGCTCTACACAAGAGCTATACTGAAAATTTCAGTGATGCGAAAATTTCGCTAGTTCCCGGGGTGTGGAATTTTAAGGCGAGATTTTATGCGAATGGAATTCTTTTGCAGCAGGGCGAAACTTCTCAGATATTGAAGGCCGGAGATGATGTGAATATCTCAATAAATATGCATGCCGTTGCCGGGTTTCTCTATGTCAAGATTCCATTGGGCGCAGGCAACCCACTCGGCATTTCGAGTGGCAAATTGGAAGTTTCTGGGGCGGGGGCGTCAGAATCGGAAGCATTTTCTGTTGACAAGCTTTATGCGACTGTGGCGAGTGGTATTCTCAAGCTGGATTCCTCTTATTCGGTGAAGCTTTTCCTTTTTAATTCGCAACGGGATACTTTGTACTCATATTCTGGGACGGTTTCGCTCAGTTCGGAAAATTTTGTTCCTATATGGGATATTTCCTCTCTGCGGGCGAATGCGCGGTTTTCGATTGTGAGCGATTCTTCCGCTTCGTTCTCGGCAGTAGGGCATTTACCGTCTAAGACGCGTGGGCCAAAGGCGGGTGATTTGTTTATAACGGAATTCAGTGTTTCCTTAAAACCAAAATTCATAGAGTACTACAATTCTTCGCTGGATACATTAAATCTGGATGGTTGTGCAATGGCGTTTCTATCGGCATCATCCTCATCCCCGAAAGATTTTGTGGATACATTGAACGCCGTAAAATTACCACCACAGTCGTTTTTTATTGCGGGTTCGGATAGTGCGGATTTTGCTGATGTTAAAGGCTCATTGACGATGCCGTCTACAAAAGGTTCTCTTATTTTTCACTGTCGAGATATTATAATAGATTCTCTTTATTATGTAAACACCAAGGATGCTGGAGACTCTTTGCAGGCGTTTCCCATATCGGATAAAGGAACAACTCAATTACCTCTCCTAAATTTTGATAAACGTTCAAGTGGAAATGCTTGGTGTGCTGGAGAACCTTCTCCCCATACGGAGACGTCTTGCAAATAAATTAATTATTGGTACAAATAAAGCCCGCTCTATCCAGGGCGGGCGTTGCTGCATAGACGTTTACGCTATCTGGCCTTGCGGTTGTCCATCAGCCTTCTATGCTTTTCGCTGGGTGGGGAGATTCCTTTTTGCTGGTGATAGCCGGGTTGAGGCGACGGCCGCATGGGGCGGTACCATCCGGGGCGCGGGTAGGGCCCACAAATATCCGCTCCTTCGTGGCAAAGCTCGCAGACGGAGCGCGGGCTGCAGTTATCCAGCCGGCTATCGAAATAGAGGTCTCCGTAATCAGAATAACGCTCTTCGTAGCAGGCTTGGCAAGCGCGTTCCCAAGTTCCGAACGAGCAAAGATCATATGCGGAAACGGTGCATACGCAAGTACTGCCCGAGCATGTTTGACAGTGATAAATTCCTGCGCGGTCGTAGTAGCACCATTTTTCGGTAACTTCGTTATTTGGCGCTACTGTCACGCATGAAGAATAAAAAACAAGCGTCCCAGCAAGGGCTGCTTGCATTAGGATCGCTGTTTTTTTCATTTGTTAGTATTCCTCTTCGGATTTTAAATCGCGGGACATCAGCCCTTCAATCACATCCATCGGGTTCTTTTCGTTGAAGAGCGTTTCATAGACTGCGTTCACAATGGGAAGCTCGACGCCGACTTTTTCTGCCAGCGCCTTGGAACTCTTGCAAGTAGGTACACCTTCTGCGACCATTTTCATGTGGCTCATCACTTGCGTAAGAGTTTCGCCCTTGCCGATGCATTCGCCTACATAGCGGTTTCGGCTATGCTGCGAGAGACAGGTGACGATCAAGTCTCCCATGCCGGCAAGGCCTGCGAATGTGCGGGGGTTTGCACCCATTTTGCGCCCCAAGCGGCAGATTTCTGCTTGTCCGCGGGTAATGAGTGCTGCGCGGGTATTATCACCGGCGCCGATCCCGTAAAGAATGCCGGATGCAATAGCAATGACGTTTTTGACCGATCCGCAGAGTTCGACGCCAATCTGGTCCGTGGAGGTGTATACGCGGAGATACTTGTTGCTCATCACTTTTTGCACTGCTTTTGCAGAATCTTCGTTCGGGCAGGCTGCGACGATTGCCGTATTGATGCGGCGGGAAACTTCTTCAGCGTGAGTAGGCCCGCTGAAAGTGACCATGCGGCCGTTGTCTAGCCAAGGAACGTTAGAGAGAATCACTTCGCTCATGCGTTGGAGCGACCCTTCCAGAATGCCTTTGGTTGCACAGACAACGATGGGTTCCTTTCCCTTTGGCGGGGTCCACTTGGCAAATTCCTTTGCTACGTTGCCCATAAATTGGGAAGGAACTACGATGAGGACCATTTCTGCATTTTCGAGGGATTTGTTCATGTCCGTCGTATAAACGAAAGAATCCGGGAAAATTACGCCGGGAAGCTTATCTTTGTACTGATGTTCCTTGTAAAGTAAATCGACTTCTTGCTGTGAAAAAGTCCAGAATGTGACTTTATGCCCATTGTCATTAAGGACTTGTCCGAGGGTAAGCCCCCATCCACCTGTGCCGAGTACTGTAACGTTCATGATTTTATTTGACCTTTATGTAAATAGAGTACAAGAATAAATTACACTTTTTTGCGCTTGCTGCCAAAACCATTCTCTGTGCCGTTCATCAGACGCTTGATATTAGCCCTGTGCTTGAAAATGACAAACGCGGCGACGATCCATGCGACGGCGAGTACGCCTGCGTTGATTTGGTCGTGCGGGTAAATGTCCGGCGCGAGGAATCCGAATGTGGAAAGTCCGGCGAGAGCCGCACAGGCGACTATGCTTCCGACAGAAACATATTTCGTTGCGAGAGTGAGAATGAGCCATACGGTAAAGGAGAGGAATGCGGTTACGGGAGCGAGGGCGAGAAATACGCCGAATGCCGTGAGAACGCCTTTGCCGCCGCGGAAGCCCGCGAGACAGGTGAAGCTGTGCCCAAGTATAGCGAGAATCCCGCATACGAGAGGGAGCCACGTATAATCCGGTCCACCGTGTGCTTTAGAGGCGTTGTTCAAGATTTGGGCTATTGTCGGTGCGAGGAATCCTTTGCAGAGGTCTACGAAGACGACTGGAATGGCGGGCTTTGCACCGAGTACGCGGAATGCGTTCGTGAGACCCGCATTTTTGGATCCGTAATCCCGGATATCGTATTTTCTACCGTTGACGATCTTTCCGACCCAGATTGCGGTCGGAATCGACCCCAGTAGGTATGCTAGAGGTAGCGAGAGTAAACTGTTCAAGGTCTTCGTCCTTTCTTAGAATGAGTTTGCTGTCGAAGTTCAACCGGAGCGGGGCGCCGTCCAAGTGGAATTCTTCGAAGAAATATTTGAGAAGGTAGCGCTTGTAAGCTTCGTCCACCGCTTCCGGCTTTCGCGTCTCGATGTCGATGACCGGAGGTTCGATCATGATTTGGCAGGCGCGGGTAAGCCGTACCAAACGGCCTTGGTGAGCCGGATGCGGATTCTTTTCGCAGGCGTCTGCAAAAGCTTTAGCTAAGTGGTCGCGCCCGAGGACTCGGCGGCAATTGGCATATACGGAGCGGATTTCTTGAATGATGCGGTGTACGCGGAGGCCTTCTTTGGCACTGATGGAAAATGTCGGAACGAATTCTAGCATCGGTTCCCGTTCGCGCATGTCTTTGATGATATGGTCGAAGGATTTTTCCGTCTTGTCCGGGAGAACGTCCCACTTGTTGAGGATAATGATGAGTCCCTTGCCCGCTTGACGGATGTCCTGAATGATGCGGAAGTCCTGTTCGCCTAGGCCAAGCGTTGCGTCGATGACGAGGAGCGAAAGGTCGGATCGGCGGATGCTTTCTTCCGTGCGCATGTTGCTAAATACTTCTACTTCATCTTCGACTCTGGCTTTTTTGCGAAGTCCTGCCGTATCGGTTACGACGAATTTTTCGCCATCGGCCATGAATGTGCAATCGATGGAATCGCGGGTGGTTCCCGGGATGTCCGAGACGACGACTCGGTCTTTGCCCAAAAGTTTGTTGAGAAGAGTGCTCTTGCCGGCATTGGGGCGTCCGAGTATCGCAAAGCGGATGGGACGTACTTCTTCGGCGGGAAGTTCTCCCTTTTTGGGGAGAAGCGAAACGACTTCGTCGAGGAGCGAGAGGCAGGCGTAACCCGTGAGCGCGCTGATCGTCCGCGGTTGGCCTAAACCGAGCGGGAAGAATTCCCAGCTCTCGGAGCGCTCTTCCGGAATTTCGCTTTTGTTCGCGACGAGAATTACTTGCTTATCGAGTTTGCGGATCATGCGCGCAAATAGATCGTCAAGTTTGGTGATGCCCACGCGGACATCGACCATAAAGAGCACAAGGTCGGCTTCCTTGATCGCCGCAAAGATTTGCTCGCGGACGTTTGCCGCTAACACGTCGACGGTGTCATCGGGGAGAAATCCTCCCGTATCGACGACGGTGAAAGTTGTTCCTGCATATTCGGCGGTCTGGTAATGACGATCGCGGGTGACGCCTTCTCTATCGGAGACGACGGCAGCCCTTCGGCCGAGAATGCGGTTGAAGAGGGAGGACTTGCCCACGTTGGGGCGTCCGACGATACAGACTATTGGTAATTTTGCCACACATCAAATATAGTAATTCGGTAGCATTCCTGTCGCAGAGGAGGAATTCTAGTTGGAATGCCAAAGGTTTTTGTATTTATCGAGGCGGCGATATTCGGGGCAAAGGCGTCTTTTCCCGGAGATTTTTGGAATGGAAAGGGATGAAGATATGAACGATGTTACTATTTACTATTGGCCGGAATAAATCATCCATTACTTTGGATGCCTTGTAAATACAGGGTTTGATTCAATTTTGAATTTCGTGGGAGAAGGCTTTTGCTGGTTTTGAGAAACGGTTGTTTTGAGTGGTTTTGCAAGTTTAAGGTGGGCCAAATTCCTGGATGCTGTTGATCGATATGGACTTTTTCCGGGGCGTTGCGGGGTGTCCCCGCTGAGGGGGCAGTGGAAGACGCCGGCGTAAATTTTTGGTGTGCGACATTAGGCGGCTGGAGCGCGGGGGAGACTTCCTCCGCTCAATCGTTTTTTTTCTAACTTTCGTCCGGTTTTATTTGAAAAGGTGTTTTATGTCCGAAAAAATGAGCTCCGCGCAAATCCGCGAATCCTTTATTAAGTTTTTCGAGTCCAAAGGTCATACGTTCGTCCGAAGCGCTCCTGTCGTTCCGCACGATGACCCGACTTTGATGTTTACCAATGCCGGAATGAACCAGTTCAAGGCTATCTTCCTCGGCGACAATCCGAAGGGCCTTAAAAGAGTCTGCAATAGCCAAAAGTGCATCCGCGTTTCGGGTAAGCACAACGATTTGGATGTCGTGGGCCGCGATAATTACCATCATACGTTCTTTGAAATGCTCGGCAACTGGTCGTTTGGCGATTACTACAAGAAAGAAGCGATTTCCTGGGCTTGGGAACTTCTTACGGAAGTGTGGAAATTGGACCGCAACCGCCTTTTTGCGACGGTGTACGAGGATGACGAGGATGCGTGGAAAATCTGGAAGGACGTTTCGGGCTTGCCCGACGACCGCATCATGCGCTTCAATGCCAAGAGCAATTTCTGGGAAATGGGCGATACGGGGCCGTGCGGCCCTTGCAGCGAAATTCACTACGACCGCGGCGATATAGCGACGCAGGCGGAGACGTTTGCGGATCCTATCAAGGGCGTGAACGGTGAAAATGACCGCTACATTGAAATCTGGAATAACGTGTTCATGCAGTACGAACGCCTTTCGGACGGAAGCCTTATTCCGCTCAAGGCAAAGAACGTGGACACGGGTATGGGTTTTGAGCGCATCTGTTCCATTCTCCAGGGCAAGAAGAGCAATTACGATACGGACGTGTTTTCTCCGATTATCCAGAAGATCGCAGAACTCTCCAAAGTTCCTTATAGCGAGGGCAAGGAAGGTACTCCGCACCGCGTAATCGCCGACCATTTGCGGGCCGTTTCGTTCGCTATTGCCGATGGGGCTTTGCCCTCCAACGATGGCCGCGGTTATGTGCTCCGCCGCATTCTCCGCCGCGCGAGCCGCTTTGCCCGTCTGCTCGGGCAGAAGGAAGCGTTTATCTGCAAGTTGGTGCAAGTCCTCGCAGATACGATGGGCGATGCTTTCCCGGAAATCCGCGAGCGCAAGGATTTTGTGACTGAAGTGATAAGGAGCGAAGAAGACCGCTTTATCCGCACGCTGGATGCGGGCCTTGAACGCTTCGAAGCCTTTGCCGCTGGGCTTTCCAAGGGCAGCCAAGTGCCGGGTGACAAAGTGTTCCTCTTGTACGATACATACGGATTCCCGCCGGATTTGACGGGAATTCTCGCGGAAGAGAAGGGTCTCGTCATTGACGAAAAGGGTTTTGAAAAGTGCATGGAAGAGCAGAAGACCCGTGCGCGTGCTGCGATGAAGCAGGGTATCAACACGATGGGGACTGAAGGTTGGACGGAATATGCTGTCGGTTCAACGAAGTTTGTGGGCTATGACTTCGAGAGCGCATCGACTAAGGTACTCCGCTTCCGCGAAGATAAGGGCATTCTCTCCATCGTACTGGAAACGACCCCGTTTTATGCGGAAATGGGCGGTGAAGTCGGTGAAAAGGGGACCCTTGTCGCAAACGATCTCGAAATAGCTGTTTTCGATACCATAAAGGTGAACGATACCGTGGTCCATCGCGGTAAGGTTGTGAAGGGCAAGGCGGACAAGGAATCCATGTCCTGCACGTTTTTTGCCGAAGTGGACAAGAGCCTCCGCAAGGACACGCGCCGGAATCATTCTGCGACCCATCTTTTACAGGCGGCTCTCCGCACGGTACTTGGCAAGCATGTGACGCAGCAGGGAAGCCATGTCGATCCGGAAATTCTCCGCTTTGACTTCAGCCATTTCCAGGCGATGACCACAGAAGAAATTCAAAAGGTGGAAGACCTCGTGAATGAAAAGATCCGCGAAATGATTCCGGTGACGACCGATGTGATGGATCTTGAAACTGCAAAGGCTTCTGGCGCAATGGCGCTTTTTGGCGAAAAGTACGGCGATAGTGTCCGCGTCGTCAAGATGGGCGACTTTTCCCGAGAACTTTGCGGCGGTTTGCATGCTAGCAATTCCGGTGAAATCGGAATGCTGAAAATAGTTTCCGAATCTAGCGTCAGCGCGGGTGTGCGCCGTATTGAAGCCGTTACCGGGCGGGCTGCTTTAGCTCTTTTCCGTAGCGAAGACGAAATTTTGTGCGCCCTCCGCGATAAGATGCGCTGCAAGAACGATGCCGTACTTTCTCGTTTTGAAGCTTCTTTAGAAGCCGCCCGTAAATTAGAGAAGGAACTTGCCGAAGCGAAACTCAAGCTTGCGGAAGGCGCTGCTGAATCCATTCTCAAGAATCCAGAGAATGTTTCTGGTGCGAATTTATTTGTAACGGGACTCAAGCTCGCCGATGCGGACTTTAAGAACCTCCTTGATGGAATTGCTCAAAAGATTGCCGCGAATGCTGTTGCTGTACTCGGAAACGATGCCGGCGCTGCGGGTTGCATTGCCGTTATCGTCGGCAAGGAACTCCAGGGGAAGGGTCTCAAGGCCGGGGATATGGTGAAGGAACTTGCTCTTCTCGTTAATGGCAAGGGTGGCGGACGTCCGGACCGTGCGCAGGCAGGTACTCGCGAACCTCAAAAAATTGCCGCAGCGCTTGCCAAGGCAAAGGAAATGGTTGGAGCCAAATTGGGCTAAGTCGGATTTCTCTAAAGGCCTGCATCCAAACGATGCCGGCTTTTTTTATAAATGAAAAGACCCGCAAGGAATTGCGGGTCTTTGTGTTCAAAAGGATGTAGACCGCTATTTGTTGATCGCCGCAAGGAAAGCGTCTTTTTTCTCTTGGAGGAATTCGCGGCTGTTGTATTTGCGGATGCGGCGGAGGGCCTGATCGCGCAACTGGCGCACGCGTTCGTGGGAGATGTTCATCGATTCCCCGACTTCGCGGAGCGTCTGCGGAGCTTCTTGGTTGATGCCGAATATGCCGGCGATGACTTTTGCTTCGCGTTCGGGGAGCTGTTCCATCAAATCCTTGGAGAGGTTTTCAACGCTTTGAATTTCAGAATCGGCTTCCGGGTTGATGGCTGTGCCATCGGCGAGAACTTCTGCGTAAGTCGCCTTGGAGTCTGCTTTGAGCGGGCTATCGAAAGAAACGCCGCGTTGGCCAATCTGAATGAGCTCGCGGATGTCTTCGCTGATTTCCTTGCCGCGGGACTGTTCGTGGAGAGCCTTGCGCACGCGCAAATGCTGGTTGGCCGGCAAACGGATGAGGTTGCCTTGTTCATTGATTGCGCGGGTAATGTATGCTTTAATCCACCAAACGCCGTAACTGATGAATTTGAGGCCGCGGGTGTGTTCGAAGCTTTCGATGGCGCGCACTAGTCCCATGGCGCCTTCGCTTACAAGATCCGGAAGGGGTATAGGACAGCCTCGGTATTGGATGGCCACTTTGAGCACAAAGCGCATATTGGCAGAAATGAGCTTTTTACGGGCGATCTTGTCGCCTTCTTTTGCTTTCTGGAACAGAATTTGTTCTTCTTCACGAGTAAGCGGTGCAGTCTTTCTGATGTCTTCAAGATAGCGCTTCAGTGTCGTATCTGTTGAGTCAATATGCATTGAACATCCTTTTTATTCTATAATATCGTTTTTTTAAGAGCAAGGAGCGTGCCAATAGTGTAAATCTTTATACGCGGTCCTGGCGCTTTAAAAATACTAGCCAAAAGGTCTTTCTTTTTCATTGGAAAAGCAAGCTTTGTTTTCAAATTTTTTCCATATTGCCTATTTTGTATGATTTTAATGACAAAAAGGAATATTTGTTTTTATGTGTAAGCTTGAAATTTGAATATAAAATAGTAATTTAATTATGACTTAATATTTTATAAAGTCATTTGTTTATGACTTTTTCGAAAAGAAAATATGTGCTTGGTTGTAGGGTGTCGCTACGCGGAAATTTTGCCAAAACGTATATTTGGTGCATTATGTCCGTAAAAGAGCCTGATCAATCTGTGTGGAACCGTTTTTGGAATAGCAAGAAAGATATTACGAAGGTCTATCCGTCTTCGCCGACTGTTTTTGAAACGATCGAGAAACATTTTCATTGCTTGAAGGGATTGAAAATTCTCGAAGTGGGCGCAGGATCCGGCCGGGATAGTGCGGAACTCGCACGCAAGGGCGCTGATGTATATGTCCTTGATTTTGCAGAAGGGAGCCTTAAAATTGTGGATTCCCTCCGCATTCGCGAGCATATCGAAGGCAATTTGCACCTGATCCGCGGCGATGCTTTCCATTCCCCGTTTCCTGACGATACCTTCGACTTGGTGTTCCATCAAGGACTCGCTGAGCATTTTACGCATCCGCTTCCTCTCATCAAGGAAAATTTCCGTATTGTCAAACCGGGTGGATATTGCCTTTGCGACGTGCCCCAGACAGTGCATCCCTATACGGTCATCAAGCACATTTTGATTGCGATGGATAAATGGTTTGCGGGCTGGGAAACCCAGTTTACGATGCCGCAACTCAAGCGGCTTATGACTTCCGCCGGTTTTGCGGTGACTTATGAATATGGAGACTGGATGCGGCCGAATTTGCTGTATCGGATGCTCCGCGAAGTTTGTTTTAAAGTGAATGTGGAACTTCCGAAATATCCGCTTCAAGGGACGACTTATCAAAAGACGAAGGATGCGATTCTCGATGCGCTGGAAACTGTTCCGTGGGCGCATTATACTCAACTTTCCATCGGCGTTCTCGCAGAGAAGCCCAAGAAATAAAAATGAGAATTCTCGTCCTCAACTACCGGGATCGTAAAAACCCCAATGCAGGTGGCGCAGAACTTCACTTGCACAAGATTTTTGGAAAGCTCGCTGCAGATGGAAATACTGTTGTTCTTTTGACGACGGCTTTTAAAGGTGCGCCTCATCGCGAAGTTGTGGATGGAATTACCGTTGTCCGATCTGGAAGCGACTGGGCCTTCCAGTTGACGGTTGCAAGACTTCTAAAAAAACTGGATGCGGAATTTCATTTTGATGTTGTCTATGAAGATTTGAACAAGTTGCCGCTGCTTTCTCCATTTTTAACTAAGCTCCCAAAACTTGTACAAATTCATCATCTTTGGCGGTCTTCCATTTTTAAAGAGGCTTCTTTCCCAATAGCGCTCTTCGTATGGCTCTGGGAATCGGCCATTCCAATTCTCTATCGCAAAGTACCGTTTGTCGCTGTAAGTCCGTCTACGGTGAAAGAACTTGTTGACTTGGGTATTTCCAACGAGCGGGTTTCGCTTGTCTACAATGGAATGGATCCTCTGCCTGCAGACTTTTCACCTTCAAGAGAAAAAGAACGCGTTTTCCTTTGGCTCTCCCGCGTGCATCGCTACAAGGGAATTATGGTGGCTTTGGATGCGTTTGAAATTTTTACGCGCCGCCATCCCGATGCCGGCTTTAAGCTCCGCATTGTCGGACGTGGCCCTATGCTATCGAAACTCCCGCGCGAAGTGGAAATCCGGGGCCTTTCCGGACGGGTGATAATTGAAGGGGCCGTAGATCATGCCTGCAAATTGGACTTCCTTTCCCGCGCTTTTTGTCTGCTTCAAACGAGTTATAAGGAAGGTTGGGGGCTTACGGTAATTGAAGCTGCTACTTGCGGAACGACCTCCATTGCTTCTAATGTGCCGGGTCTTTGCGACAGCGTGAAGGATGGAGTGACTGGACTTTTGTTCGAAGTGGAGAAGGGGGCTGAAAATTGTGCTCTCTTGATGGACCGCATCTATGCGGATGAACGCTTGAAAAAAGCTTTGGAAATAAACGCCAAACGCTATGCAGAATCTTTTAGTTGGAACCGGGCTGCGGAAGAAACTCTTGCGATTCTTCAAAGAACTATTGCGCAAAAATGAAAAAAACTTTCCGCTCAGTTGCCGTTTTTTGTCTTAAGCTTCTCGTTACGCTGGTTCCTGGTTATTTTGTCTATAAAAAAATAGTGAGCGCACCTGGTTGGGATACGGGAGATGTCTTCTCTCTTTTTACGTCTTCATCGGTGGTTCCTCTTGTTGTTGCACTTCTTTGCTTGACCGTTTCCAATTTCACGGGATGTTTTCAATGGAAACTTTTGCTCGAGAAGCAGAACGTGAAAATGGGGTATTTCCATTTGGTGAAACTCTATTTTGTCGGTCTTTTTTTCAATAATTTCATGCCGGGAAACATCGGTGGCGATGTGAAGAAAGTGTATGATATCTGTATACAGGGCGATCAAAAGACAGTGGGCGGCGGGCTTACCGCTACTTTTTTTGACAGGCTCTTTGGACTTTTCTTTTTGAACATACTCGCTCTCGCTGTAGGAGTGCTTTTCTTCATCAGGGATTCTTCCCAGCGCCTTTTTCTACTGCCTTCTTTGTGGTTGTTTCTCGCTTTTTGTGTTTTGTTTGCTGCATTGTTCAGCAAGCGCTTGGGAAAGGGGTTCCGCTTCATTTCTCAAAGAATTTTCCCGGCTTCTGTTCAAATCCGCATTGTGCATTTTCAGGATCGGTTCCAAAATTTCAGGGATTTTCGCCTGTGGTTAAATATTATCATCTTGTCTGGAATTACGCAGGGACTTCGCGTTTCCGTACATTTCTTCTGTGGAATTGCCATTGGACTCAACATTGGCGTTTCCTGGTATTTCTTCTACATCCCGATGATTGCCGTAGTGAGCGCTCTTCCGATTTCGATCGGAGGCTTTGGCCCGCGGGAACTCCTTGCCCAATCCCTGTTTGAGCGGATCGGTGTGCCTAGCCTTCAATCTGTGCTGGTGCAGCTTTTGGCCTATCTTGTGAGCCTCGTTGTGAGCCTTTCGGGTGCGTTCTTTTTCTTGACGGAGAAGAAAAGAATTTCGAGGCAAATGCCCGTTTCGTAAAATTTTCAGCTCTTTTGTAAAAGATTTTCCCATTTCATTTTTAAAAACGTCTTTAAAAAGGAGGCGTTTTTTGTGAGGAGAAATGGACAAAGAGGAAATTTTAAAAGGGCTTAATAGCGATCAGCGCCGCGCGGTGCTTTTTGATCATGCCAAAGAAGGCCCTCTTTTGGTTTTGGCTGCTGCGGGTTCGGGCAAGACGTCCGTGCTTACCCGGCGCATACAGTGG
>Ga0172378_10000998_pt1 | contig 25626 bp, 18 predicted proteins | sample GrowelOW332metaG_FD_119755 | JGI IMG/M metagenome (GOLD analysis project Ga0172378, IMG submission 119755) | Groundwater microbial communities from an aquifer near a municipal landfill in Southern Ontario, Canada - Pumphouse #3_1 metaG | ecosystem: Environmental > Aquatic > Deep subsurface >... | reverse complement strand
GATGACCGTGTTCACGCATGATACTCTTATATTTAGCCGGATCTTTTACAAGATCAGGATCCATGACCTGTGAATTAAGTTCGTCAAAACGAGTTTTACAGTCTTCCAGCTTTTTTAGTAAATTCATATTTATTTATAGTATAGTAGATGGAAGAAAATATCAATTGCAGCAATTTTGAAACACGTACGGATCAACGTAAACATCAGCATCCGCTGATTAAATCGTTATTATTTAATCAGCGGAACATTTTTAAAGATGCAGCAGTGCTTTTGCAATTCCAAAATAGATGAGCAGACCTGTAATATCGACTATCGTGGTCAGTGCCGGACTTGCAATAAGTGCAGGGTCAAGTTTGAATGCCGAAGAAATGAGCGGTAGAATCGCTCCGATTATTGTCGCGGAGACTACCTGAACGGCAAGTGCAAGACCTATGACGAGACCTATCTGAGAAAGTGAGAGTACTGCCGGTATAGCAGTACTTCCGCTCGTGAGCTCAACGCGTAGAAAGGCAATGACACCCAGAACGATACCAAGCATAAGCGAAATGCGCAGTTCTTTCCAGATAACACGGAATATATCGCGGGGTTCTACTTCTTTGAGAGCGATTGCGCGTACAATGACTGTTGCCGACTGACTGCCTGTATTTCCTCCCATATCTGTAAGCATCGGCATGTAGAATGTAAGCAGCATAAGCTTTGAAAGCGTATTTTGATACGACTGGAGCACAGCTCCTGACACGAAGTCGAAGAATGCAAGAATAATCAGCCAGATTACTCGACGCGAAAACTGTGTTATGGCGGGAGTCTGAAGATACGACGTGTCCTGATGTTTTCCGGTGATTGCCATGAACCGCTCCATGTCCTCTGTACGTTCCTCTTCGACTACATCCATAGCGTCATCATGAGTAATAATGCCTATAAGTGATCCTGCATCGTCTACAACCGGCAGTACGATAAGTCCGTACTTAGTAATCTTGTATAATGCTTCCTCTCTGTCTGTTTCGGCTGTGATTTCGGCAACAAGCGGTTTTTTTATAGATTCAAGTGCGGCCGTCGGTTTTGCAAGTATAAGGTCTTCCAGCGTAATGTAGCCGCAGAGTTTTCGTTCTGTATCGAGTATAAAAATAATCGATACAGCTGCTTTTTGTGCCCCTTCAAGCCGTATACGGTTGATTGCCTGCTGGACTGTTAATAATCCGGGAAAGGCTATATAGTCTGTCGTCATGACGGAACCGGCTGTTCCTTCCGGGTATGACGACAATTCTTTTATTTCATCGCGTTCTTTTTTTGCAAGAAATGGAAGTACGGCATCAAGCTGGCTTTCAGGAATGGATTTTGCAAGATCTGCCCGTTCATCCGGCGGCAGCTTTTCGAGCAGTGTTGTAAGTTCCGACTGGCTCATAAGTTCCGCTATATCGGATTGAAGAATATCGGGCAGTTCACAGAAAATGTCTGCGGCGTCCTGTGAATCGATTTTTTCCAGCAGTTTATGGATTTCTTCCGGTTTGAGATCTGAAATCAGTTCAGCATCTTCTGTCGGGTGATGTGCAGAAAGAAAATTTGCAACATCCGCATACTTGTTTTCTTTTACAAGTGTCTCGATATCCGGAGCGAGAAGTTCGTTCATCATAATGGATCTCCTGTAGAATAAGGTATAACAGTACGCCATACAGGAGAACCTTTAGAAGAATACTGTCAGCTTATCCGGAGATATTCCAGGCGAAGATTCTGAAGGAGGTTCATGGTATGCACGTGAACTGTTATGTAATGGTCAGGTAACGGTACGGTACTACTGCCTGAACTGTCAGATTGGCCCATATAACCTCCATACTGAAAATACGCCGGCACAAATACAGTGCGGTTGATGAAAATGACTATAAACCTTTTTTTTGTGAAAGTCCATAGAAAACAGTAAGTTGCAGAAAATGGTTTTGTATGATAGTATAAAACCGTTGTCGTGCGGATTGTGGTCCCCCGGCAATTCTCTGGAGAGTCTCCGCTTTTACGTGGAGCGCCGAAGGTTTAAAGCACTGGTAGTTCCGGTGCCGATATCTCAGGCACAAAGGACAGAGCATGTAAAATGTTCTTATCTCTCTTTAGAGAGCCCGTGTACGGCAGAAGCCGGAATCCGGGCTCTTATTTTTTAACAGGAGTTTTCTCCTGCTTTTTCAAGGAGCATGCTGATGTTTTCAGCTGTCAACTCTCTTCTTAATTCTCTGGACGACAAAGTCTGGGGACTTTGGCTTATCATTCTGATTCTTGCAACGGGCATTATGCTCACGGTCAGACTCAGGGGTATGCAGTTTACAAAACTTGGACGCGCATTAAAATCCATCAGGCGTAAACCTGACGGAGAACACGGCGAAGTTTCCAGTCTGGGAGCACTGTGTACGGCTCTTTCCGCAACAATCGGAACGGGCAACATAGTAGGTGTTGCAACTGCTATAGTTGCCGGCGGTCCTGGTGCTATGTTCTGGATGTGGCTTGCGGCTTTGTTCGGCATGGCGACAAAATATGCGGAATGCCTTCTTGCGGTCCATTACCGCGAAGTTGCCGCAGATGGTCATATTCTGGGTGGTCCGTTCTATACAATAGAAAAAGGTATGGGAGCGAAATGGAAGTGGCTTGCAAAGATTTTTGCCGTGTTCGGAACAATGGTCGGTCTTTTCGGAATAGGAACTTTTACACAGGTAAACAGTATTTCGAACGCAGTCAATACTTTCTTTGATCCGGAAAATGCATGGACAGTAAACCTCTTCGGTAATACGTATTCGTGGACAGTTGTCATTGCTGGACTTTTTGTTGCAGTTTTTGCTGCACTCATTATTATCGGCGGCCTTAAGCGAATTTCGAAGGTTGCCCAGATTCTTGTTCCATTCATGGCCGTTATGTACGTTATTTTCGGCCTTATTGTTATTTTTACGCATTTTGCGGCTGTCCCGGCAGCGTTCAGTGAAATATTCAGGGATGCATTCGGTGCGCGTGCGGCAGCAGGCGGTGCTCTGGGAGCAATGTTTATTGCCATGCAGAAGGGAATTGCACGCGGAATATTTTCGAATGAAGCAGGACTTGGTTCTGCTCCTATTGCTGCGTCTGCGGCACAGGTAGCTGAACCTGTACAGCAGGGGCTTATTTCCATGACCGGTACGTTCTTTGATACAATCGTCATTTGTACACTTACAGGTCTTGTTATTGTAATCGGTGGAACATGGAATACCGGACTTCAGGGATATGCTGTTACGAATGCTGCGTTTATGAAGGGGCTTCCCATGATAAGTAATGTCATAGCATTCATTCTTATGATCTGTCTTGTATTGTTTGCATTTACGACTATTCTGGGATGGGATTATTACAGTGAACGCTGCATCGAATATCTTTCCGGCGGTAAAATGAATGTAGTCAAAGTGTACCGCTGGCTGTATATTGTCTGTGTATTTATCGGACCGTATATGACCATCAGTGCCGTATGGACGATTGCCGATATTGTGAACGGACTTATGGCGGTTCCGAATATTATTTCACTTATTGTTCTTTCAGGTGTTGTTGCAAAAATGACCAGGGATTATTTTAATAAGTATCCTGAGCTGTAATTACAGCTGCCCTTGAGACGGTTTCAGAGGTGTTGTATACTTCTCTCTGCAGCTGGCGCACAGACTGAAAAGCGTTTCAAGGGTACTTCATTCCTGTTTTATGTGTTTTTTTTATCCGAATCTGATATAATTTTATTCATGCAGATGGTTTAATACCCCTCACCTGGGTCGAGGTTGTTGATTATTCAGAAACGTCGGCGGAATTTTAAAATGAGAAATATGCGTAAAGAAATTCTTTTTATTTCTGCCTTGTTCGAAGGCTCGTTCTTTTTTACAGGATGTACATCATGTACCGGCATGCATCTTGATGTACTGTATCTTGTTCTGTTATGGGCTGGTGTACCAGTCGGTCTCTTCCTTTCGGACTGCATCTGGGCAGGTGACGATCCGGGCAGTTATATACCTGTATGGGAAGTTATAATCTGGTTTCTGCTTGTTGCTGCGGGTGCAGCCGCAGGTTATGTGAAACCTTTCTGTACTTTTTCCGGTTTTGCTTTTTCTGTTTTTATCCCGGTTGCAGGTATAATTCCTGTTACGGTAATTGTACATGTCTTGAAGAAACACCGGAAGTAACATCATTTTCTTGTAACGCTTCCGGTAAATCACTATACTGTTTTTCAGTATGTCCGGATTTTATGATTATTATGACGTCGCAGTTGTCGGCGCCGGTCATGCGGGAATAGAGGCATCTCTTGCCTGTGCCCGTATGGGACTAAAAACGCTCGTTATTACACAAACTATAGAATCGATCGGCCGCATGTCGTGTAATCCGTCGATAGGCGGTATTGCGAAAGGCAACATTGTGCGTGAAATAGACGCTCTTGGCGGAGAGATGGCAAAGCTTACCGATAAATCGCTTATTCAGTTCCGTCTGCTGAACAGCAGCAGAGGTCCTGCTGTTCAGGCACCGCGTGCACAGGCCGATAAAATCGTGTATTCACAGCTTTCTCGTAAAGTTCTTGAATCTACGCCGAATCTGTCTACACTTATGGATACCGTTGTAGATATTCTTACGACTGCAAGCACAACACCACTCCCGCCGCATTCGGACAGCGGAGCAGAAATGGGAACTATTCCCGGTGAAGCGCGGTGTGCAGGAATAACAGAAGCTGCTAAAAGCGGAATGCGGCAGAAAGTTACCGGCATTGTAACAGAACGCGGGCGCATCATTCCTGTACGTGCCGTTATACTTACGACGGGAACGTTTCTTGGAGGCCGTATTTTCATCGGGGAGTACGATGCGCCCTGCGGCCGGTTGGGTGAAGCAGCAGCGTTCGGCCTTACTTTATCGCTCAGGCATCTGGGGTTCACGACGGGAAGACTTAAGACAGGAACTCCGCCTCGTATATTAAAAAGTACGATAGACTTTACAAAACTTGAAATTCAACCGGGCGACGATAAAGTAATTCCGTTCTCATTTGATGATTCTGAAGTTTCCCGTCCACTTGTTCCGTGTCATATTGTGTATACGAACGAGGCAACTCATAAGATAATCCGCGACAATATCGGACGCTCACCGCTGTACAGCGGGAAGATTCACGGGATAGGTCCGCGGTACTGTCCGTCGATAGAAGACAAAGTGATGCGTTTTGCAGACCGTGAGCGCCATCAGATTTTTGTTGAACCGGAAGGGCTTGAAACCGAAGAAATCTATCTTAACGGACTTTCTTCGTCCCTGCCCGAATGCGTTCAGGATGCGTTTATGCGGACCATGCCGGGTTTTGAACATGCAGTTCCCAGCCGGCCCGGTTATGCCGTTGAATATGATTATGTTGAGCCTACGCAGCTGTTTCCGTCTCTTGAAACAAAGCGGGTTGCAGGACTCTTTGACGCCGGACAGATAAACGGCACGTCGGGTTATGAGGAAGCTGCCGGTCAGGGGCTTGTTGCAGGAATCAACGCAGGGTATTATGCCCGTGCGCATAAATCGCTCTGCGGCCCTCTTTGTCCCGCATCGGCAGAAATGGGCAGTTCTCCTTCTTCAACGGAACCCGGACGGTTTTATCCGCATGCAGTGTTTACGTCGTCGGAGGAAGATCAGTTTACGGAAATTTCCGCAAAGGAGACATATTTTCTCAATGCAGCTGAAGAATCAGTGCAGAAAGCTGCCGGCCATACGGATTTTCATACAATTCCGGAATGGAAACCGCTTGTTCTTGGCCGTGACGAGGCCTATATTGGTGTTCTTATAGACGACCTTGTAACGCTCGGTACAAAAGAGCCTTACCGTATGTTTACGGCCCGTGCAGAGTACCGTTTAAAGCTGCGGTACGATACAGCCGACAGGCGCCTTGTAAAATACGGATTTGATGCAGGACTCAAAACTCAGGCTCAGCTCGATACAATGAATGCGAAATATGCAGTAGAGGACGAAATCCTTGCGCAGCTGCTTAAAAAACCGGACATGGAAAATCCAGGTTACCCCGAAGAAGAATGGAATGAGGCAAAAATCGATTTTAAATATAAATACTACATTGAAAAGCAGGATAAACGTGTCGATAAAATGCACCGTATGGAAAATACACACATCCCCGACAACTTTGATTACGGTGCTGTTGTGTCGCTTTCTGCAGAGTCCCGCATAAAGCTTGAAAAAATCCGGCCGCTTACACTGGGGCAGGCGGGCCGTATATCAGGTATACGTGTAAGCGATATTATGCTGCTGATGGTATATTTAAAATAAAACTGATTTTTTACTTTTCAGAATATTTTTTCCATGCAGCATTTACTCTGCTGATGCAGTCTAGTTTTTCTGCCTCATCCATAAATGTCGCGTTGAAGCTGTTGTATATAAGCTGTTTAATTTCACTCATAGAAAAATGAAGAAGGCTGTAACATTTCCAGTATTCTTCCAGCAGTGTTGTCCTGAAAAATACCGGATCATCAGTATTTATTGTGACGAATACTCCGTTATCGAACATTTCTTTGACAGGATGTTCCTCTGTTTTTTTTACATATTTTTTTGTGAATACGTTACTTGTGATGCAGACTTCAAGCGGCAGCTGTGATTGTATAAGATAATCCATCAGTTTGGGATCCTGTACGGAAGAAATTCCGTGACCGATGCGCTCTGCGTGCAGAAAGTTAATGGAATCCCAGATTGATTCAGGCCCCGTGTCTTCTCCCGCATGAGCAACTGCATGAAAGCCGTCTTTGTGTGCTTTTGTAAACACTGGTTCAAATTCTTTTGGCGGACCTTTTGATTCCGCTCCGCCCAGTCCTATACCGATTATATCTTTACACGGATATTTCTTAAGAAGTTCGTAATTTTTCATGGCATTTTCGCAGCCGAACGTACGGGAGACATCGAGCAGCAGTTTTACAATTATGTTGTGTTCCGTTTTTATTCTGCTGATTTCTTCTGAAAAAAGGTCGACCATCTCTTTATAATCAAATCCTTTTTTTAGAAATGCAGTCGGGGCAAAAAATGCTTCACAGTAGACTACGCCGTTTTTTACAAGATAGTTTGCCAGGTCATCGAATACACAGCTTAAGTCGGCAACAGTTTCAAACAGATTCTGGACTGTAAGAAATGCTTTGATGAAACCGTCAAGATCGTCATATGAGAAAAGATCTGTTTCTTCCTGTTTGCTCATCCCTTTACCGTAATGTTTTTGATACAGGTTTTTTACTGAACCCATCGACAAGACAGCTTCAATATGAATGTGTATTTCTGCTTTTGGTACTTCAGCTAAGAATGAGCAAAAGTCACTTTCTTTCACTTGAAAATCCTCAGGCTTCAAAATCTTTCTTTATATTATCGGTTTTTTTTATGAAATCTTGAGTAATGATTCAAGCTGGTCAACCATTTCCGCAAATGTATCACATGCAGCCTGAACGGGAGCGGTCTGCTCCATATCTACGCCTGCTACTTTAAGTGATTCAATCGGGAAGCGTGAGCCGCCTGATTTTAGAAATTTGAAGTAGTCTTCCCGTTCTACGGTCCCCCCGCCGAGTACTCGTTTTGCAAGTGCGAGCGAAGCCGAAATACCCGTTGCGTATTTGTATACATAAAATGCACTGTAAAAATGAGGAATGCGGAGACCTTCCATGTCGCTGTTGTTCTCAAAATGCATTTCCGGACCGAAATATTGTTCCAGAAGTGTACGGTACGTTTTACGCAGGACTTCTGCTGAAAGCGGTGTACCGGATTCAACAAGTTCATGTGCCTTCAGTTCGTATTCTGCAAACATTGTCTGACGATGGAGCGTCGCAAGAATATCCCCTGCACGCATTGCCAGAAGGTATGCTTTCATGTCGTTGCTTTCTGCATGATTAAGCAGATATTCAAACACAAGTTCTTCATTGAAAGTTGAGGCAACTTCCGCTTCAAAAATTGTGTAGTTGTACTGCATGTACGGATTATTATGAACCGAATACCACGAGTGCATTGAATGTCCGCCTTCGTGTGCCATGGTAAATACGTCGCGGATAACATCCTCTTTGTAATTGAGCAGAATGAACGGGTTTCCGGTATATACTCCGCTGGAGAATGCTCCGCTTCGTTTCCCTTTGTTTTCATACCGGTCTGCCCAGCCGTTTTTAAGGCCGGAACAGAGACGGTCGGTATATTCTGTACCCAGGGGGGCAAGAGCCTGTCTGCATATTTCAACTGATTCATCATACGTCGTATGCGTTTGTACATTTTTTACAAGCGGTACATAAACGTCGTAGTGACGCAGTTCTGCGAGACCAAGTGCTTTCCGGCGGAGAGTGTAATATTTATGAAGCGACGGAAAATTTTTGTGTACAGTATTGATCAGATTGTGATAGACACATACCGGTACATTGTCCGGGAACAGTGCCCGTTCCAGACAGGTCTTATAGCTGCGGGAGCGCATGCTGAATACATCCTGATTGACCGAACCTGCATATAAAGCCGCAAGTGTGTTCTGGTGGCTTTCGAACGTACTGTAAAATTTTTTGTATGCCTGTTCACGTACGTTCCTGTCCGGATTATCCATAAACACACCCCACGTAGACTGTGTCAGTGGTTTTTCTTCTCCCTGCAGATTAACGCTGCCAAAATCCATATCTGCATCCGTGAGTACGGTAAACACTTTATCAGCTGTTCCGGCGCTTTCGCTCTGCAGCGACATGAGGCGTTCCTCTTTTTCACTGAGGATATGCTGTTTCATGCGCAGAAGTTTCGAAATAAATATACGATAGTCATCAAAACTGTTCTGTGTGAGCCAGGACTGTATCTTTTTATCAGGAATTGACTGCAGTTCCGGGCTGAAGAAACTGGTAGCTGCACAGTATTTTGTATATGCCATGCGGGCACGTCCTTCCCTGTCCTGTGCACTGGAATCAGTTTCGTCGGCGGTGAACTGCAGTTGTGCATAATTGTATACCGCTTCAAGTTTTTTATCGGCATTTTCATATGCTTTCAATGCCGAAAGAAGCGTAAGTGCAGAATCAGCAAGCCTGCCTTTATACTGAACGATTTCAGAAGTAAGAAGTTCAATGTCTTTAAGTGCTGTTTCCCAGTCTGAATCAGAAGCAAATAACGATGTTAAATCCCATTTATCGGAGGCAGGAATATCTTTCCGTGCCGGTATACAATTTTTTATCATAATAGTAAAATTATAACGCATAAAGCGCAATGTCACAAGATTAATGACTTTTTTACGGTAATTTGCTATGCTGTCAATATGAATCATTTTTTCAGAAAATCATCGATCTGCCTGCTTCTTGCAGTTTCATGTATACTTACATCATGTTCAGGAATTATGGGATACGGAGTACTGCTCTGGGATATTCCTGAACACGGTCTGCAGGACGGTGATATAGTTCCTGTGTATATAAAATCCAATATTTCGCACGTATATGTTATATCAACTCCCGGTTCAAAGGAGCATTTTGAAATTCCTCTGTGGCAGGTTACCAGTCCGCAGCCGCATCACAAAGCTGAAAGGACTGCCCGGCAGTTTGCTGAATTTGCTCATAAATATGCAAAAATAAAAATCGACGGTCTTCCTGTCCGTTCTGATCCGGCGAATACTGCAAAACAGGTATATCGTCTGCGCAGGAATGAAACGGTGAAGCTCCTTTATAAAGGAAAAGGCCGGGCTGTTATGGCTGGTAAATCTTCTCTTGAAGGAACATGGATGCGGATTCTGACAAAAGACGGTACAGAGGGATGGTGTTTTTCCTATAATCTTGATCAGTTTGAGACGGAAAAAGGTGGAATTGTTCTGGGGGGGCAGCAGACAGATATGCAGGAAGAAAAAGATACAGTTATCGAATCTGTTTTTGCAAAGACGTGGTATCCTGATTATTACCGGACAATGATAGATAAGAACCGTATTGATCCGCAGCTTATGAATGCATCATACTGTTTTACCGTTGATATTGAAAATAACAAAGTTTCTCTGAATCTTCCCGGTATTCATGAATCGTGGGTGTATTCCGGAACGATAAAAACAGGAGATGTGGAATATACGTTTACCGGCATACCAGTAAAGATTACCGTGAAAAGCAGCTCCTTTATTGTCGTTACCTATTCCGGCGACAATGGTAAACCACAGGATTTGAATTTTATTACACTCGGAGAGGGAGAAGATATTACGGAGCTTGTTACCGCAGAAAAGGAACGGCGTATACAGGTATGCGCGAAACTGTACGCATTCGGCCCTGATTTTACGAGTGCAAACTACGGACAGCTGTCGTTCAGGGAAGACCAGTCGTTCAGCTGGAAAAATTACGGACTGCTTGTACCTTCCGTAGTTGATTCGCCGGCAAAAAACGGCGGCACAATAGCGGTAAAATTTTATCTGGGAGATACACTTATTTCTTCATACGACGGTGTTCTTTCTTTCAGATTCGACGGGATGGATAAAGACGTGAATTTTCTCTACAAAATTGAAAACAACGGGCTGCGCCTTGAGGATTTGACGGGTGCTTCATATGACGGTAACACGGTAACAAGCCGGGGTACAAGTCCGCTTGTGCTGTTCTTCCAGAAAGACTGACAGGTTAATTATGGCATTTGTTCAGTTTTCACAAGTATCGCTTGCTTTCGGGGACCGTGACATTCTTAAGAATGTGTCGGTGAATCTGCAGAATGGAACAAAAGCTGCCCTTACCGGCGCAAACGGAGCCGGTAAATCGACACTCATAAAAGTTATGGCCGGTATTTCAAAACCGGACAGCGGGCAGCGTATTGTTCAGAAGAATGCGCGTATCGGGTACCTTCCGCAGTCAGGGCTTACGCACAGCGGCAGTACACTGCTTCAGGAAGCCGACCGTGCATTTCAGTTCGGATACGACATGCAGGCAGAAATAGACCATATCGGAGACGAGTTAAAGACTAATCCGCCGAATACACCGGCTCTTGTTGAACGCCAGGCGGATCTTATAGCTGAACTTGATGAAAGCGGCTGGCACCGCCGCGGTGCGCAGGCAGAATCGGTACTTCTGGGGCTTGGCTTTACCCGTGAAGATTTTGCAAAGCAGACAGAAGAGTTTTCCGGCGGATGGCAGATGCGTATAGCGCTTGCAAAAGTGCTTATGCAGCAGCCGGACATTCTGCTGCTCGACGAACCGACGAATTATCTGGATATAGATGCACGTTCATGGCTTGAACAGTTTCTGCAGTCGTATAAAGGCGGTTTCCTGCTCGTAAGCCATGACCGCTATTTTCTTGATGTGACGATTAATGAGGTGTACGAGCTGTTCAACGGAGAACTGAAACATTATGCAGGAAATTTCACGCATTATGAAGCTGTCCGCAAGGTTGAACTGAAAACACTTATTGCCGCATACGAGCAGCAGCAGCAGGAAATTCAGCATCTTGAAGATTTTATAAACCGCTTCGGCGCAAAGGCTACAAAAGCAGCACAGGCGCAGGACAGACAGAAGCAGCTGGATAAAATCGTACGCATTGAGATTCCTGAATCGCTCAAGCAGATTCACTTTACGTTTCCGCCGGCACCTCATGCCGGAAAACTTGTACTGCGCATGAACGGTATTACGAAAAGTTACGACGGTGTACAGAATGTTATTGATAACCTTGATATTACGCTTGAGAACGGCGAGCGGCTCGTTGTTGTAGGACATAATGGTGCGGGAAAATCAACACTGCTCAGAATTATTGCAGGTGAAGACAGAAATTTCAGCGGTGAAATTATTCCGGGTGCCGGGGTACAGACCGGGTATTTTTCCCAGGACAGCGCAGAGACAATTACCGGCAGTCAGAACATAGTGGATTATATAGAGAGTATTGCGCCGTTTGAACTTATTCCAAAAGTCCGCGGTATACTTGGTGCATTTCTGTTCCGGGGAGACGACGTTTTTAAGAGTCTTAACGTGCTTTCCGGCGGTGAAAAAAGCCGTATTGCCCTTTTGCAGCTGCTTCTGCGCCCGGTGAATCTGCTTGTCCTTGATGAGCCGACAAACCATCTTGATATGCATTCAAAGGATGTGCTTATGGATGCTCTGAAAGATTTTGGCGGTACAGTAGTGTTCGTCAGTCATGACCGCGGATTTATCGAGGGACTTGCGACCCGCGTACTTGAGCTTACTCCCGGGCATTTCCGTAATTTTCCCGGTGATTACAAGTATTATCAGGAACGGATTGAAGCAGAACGTACCGGTACGGTCGGTGAATTCAGTATGACGACCGGTGCCCCGGGCGGAGCTGCAGCTGTTTTACCGGGTTCTCCGGCGGGAGTATCAGAATCTGTGCAGAGCGGTGGCCAGACTTCATGGGAAGAGGAAAAACGTCGTAAGGCGGACCGGCGCAGACTTGAGAAAGATGTTGAACGTATTGAACAGCAGATAGACGAGACAGAGAAACAGAAAAAGACTCTTGAAGAGCAGATGTCCCGTCCGGAAGTATACAGTGACGGCGGAAAATGCCGGCAGATTCAAAAGACTGTTTCAGAACTTGAATTAAAACTGGACGGGCTGAATGCTCAATGGGAAGATGCAGCGGCAAAGATTCAATAAACGGTGAATCATTGAAGCAGGCGTTTGAATAAAATATAATAGTATAGTCGTACAGAGGTGCGGCATGGAACATAATGGAGGTCAGGATGAAGGTTTTGGTAATCGGCGGTGCCGGCTATATAGGCAGCCATGTAGTGAAAGAACTCATGAAAAAGGGACACAAAGTCACTGTATTTGATAATTTTTCGAGCGGGCTCCGCCAGAATCTGTTTAAAGAAAACGGATTTATCTACGGCAATATACTTATACCGTCCGATCTTGATGCCGCTTTTGGACAGGGATTTGATGCCTTTATACATCTTGCTGCATTCAAAGCTGCCGGTGAGTCAATGATGTATCCGGAAAAATATTCTGTCAATAATATATCCGGTACACTCAATATTCTTAACGCCGCCGTAAACCATAATTGTAAATATATGGTGTTTTCTTCTTCTGCTGCTGTTTTCGGAGAACCTCAGTATCTTCCGATTGACGAAAACCATCCGAAAAATCCTGAAAATTATTACGGATATACAAAACTTTCGATTGAACAGTTTATGGCATGGTACGAAAAGCTTAAAGGACTGAAATTCGCAGCGCTCCGTTATTTTAATGCCGCCGGCTACGATCCTGAAGGTGAGCTTTACGGTCTTGAACAGAATCCTGCAAATCTGCTTCCTGTCATTATGGAAGTAGCATGCGGTATGCGTGAGAAACTTAAGATTTTCGGCAGCGATTACGACACACGCGACGGAACCTGCATCCGTGATTATGTACATGTGACCGATCTTGCTGCCGCACATGTGAAAGCGCTTGATTATATTGTAAAAAACAACGAAAGTCTTACGGTGAATCTTGGCAGTGAGACTGGTACGACGGTAAAAGAAATTGTCGAGGCAGCCAGACGTATTACGGGGCAGCCTGTTCCTGCTGATTATACAGACCGCCGGCCCGGAGATCCTGCGGCGCTTGTTGCATCGGCAAAACTTGCATATGAAAAACTGGGCTGGAAAGCGCAGTATTCGGATGTGAACACGCTGGTAGAGTCGACGTGGAATGCCTACAATAAATATTTGAAAAAGAATGAAAAATAATAGTACAAAAGAGACTCATATGAACGAAATTGATACGGCGAAATTGTTTAATTTTATTAATTCTTCCGAACGCGGTATGATTGAACTTGAAAATATTCTTACAGGGTGCCGCGCACTTGCTCCTGAAAACGGCGGTGACGGGGAAATTGAAAAATGCGGGGTACTTCTGAAATGGCTTGCAGAGCAGGGGCTGAAGAGTGCCGAACATTACGATGCTCCTGACAGCCGTGTAAGAAGCGGTGTCCGCCCTAATGTCGTCGTAACTGTTCCGGGAAAGTCCGATGAGTATGCAGTATGGGTTATGGCTCATCTTGACGTTGTCCCCGCAGGAGACAAGTCGCTTTGGCATACTGATCCCTGGACTGTCGCAGAGAAGGACGGTAAACTCTACGGACGCGGAGTTGAAGACAATCAGCAGGGCCTTGTATCGGCAGTGTTTGCAGCACTTGCATATGTTAAGAACGGTATTGTTCCTGCACATACGATCAAACTCCTTTTTATGGCAGACGAGGAAGTAGGCAGTGTATACGGTATCAAATATCTGCTGAAATCGCAGAAATTATTCCGGAAACAGGATATTATTGTTATTCCCGACGGGGGCGACAGCCGGGGTGAGACAATTGAAGTTGCAGAAAAAAATATTCTGTGGCTGTGCGTTCACGTTGCAGGAAAACAGACTCACGGTTCACGTCCCGACTCCGGATATAACGCGTGCCTTGCCGCAGATGCACTTGCGCTGAGCCTGCATGACATGATGTCTGTTTTTAACAGGCACGATTCACTGTTCGAACCTGATTATTCAACGTTTGAACCTACTATGCGTTCAGCTAATGTCGAAAGTATCAACATTATACCGGGTGAAGATACATTCTGTATGGACTGCCGCATACTTCCCTGTTATACGCTCAAAGAAGTGCTTACGGAAGTCCGCCGCCGGAGCGACGAAGTGGAAAAGAAGTACGGTGTAAAAATCGACTACACGACGCCTCAGGCGGAAGAATCACCTGCGACTCCTGTAGATGCGCCTGTGGTTGTAAAGCTTGCAGCTGCAATACAAAAAGCTCACGGCATTACGGCCAGAACAATAGGCATCGGCGGCGGTACCGTCGGAGCCGATCTCCGCGTACAGGGCTATAACGCCGCAGTGTGGAGTACACTTGACGACATGGCACATCAGCCTGACGAATACTGTAAAATCAGCAATATACAGGCAGATGCCCGGACACTGGCAGTTCTGTTTAATGAATAGGACGGAGAGGGGGCATCCATGCCCCCTCTCCTAACGGGAATTGTCCCGGCTCGTGCAACGAGCTCGCCGGGATTCCCGTGGAAAAAGCCCGCCATCCGTGGCGGGTACGGTATCTGAAACAGAACACTACCAGCAGACAGTGACATCCATGCCCCCTCTCCTAACGGGAATTGTCCCGGCTCGTGCAACGAGCTCGCCGGGATTCCCGTGGAAAAAGCCCGCCATCCGTGGCGGGCACGGTATCTGAAACAGAACACTACCAGCAGACAGTGGCATCCATGCCCCCTCTCCTAACAGGAATCCCGGCTCGTGCAACGAGCTCGCCGGGATTCCTGTGGAAAAAGCTGCTTCAGAACATACAGCCCCTGGACTCATGATGATTGCAGTTGATACATTGTCATAGAATTTTGCAAACTACGCCATTATTAAGGTAAAGAAAAGACCCGCCAGGGATGGCGGGCCTAGAGGAGCAAGAAAATCATTGCATAAGTACTTTTCCCCAGGATTTTCTCGCAGAGTACGGCTGCCATGGATGGCAGTAGTACCCCAAAACAGAAAGTAAGGTAAAGAAAAGACCCGCCAGGGATGGCGGGCCCCGCGAAACGAGAAAATCATTGCACAAGTACTTTTCCCTAAGATTTTCTCGCAAAGTACGGCTGCCATGGATGGCAGCCGTACGTCTCATTCCGTCGGTCTTTTCTTCAGTTTTTTGCTTCCGATTACGGCCTGGCCTTTTCCGATACGCTGTTCCATCATTGCGCGTACTTTAAGCGGCAGTCCGAATAATGTAATAAAACCCTGAGCGTCGTGATGATCGTACAGTTCTCCGGTTGTAAAACTTGCAATACTTTCATTGTAGAGCGAGTAGGGGGAGCCTGATCCTGCACCCTGCATCGTACCTTTATACAGCTTAAGTCTGACCCAGCCGCTTACATTTTCTTCGACTTTGTCGTTGAATGCCATAATTCCGTCCATGAGTGTTGTGAACCACAATCCGTTGTAAATAAGTTCGGCCTGTTTGTCTGCAATCTGCTGCTTATAGTGATAAGTCTCACGGTCAAGACACAGATGTTCCATCTGCTCGTGTGCAAAGTACAGAATTGTTCCGCCCGGTGTTTCATAAACGCCGCGGCTTTTCATACCGACGCAGCGGTTTTCAACCAGATCAACAAGACCTATGCCGTTTTTTCCACCGACCTTGTTGAGTGTTTCTATTATTTCAAGCCCGTTCATTGCTTTATCATTGACGGCGACGGGAATTCCCTTCTCGAAATCAATCTTTACATATTCAGCCTTATCCGGAGCTTCTTCCGGAGTTTTTGTTATTTTGAGCATGTTTTTCCAGTCGGGCTCGTTTTCTGTCTTTTCCAGTTCAAGACCTTCGTGGCTGATATGCCAGATATTCTCATCGCAGCTGTAAGACGAACTCTTTTTTACCGGTACTGGAATTTTGCGGTTTTCAAGAAACTGGATTTCTTCTTCGCGGCTCTGGAGTGTCCATTTAGGATCACGCCATGCGGCAATTACGTTAAGATCCGGTGCAAACGCTTTTATTGCGAGTTCAAACCTGACCTGATCGTTGCCCTTTCCCGTGGCACCGTGGCAGATTGCAACTGCTTTTTCCTGCCGGGCATACTCAACAAGAATTTTTCCGATAAGCGGACGTGCTGTAGACGTACCAAGCAGATATTCGTCTTCATAAACTGCATTTCCCTTGAGTGCAGGCCACACATATTCTTCTATATATTCCTGACGGGCATCAACAACATAACATGCAGCTGCACCTGTTTTTAGTGCACGGTCCTTGATAGTCTTCCAGTCATCGCCCTGTCCGACATCAATACAGACAGCAATAACGTCATAGTCATAATTTTCCTGCAGCCATGGGATGATAACAGTTGTATCAAGTCCTCCTGAATATGCAAGAATTACCTTGTCTTTCTTCGCCATAGACAGCCTCTTAAATGTATATTTATACATAATAATGTATCATTATTCATTACTTTGTACAATACGGGATGCTTGAAACAGCATGGGTTTAATAGTAGAATTATATTGATATGCAGAAATTGTTATCTCAGCTGCTGCCCTCTTTTGCGCATGCAGCCGTTGCGGCGGACGGTTTTACGCCGGTTGAAAATTCTGATATAGCAGCTATCCCGGTTAATAGCCTTGTCTTTGACTCACGCGAAGTCACACCGGGTGCATTATTCTTTGCTCTGCCCGGAACACATATAAACGGCAATGAATTTATTCCTGCTGCACTGGAGAACGGTGCAAATGCTGTAGTCTTTCAGGGAGATATTCCTCATGACGTTCAGGTCGAAGCAGCAAAGCTTGTTGTAAAGCGTGCTATTGAATCAGAACTTGTCAATGCAGGAGAGGAAAAAATATATATTCCGGCGTTCATCAAAGTTGACGACGCGCGTTTTTCCATGGCTCCTGTTTCAGATGCATTCTATGATTCTCCGTCAAAGCGTCTGATTGTTATAGGTGTTACCGGAACGGAAGGAAAAAGCAGTACCGTATCTTTTATCTGGCAGCTGCTGCGTGCATGTGGTCAAAAAGCCGGTTTCATATCAACCGTCGAATATTCACTCGGTGACGATGCACTGCCTAATCCCGAGCACCAGACAACTCCTGAAGCGCCTGTTATTCAACATCATTTGAATGCGATGCTTGAAAACGGCTGTACATACGCGGTCGTTGAATCTTCCTCTCATGGTCTTTCCACACGGACGAACCGCCTCGGTAATGTGCTTTTTGACTGCGGCGTTTTCATGAATGTTACTCTTGAGCATCTTGAATTTCACAAAACGTTTGAACAGTACCGTAACGACAAGGCAAATTTGTTCCGTGCGCTTGATAAACATGATCATATAAAAACAATCTGTGGAGCAGCCAGAAAGGTTCCGTCGATCGGAATCGTTAATCTTGAAGATCCTTCGGCGCAGTATTTTATGGAAGCGACAAAGCATCCTGTCTATGGTTTTACCACAGAAGGTCAGGCCGGTAAATCTGCAGCAGAAACTGGAGCGGATGCGTCTCCTCTGCCGCCCATTCCCGACGGTACGCGTTATATGATCGGACGCAACATTGCTTCTGCACGGTTCGGTATATCTTTCAGTATTGATGCGGACGGCGAAAGTGCCGTATTCAAAGATACCGACGATCCGGCTCTTCCCCGGAAACATCCGGTAATTCATATTACCGCACCCATTCCCGGTGCATTTAATGCATACAATACGATGGCAGCTCTCATTGCCGTAAGCAGTGTTACGGAGAAAACATTTGAAGAAATAGCACAGCATACCGGCAGTCTTGTGCCGGTAAAAGGACGTATGACTGTCATAGATAAAGGCCAGCCGTTCGAGCTTATTGTCGATTATGCCCATACTCCGTCTTCATTTGAGACTATTTTTCCACCGCTTCGCAGACGTTGTACGGGCAGAATGTTTGCTTTGTTCGGAAGCGGTGGTGAACGTGATTTAACGAAACGGCCGCTTCAGGGTGAAATTGCCGCAAGATTCTGCGACGTGCTTATGCTCACCGATGAGGATCCGCGGGGCGAGGACCCGGTGACGCTGCTGCAGATGATTGCTGACGGTGCTGAAAAGCAGGGGAAGAAGAAGGGGGTTGATCTTTTTATGACTCCCGACCGTCCGCAGGCAATCCGTGAAGTATTCAGAATGGCAGGAAAAGGTGATATTGTGCTGCTGCTTGGAAAATCGCACGAGAATTCCATTATTTATAAAGACTTTGTCCTTAAATATGATGAAATCAGCGAAGCGGAACGGGCACTTGCAGAGATGGGATACAAGTAACAATTACAGGAGAATATCATGACAATAGCTGTAATATACGGCGGAAAAAGCGGCGAGCATGAAATTTCGCTCATATCGGGAGCGGCGGTTGCGCGCCATATAGACAGGAAGCATACTGTCGTACTCATCGGTATAACAAAAGACGGCCGCTGGTTTTTACAGAATGATGCGGAACTTGAACGTATCAGAAGCGACGAAAAAGCGGCTTTCAGAATTTCAGAAAAGACAGGAACTGAAGTGTCGGTTATGCCGGGGATGGGCATGAACGCTTTCAGTGCAGGCGGCAGGACGATCCGCATAGACGTTGTTTTTCCTGTTCTTCACGGTACGTACGGAGAAGACGGGACAGTACAGGGGCTGCTTGAAATGGCAGACATTCCGTTCGTGGGCTGTACTACAATGACAAGCGCTCTTACAATGGATAAAGAAAAAACCAAGTCTGTCTGGCAGAATGCAGGGCTTCCTGTTGTTCCGTATGTTACGATACGCCGTACCGATCTGCTTGATTCCCGTATATACGACAGACTTGTTCAGAATGCAGTAGATACACTTCACTTTCCCCTTTTTGTAAAACCATGCTGCGCAGGGTCTTCCGACGGAGCTTCCAAAGCACGTACGCCGAAAGAACTTTCCGTGGCCGTCATGGAAGCGTTTCACTGGGACGATAAAATCCTCATTGAAAAAGCGGTGAATGCAAAGGAAGTAGAATGCGCGGTGACAGGCAATGCGTTAACAGCTCCGGCCGGCGGTGGTGTTGAAAAGGTGCAGGCATACGGTCCGGGCGAAATCGTACTCACGCATGAATTTTACGATTATAATGCAAAATATAACGATTCGGACGGTATCCGGATACCTGCTGACCTTCCGGATGAGCTGCTGGAAAAAGTACGTACGACAGCCGTTGCGGCATACAAAGCGGTTGATGCTGCAGGTTACAGCCGTGTTGATTTCTTTTACGACAAAGACAGCGGTAAACTGTATTTAAATGAAATAAACACAATTCCAGGCTTTACCGCAATCAGCATGTTCCCTAAAATGTGTGATTACGCCGGAATTCACTTTACGGAACTTACTGAACTGCTGATTCAGGAGGCGGTCCAGCGTTACCGCACACATGCAGCGCTGCAGACTTCAAGATAAACGGACCATACGTTTTTATATGACGACAGGTGAACAATAATATGCGCTGCAGATGACGGCGAGGAACAGGTGGTTGCTATATGAAAAGAATGATTTTTATTCCGGCGGCAGCAGTCGTATGTATATGTCAGCTTGCCGCTCAGAAAAGCATAAAGGAAAGTCTCCCGTCACTGGGAAAAACAGCGGACCGGCTTATTTCCGGTGAACTGCTTTCTTCAGACAATGCAGACGGTACGGATATTACGAGATTCGCACCTGCCGGAAGCCTTATCGGAAAAAAACTTGCAGCGGCGCCTGCCGGAGTAAACGGTTTTGCTGTGGCGTCGGTCTCGGTAGTCCCGTATCCGGATTCCTGGAACAAAATGAGCAGTGAAGAACGTCTGCTTGCGTTATACAATACACTCAGTCGTATTTCTACCCAGAAAGGCATAACATATATTTCCCGCCGGGCAGGGTATAAGCCTAAAGTACTTTTTGACCAGTCGTATTACATCAGCAGTCCGGACGATGTAAAAACGGTGCTTCCTGATCCTGCTGCTTCAGTGCTTCCTCCTGCGGAAAAACGCTGGGTATATCAGAACGATACTTCGTTTGGCGGCACTGTATATCAGTATACATATACGACCGGCAGCAATGAAATCTTACTTGAACTTACAAACCACACGCCCATGAAATATCACGGGATTACCTGTTTAAAAGAGAATGAACTTTCAATGTATGTTTCGGTATATCCTGCTGCAGACGGAATAATCCTGGACTCTGCCGCCGTTATTACGGGGCATAAAACGCATGTAAAGATTCTTTTCCTTGACGTTGACTTATCCGATTCGTTCCGGCGCCGTACGGAAGCACTTCATACGTGGTATAAGGAACAGCTTGGGAAGTAAGCAGTGGTGCTGCAACCACAGCCCGGTGTACCTTTCTGAAGCCGGGACTGCAGGACTGTAAACGCCGTATTTATTTATTTTTTCCCTGGGTTTCTTCCGTATCCCAGATAACTTCAATTGTGCGCTGGTCTATATTCGGAATACGCTGGTACGTAAGGCAGTCGGCCCGGTGTACGGTAACACCTCTGTTGCGGGAAATATAGCCCACTATCGGATCAGGATACTTCGGTTTGCAGCACTGTGCAAACGTTACAATGAAATTCGTCGTGTTTCCGATGCGCACCTTTCCGGTGCTGTGCAGTCCTTCCAGCGGCGGCCCGCCTGCCGGGCGTTTATGCCTGTGTGATTCCTGCATTGTACGCGAGTATGCCGCATTTGCCGATGATTCCGACTCCGCTTTTGCCGCGGCCGCCCTGTCTATGAATGTTGGATCGTTTGCAGAAAGCCATGCATGAATTTTCTGCTTGGCCTTTGATGTTTTTACCGCGGAAAGCTGTGCCTGTGTCGGGTGAGCCTGCGGATTAGTGAGTATTTCGATTATCTGTGTATTCCTGAGCGGCTGGAGGAGGGGAATGATTTTTCCGTCGGCCTTTGCGCCCACGATCTTCTCGCCGATTGCAGAATGGATATGATAGGCAAAGTCTATTGCGTTCGCGCCTGCCGGCAGTTTTACGACTTCTCCTTTCGGCGTGAATACATAAATTTCGTCTCCCAGAAGGTCGTCCTTAAGTTCGTTGAAAAAATTCTCGTCGGAAACGTGTCCTTCACGCAGTTTACGCAGTTCGTTGAAAATTCCAAGATGTTCCACGTCGACCAAATCGTGGCTGGTGCCTTTTTTGTAGAGCCAGTGGCTTGCGACACCGTGCTCGGCCGTTTCGTTCATGGCTTTTGTCCGTATCTGAATCTCAAGAGGTTTTCCTTCGCACATGACTGTCGTATGGAGCGACTGGTAGCCGTTCGCCTTGGGCATGGCGATATAATCCTTGAACCGCCCGTCAAGAGGCTTCCACAGATTATGTACAATTCCGACGAGCGTATAGCATTCCGGGTTTTCACTGCAGATAATCCGCAGTGCAAGCAGATCGTACAGTTCCCCCGGTTCTTTGTTGCGTTTCCGCATTTTTTGGTATATAGAGTAAAAATGTTTTGCCCGGCTTGTAATAGAAACGGTTATGCCGGCCTTTTCCGCCGCTTTATAAATCTGCTGTACTGCTTTCTGCAGGTAGGCATCGCGTTCATCTTTTTTCTGGGAAACTATTGCCTTTATCTGCTGGAATACGTCGGGATTTGAATATTTAAGGCTCAGATCCTCAAATTCGTTTTTTTCTGTCTGCATTCCCAGACGGTCTGCCAGCGGGGCCCATATATCAATGATTTCTTTTGCAAGCGCCCTCTGGTCTTTTTCTTCCAGGCTCTTAATGTTGCGGATACGGTCAAGCCTGTCTGCAAGTTTTACAAGTATGACGCGCACATCGTCGACCATTGCAAAAAGCATTTTGCGGATGGCATCAGCCTGCTGGATCGTTGCATGGTCGGTCGGCAGGTGCATGATCTTCGTTGTACCGTTTATGACCCGTACAACGCCGCTTCCGAACTGTGTCAGCACCTGTTCTTCCGTAACACCCAGATTATAAATACTGTGCAGCAGCCCGGCACAGATGGAATCAGCATCCATCCTGTTCTGGGCAAGAATGTATGCTATGCGCATGGGATGGAGATAATACGGTTTACCGCATTTCCGTTTTACGTCACAGGATTTTGTGCAGAGCAGTTCCCATGCACCGGAAATCTTTTTCCGGTCATCATCTGAGTAAAAATCGAACGTCGTGAAAAATTCCTGCAGCAGCGCGTCCGTGTCGTTTTCATCTGCATGCATGACAAGTTCGGTACTCATGAAAATAAAACTCCTCTGGTATACTAGCAGAAAAGGATATTTTTAGCAACGAGAACGGCTTTACGGGCTCAAATTAAGGAAAACAGAGGGAGAAATTCCGTAATATACGCTTGTGTATCCACGCTGTAAGATATATCGGTATTTCTTCTGTAAATAAAAGGTGTCGTTTTTTCTCTTACAAAAAACTTGACTCCGTACAGATTCGGTGTTATTCTAGAAGCTATAAAATGGTTATCGTAAAGACCGTTGGTTTGGTAGCCATTCAAAAAATAAGGAGGATTTTTTCATATGAAAAAAATCATAGGACTTGTAGCAATCGCCGCTATGGTAGCAACCACCGCATTTGCTGACATAGCTATCGACTCATGGGGTCGCGGTTTGTGGTATGCAGCAGCCAATGCTAATGTAAACGGTGATAACGAAATCGTTACCGGCATGGGCCAGTCATGGGGTGGTATGGCTCCGCGTACCGCTATCCGTGCTCACGGTTCAAGCGACAATGTCGGATTCAATCTTGATGTATTCGGCAACGGTGACAGTATTTCACAGGGCGATAACGCAAACGTCTGGGTAAAACCGATCCAGCAGATCCAGCTCAAACTGGGCAAAATGGATGACAACGTCAGCCGCGGTGATGCTGTATGGGGTCTGTGGAACTGGGCACGTTTCGGTGCTGTTAATTCCATGGCAGGAGAAGGTTTCATATTTGATGACGGTGATGTAACCGGTGCACAGATTATTGCAAAACCGGTTGAAGGGCTTACATTTATCGTAGGACTTCCGCTCAGCCTGACAAGTGGTTCATATGAGCAGCTTACAACAACGCTCGGCCACAAAGCAAAATATATTGCCATGTACACAATCAAAGACATCGGTACAGTAAAAGCCGGTGTGCTCTGCCAGGATAAAGCATATGATAAAGATCTGAAGAAAGTTGATTATGAAATTATCAATGCTGCATTTGACCTTACTGCTGTAAAAAATCTGAAAGTTTCTCTTGGTGCATTTATTCCGACAGCTACGGTATATAATGTGACAGGAACTAGTAAAGTAGTTGTACCGCAGATCAACGCATATGCAGAATATGCATTCAATGCCCTTACAATTCATGCTGCAGTCGGAACAAAAATCAACCAGATGGACAAAAAAGACGGTATTGATGCAGGTGATAAGGTAATTGAGAAGAGCGGCTTTGGTATGGCATTCGGTGCTGGTGCAGACTATGCATTTGAAAACAGCATCGGTGCATTCGTCGATGTCCGCTATGCAAACAGCATTTATCAGAATGCAACGTCAGCTGACGACAGCGACAACATGACACTCGGTGCCGGTGTTACCAAAGGATTCAGCAACGGTGTATTCGGTGTTGCATTTGAAGGTTCAACAAACGGTGGCGGACATTACACCTTAGCGAAACCTGATGACTTCAGCTGGGCTATCCCGGTAAAAGTCGAGTACTGGTTCTAATAGTAGTACCTGACAGGTAATAAAAAAGAGCGGCACAGTAGTGTGCCGCTCTTTTTATATAATTTGAGACAGTTATCTGTAACAGAACCAGTGCCCTGAATGTTTTATATAAAAGACTATGGTACATTATTTCAAACGAGGTTATTTTATGACAAGGATACTGACGGTTTTATCTGCTGCTGCCTGTACCGCGCTGCTGCTGTCGTGCAGTACGGTAAAAAAAACTGAACCTGCTGCACAGGATTCATATGACAGTTCCGCTGTTCCGCTTCCGCAGGTTGTTCCTTCTTCTCCGGAAAGCGGGCCGGAAATTCCGGACGGGGATCCGTACAGTAAAGAGAAGATACGCGGTGGAAAGAAAACTTTTGCGCAGCAGTTTTTTGGTACAGAAAAATATGTAAAAGCTGACTCATCGTCGGCATTTATCAGGAATACGTTCGGTTCGGTTCAGCAGCGTCCGCTTGATCTTATATATAAACCACAGACCGATCTTGCAGGGTTTATGGTGCGGTATGATACGACATTATACTGTTTCTATATGGCTCAGGCTGACCGCCGCATGTTCAGAGATGCGGTAAACAGGTATTTAACCGACTTTGAAGGGCAGAAACTTATCCGTAAGTACTCAAAAACTGAAAAAATATACGGAGAAGCGGGATCGTATGAAGAATTCGGCATGATTGCAACAATGATGCCCAATATTTCAAAGCCGGATGTCCGGCTCGGCTACCGGTTTCTGGGAAGCTCTCCGTATTTCTGTATGAAGGTACGTAAAGCAACTAACATTGCAGAAGATATGGGAACGAATGTTGTTCCTGAATCCATTGAACAGTGTTATTATTTTACAAAAGCACAGGCTCAGGCTCTGGCTGATTTTCTTTCTGATGAAAATGTTGCTAAGCAGGCTGCCGCCTATGAGAAAGATCACGGTGCTGCACCTCAGAATAAAGACACGTACTGAAGTGCAACCTGCCGGCCGGGTACCGGAGTAACGGATACTGCAGAGCTGCTGCGGTATATGACAAAAGCGCAGGCGCAAAAATTAAGCAGCGGACTTTCCGGCGGTGCCGTGAATACTGTGTTTGTACAGTGCAGTGAAGAGACCTCCGGTTCCGGAAAGACAACAAAAGGTGGTGCATATTTTTTCATATTGTCTCGTGTGTATATTTTCAGGCAAAAATATGAAAGCAGCCTGGTTTCACGCTGAAACAGGACTGGTTTCATGATGAAACCAGGCTGCTTTCATGATGAAACAGGGCTGGTTCAGAAGAACATATCAGGGATATCCGGAATAAATCTCCGGCTCTTACAGGAAAAACCTCTGTGCTTCCGGAACAATTGTTCCGGGCTTCCCGCAGGGTAAAGCTCATCTTTATGCAGGAATGCGAATGCCGGGCATTACCTGCATCAGCGTTAAAAACCGGTCTTTTTAAAATAATCCGCTGCAGACCGGAAAATACTCCGAAAATGGTACTTTACTGCGAATTTTATACAGGAGGATTTCCTGTATGACTGATGACGACAGACTGAAACGGTACCGCCCTTCACCT
>Ga0172378_10000997_pt1 | contig 25653 bp, 24 predicted proteins | sample GrowelOW332metaG_FD_119755 | JGI IMG/M metagenome (GOLD analysis project Ga0172378, IMG submission 119755) | Groundwater microbial communities from an aquifer near a municipal landfill in Southern Ontario, Canada - Pumphouse #3_1 metaG | ecosystem: Environmental > Aquatic > Deep subsurface >... | reverse complement strand
GTTCCCCAAAAGTTCTCGCAGCCCTAACATATTGCATCTCTTTAAGAGCTAACACCTGTCCACGCATGAGACGTACGTAAAGAGGTATTCGCACAATACATACCGCCAACATAGTGTTAAATAAACCAGGTCCCATTGCCGCAGTCAAAGCTAGTGCAAGAACCATGGAAGGAAACGAAAGAACCATATCGGTAGCAGCCATAATAACGCGGTCAATCTTACCTCCTGCATATCCTGAGATACTACCAAAAAAACACCCAATTCCCGCTGCTATAACAACAATAGAAAGACCAACGGTAATCGAAATACGAGCCCCATAAATAACGCGAGTAAATACATCCCGGCCCATTTCGTCCGTGCCAAAAAAGTGTGCTAAACTTGGTGCTTGTAACCTAGCCGGAATATCCATTAAATTAGGGTCATACGGGCAGATTAAAGGTGCTGTAACACCTATGAAAATAATAAAAGTAACCATCATAGTACCAAGGAAAGTCAAAGTATTTTGTTTTAAAATTTCCATAATTTTTTTAGGAGAAATTATCACTTTTCCACCTCCCTAATTTGAGGGTTGAGGAAACTATACAAAACATCAACTACCATATTAATTAAAACATAGCTAAGAGAAACAACCAAAGTAAAGCCCATAATAGCAGGGAAATCCAAAAATGCAATAGAATCCATGACATATTTTCCCATACCGGGCCAAGCAAAAATAGTTTCCGTTATAATAGCCCCACCAAGCAATTCTCCCACAGTAAGTCCAGTTACAGTAAGTGTAGGAAGTAAAGCATTTTTTAGGGCATATTTATATATAATAGTCTTTTGCGATATGCCACAGGATTTTGCTGTGCGTATATAATCTTGCTCTAAAACGTCAATCATACTAGAACGCACCTGCCTAGCAACAATTGCTAATTGCACGTATGCAAGGCAAACAGCCGGTAAAATAATATGGTGGATTGCAGAAATAATAACAGTAAAATTTCCTGCAATAAGGCCATCAATAATATATAGTCCCGTTACTTCATGTGGTGGAGAAAGAAAAGTGTCAATTCTGCCCGATGCGGGGAAAATAGGAATGACCTTATAAAAAACAATTAAAGCTATAACGCCGCTCCAAAAAAGAGGCGTAGATACACCTATCAAAGAAAAAATTCTACTGGCATGATCAATCCACTTATTCCTATTAACAGCTGCCGCAACCCCAAGAATAATGCCAAATACAATAGCCATAATCATAGAAACCATAGTAAGCTCAAGGGTTGCCGGGAAACATTTCGCTAGTTCTGATGCTACAGGACGCTGAGTACGAATTGATGTTCCTAAATCGCCATGTACTAAATCAACTATATATTTTTCATATTGCACAATTATTGGCTTATTTAATCCCAATTGGGCACGCGTAGTCTCTAGCGCTTCCTGGGAGGCATGCGGACCGACGAGCATACGCGCTGGATCACCGGGAATAACATGAGAAATAAAGAACGTAAAAACAGACACGCCTAAAAACACAATAAATAGATGCAGTATATTTCTCATTGCAAACCTTAAAGAGAACATAGAACCTCCTATACGCACTGGGACAGGTTGCTTATTTAAAGGCTATCTCTGTGTGCGGTAATAATTACTAGCAAAAAGGCGTCTGAAAGGTTAACCGTTCAGACGCCCACTGCTGCCTCTTAGAATTCCTAGGACATTCTTGTTGCCTAGGAATTATCCAACTTGATGTTATTACTTACTCATATCCTCAAAGTTATACATATCATCTAACATTGGATTATAAACATAACCCTTTATATTAGAACGCATCGGTGTAAGTACATTTGTTTGGAAGAGGAATATATAAGGAGCATCTGCCAAAACCATTGCTTGTGCTTTCTTATATAATTCAATACGTTTGTTCTGGTCTGTTATTGTTTCTGCTTCACGCAATATAGTATCTACAGCATCGTTTTTATAGAAGGCACGATTTCCTGCTAAGCCAAAATATTTGGAATCAAACCAATAAGTCATAAAGAACTGTGGATCTGCGTAATCCGGACTCCATGTGCCCATTGCCAAATCAAAATCAGCTTTATCAACACGTTCACGGAAAGTAGCCCATGCCACTTTTTCAAGTTCTAGTTTAATTCCTACTTTGCCCAAGCTATTTTGTAACATTAAAGCCTGAGTCTCATTGAAGCCTTGGTTATCAGAGTATAAAAGTTTTAAAGTTACGCCATTTTCCAAACCTGCCTCTTTCAGAAGGCCCTTAGCTTTATCAGGTTCAAGGGAATAACCTTTAATGCTGTCATCACGGCCCCACATTCCTTGTGGTACAGGGGTGGTTAATTGTTGTCCGCGGCCTTTAACTGCACCATCAATAATACCCTTATAGTCAACGGCATAAGAAATTGCTTGGCGAAGCTTCACGTTATTTAATGGAGCTTTTTGATTGTTAATATAAACAATGCTAGTTAACAACGACGGTGACTCAAAAATTTGAACCGCTTTATTGCTTTTCAATTGATCAAGTTGGTCCATAGGAATACCTGCTGCTATATCAAGGTCACCACTTTCCAATTGTAAACGTTCTGCAGACGGATCTTTAATAACCTTGAATAGTATTGTCTTAATAGCAGGATCCTTGCCAAAATGGTTTTTGTTCATAACCATTTTAATATCTTGTCCAGGATTGAATTCTGTTAATTCATACATTCCTGAGCCCATAGTATGAGTAGCTAAATAATTTGATCCTTTGTCTCCATCTTTTTCATGTTCCATGACCTTAGGATTAACTACACCTGCTGCGTTAACAGCCATAGTATCAAGGAATGGAGCAAAAGGCTGTGCTAATTTGAATACAACTGTATCAGCGTCAGGAGTTTCAATAGATTTTACAGGTTTAAAATAATCAGCAGGGCCTTTTTTTATAGCCATAACACGCTCAACAGAAAATTTTACCGCTTTAGAATCTACTGGAGTTCCATCGGCAAATTTATGCCCTTTTTCTAGATTAAAAGTCCATGTTAAGCCATCATTGCTGACAGTCCATGATTTTGCAAGAGAAGGACCAACTTCAGTACTAGCTTTACCATCAGTCGTTTTTTTGTACTGAACAAGTCTTTCGTAGCATGGATAACTTACCTTCCATGCTTTGTTGTCCATAGCCACCGCCGTATCAATACTAGCTAAGTCGACGGGAAGTCCCACAACGAGAGTATCTTTCGGCGTTTTTTCACTTGTTGCGCTCTTACTTCCACCACAACCCGCTACTACGATCATAATCACAAACATCAGCAAACAAATAATCTGCTTTCTCAATTACTACACCTCTTTCTAAATCAACTCTTTGTCTTTGGGCAAAACAAAAAAAGGCACAGAATCCCTTAGGATTCGGCGCCTTTGCCTTTTTTGCTCTTTTAAAATTATTTCAATTGTACTCCCGCTATATTATGATGTCAAGCATGTATACATTATCCCTTTTATTACTACATATATGCTGTTTCCCTTAGGTTTATAGCAAGCCTAGTTAATATGTAAAAAAACATTTTTCTTCATTTGTCAAAAAGGTAAGGAAACCCTCAGACTTTAGCATAGTGTTCCTTTGGTTGTGGCAAGAAAAAAGATGCTGCTGCTGCTACTACGGCAATACCAGCCAACAACTGCATAGTTGCAACCAAACCATAGCTATCAGCAAATTTGCCAATTAGAGGCACCATTATTCCACCTATACTAATGGAAAGCCCCATTGTCACACCGGAGGCAAATCCTATGTTGCGTGATAAATAACTTTGTCCTAAAACGACTACGGAACTAAAGGGGGCAAACATGGCAAGCCCCATTGGAACCATAAGTAAGTAAGCCGTCAAATGATTAGTAGTCATAGAAAGCAGCCAAACAATAGGTGCTAATAGCACATAGCTCATTCGCACAATTTTCAAATAGCCAAACCTATCAGCCATAAGCCCGCCAATAAGAGTCATAACAACCCCTAGAGAAAACAACAGCGTAAGCGCAGATCCTGCTGCAGAAGCAGAACGCCCCAAAATATCAACCCAATAAAGAGGTATAAAGCTGCGTAGCCCGCAACTAACAATAGAGCTGCAAACAATAACGAGAGTCAAGTGAGCGAAGGCATTCCAATCATTGTCATAATTGCTTTCTTTATGATTGGAAAACTGCATAGCTGCTTTTTCCTCATTATCTGCACGTACAATTTCCCCCTTCATTTTGGGAACAATCCACATCAGAACAAACGCCATAATAATAGCAATAAAACCAAATATCGTTATCCCTTTTATACCAAAGGCCGTAATAACAGCAACGGCAACAACTGGCCCTACTGCAAATCCTCCATTTCCACCCACAGAAAAAATGCTAAGAGCAGTTCCTCTTTTTTCCCCAGAAACTTTATTGACCATACGAGTAGCTTCCGGATGAAAAATTGCGCTGCCTATCCCGCTTATAGTTATTAAGGCAAAAATAACCCAGTAATTTTGAAACAATCCCGATAATCCCATAAATACTCCAGACATCAAAATACCTAAAGACATGTACCATGAACGGGATTTTTTATCAGCAAGCCAGCCAACCGCCGGTTGAATAACAGAAGCCAAAAATGAGGAAGCAAATATCAAACCTGCCGCCGCACTATAATCCAAACCGTATGCAGCAACAAAAAAAGGTAAAATAGCCGGCAATGCTCCCCCAGTAATATCATTGGACAAATGTGCCAATGATAACAAATAAACATATTTCTTATTCAAATAATAACCCCCCTTATTTTTAGACAAATATATAATTATAGTGAAAATTTCACCTTTTCACTTTTTAACCGTTACTTTTTCTTAATTCCCTCTTGATTTTTAAATAGCGTATTCATTTCGCTTAAAAACTTTAAAACAATATTTTGCTCTTCTAATGTATATTTTTTGATAACAGAAATTTTTTTCTGTGCCGATTTAATATGGCACTTAGCATGAATATCATATAGTTTCAAACCTGCATCAGTTAATTTATAATAAATTTCCTTTTGATTATTTGGGAGTTGATAGCTTTCAATTAGGGATCTTTTTAAGAGCTTTTTATTTATTTTACTTATTGCACCTCGCGTCATACACATTTTTTTAGCAATTTTGGTAACATTTGCTTGCTCTAAGTTGCCAATTGCATTTATGCAGTGTACTTCCGCTAAATTTATACCCTCGAACGCTTCCTTCTCGCCATATTGAATAGTACTTGCATATTCCTGAAATAACATTATTTCTTTTATTAGTTTGCTTTCTGAATTCATAACTGTCCCCTCTTTCGTTTCCATGGAAACAATATAACTATATCACTTTATTGTTTCCATGTAAACAATAATTTCGGTATTTTAATATCTATTTATAAAATAACCAGACACCACCAATGATATTTTTATAAAAACATCATTGGTGGTGTCTGGTTATTTTTCTGCGTTATTTTACGCATTTTTATCTATACATGTATTCAGCCGTCATAGGTCTTTTATTATCAATCCCCTTAGTTAGCAAACATTGATAAACATCTATCCCGCCAACACGAAAAGCCGAGGCACAGCCAGTGAGGTACAAACGCCACATACGAATGAATTGCTCATCATACATCTTCTCAATTTCAGGAAGTTTTTGCTGGAAATTACCATACCAGCAGTCCAAGGTTTTTGCATAATGCCTGCGCAAACTCTCTAGATGTAGTATACGAAAATCAAATTCCGGCAAAAGCTGCATGGTCTCCCTCAAGGTTGGTACATATCCACCAGGAAAAATATATGTCTTCATCCAGGCGTTTGTTGGTGCCTCAAAATTGCCCATAATAGAGTGCAATAAGAATGTCCCGTTACCTTTTAAAAGCGCCTTAACCTTAGCGAAATATAGAGGTAAGTATTTTTTCCCAACATGCTCAAACATACCTATGCTCACTATTTTATCGAATTGTTCTTGCTTGGGATTTAAATCCATATAATTTTCTAACCTTATATCGACTAAATTCTCTAATCCCAAATCACGTACTCGGGCACGAGCACCTTCATACTGTTCCTTACTCAGAGTTATCCCTGTTGCGTGTACTTTATATTGCTGAGCAGCCCTTATAGCCAACCAACCCCAACCACAGCCTATATCCAATAACTTTTCATTCTCTTTTAAATTTAATTTTTTTAGACTATGATCAATCTTTTGCAATTGCGCCTGGTAAAGAGTATCTTCTTTCGTTTTAAAATACGCACAAGAATACGACATGGTTTTATCAAGCCAAAGAGAAAAAAAATCATTTCCCAAATCATAATGTTTATGAATATTTAGGCTTTCAACAGATTCGTCTACTTCTTTTAACTGTCGTGACAAAGCTTGCAGATGAAAGTCCGCTTTAGCTTTATCGTCCCCATTTTTAAACATTGTGGCAATGACATCATCCAAAGGTCCAACAAAATCAATGATTCCTTTTACATAGGCTTCTCCCAAAGTAAGAATGATATCCTCTTTAACATCACTTAACTTCGGCTCTTGATGAAAAACGATTTTAAATGTAGGATTTTCACTGCCATAAAACACTTCTTCTCCATCCCAGAAAACAACAGAAAATTCACCCTTGTTCCATAATTCAAAAAGAGTTTTCAATGCTGTTTTGGTAAGCATAAAGGTCACTTCTTTCTTTAATTACCAAATTTTGTGCAAATAATATTGAATCAATCTCTGTGTTTTATATCTTGTATTATATTATAGTGACATTGTGTCTTTTTTGCAAAATAAATTGTTTTCAGTTATTATATTGTAAATTGCAAGTGTATAAATTAAACAGTAGGTATATAATTTTATAATATATAATATAGTGTTTTAATCAACCTATATTTTCATTTCTACAACATAAAAATCGCAAAGTTCCCGTCACTTATCCTTAACTTTATAGGCTTTAAATTGCCTAATATTTATAACCCAATAATAGCTTTGCTATATTACTAACGTTACTATAGCGGTTAGATGACAAATCATAGTTAAAATGTATCAAACACTTTACTACCAAGGGGTTGAAAGCAAATGTTAGCACTTTTACACTGGAAAGATTCTGAATTAAAAAGACTTTGGGATTTATTTTATAAGGATAATTTGTATTTATCTCCTTATTCTTCTTGGGAATATAATGACATTTCCTATAATTGCTTTAAATACCAAACTTCACGGTGGAGGGAAAAAAACTTATTTTTAGTAGAATATGAAAAAGGTAATGCTACAGCGATTATTCCCCTAACTCTTAGACATGGCAAGCTAAATATATTTGGAGATTTCGAATCAGGAGGAGCCTTAGATTTTATTTATCCCATTAATGCAAATCCCGATATATTTGATGCTGTTTTTTTTGACCTGCGTGCTTTCTTTCCCAATCAGACCTTATGTTTAAATAAGATTAATGAAAAATCTATGTTATATAAATATTTAAGAGAAAAAGGCTATGAGCATAGCAGTACCCGTAATTGTGTGAAAATACAATTTAACAATTCTTACGCAGAATATTTTAAAAGTTTAAGTCAAAACCAACGTCAAAATATGAATTCCTCCCACAACAGACTAACAACTGACAACAGAGAATACCGCTTAGATATAAAGATAAATAGTACGGTTTCAGACGCTTTTATGAAAGGTTCCCTGCGCATATATAACAAAAGAGAAGGTGAAAGAACTGGCCATGAACGTGGTTATTTTTCTAAGTTTCGCCAATTGCACTTTGAGCCAATAACTCCTGCCATACAAAAAATGCCAAATAATTTCAATGCAGCATTATTTCTAAAGAATATTGGACTAATCGCTTTTTTCTCCGGTTTTATAACTAACAGCAATGAAATTATAGGTCCTCGTTGCGCTATGGACAGCACTTTCGCAAGATATTCTCCAGGGAAATTACTCATAAGCGAAAGTATTAAATGGTTAATTGCCAATACTACTATACGTTGTCTTGATTTATCTAGGGGTGAAGAACAATACAAATACGAAATGGGTGGAATAAAACATACTAACTACGCTTATGAAATAAAATTGTAGCTTAAAATTCAAAGCTTCGTTTGTATTGGTCTTCACCTAATGATGTTTTGCCTAAATTGGTACGCAGTTTGCTTTGAGTAAAATTATAGAAAGGTGAAGAAATATCAAACTGTGCATCGTAGTGATCTGATCTTATCTGTAAAATACCACAAACCAAATCATAAACTAAGTCATTGGTAAAATAAGCGTTTTTATGGCTCGCTAAGGCGTTCGCCGTTTCCGGAAATTTTTTTCGATAGCCCTCAGAGAGATATACGAAAAATGGTATGCGTAGATTTTCAAAACCTATAAATCCGGGCATTCGTTTTCCCGTTACTTCAATCCCATGATCAGAAAAATATAACATAGCTTGTAAATTTAAATTTGTCTTAGCATAAGTATATATTTTTGAAAGAATAAAGTCCGTGTAAAGAATAGAATTATCATATTCATCTACAATTTTTTGTTTCTCACCATCTTTCCATTTATTAAATCTCTCAGGGTAACGATTGCGAAAAATAGAATGACTTCCTTTCAAATGTAGTACTACAAAATTGTTTTCCTCCGGTTTCACTCTTTTTAAATAATCTAAAAGTACTTCATCGTGTTGTACAGCCGAATAATCTTGAAGAACCCAACGCGAATTGTCCGTAGTTGTTGCAACTATGCTTATCTGAGTATCATCATTTCCCATATATCCTTGATTACTATACCACCATGTTTTAAAGTCTATTTTTTTTGCCATGTCTATGAATGAATAAGCTTCAGAAAAACTTTTCCCATTATACTGGCTTTTTTCTGTAAGCGCCATTTCTAGCGTAGGAACAGTTTGTGTCCAAGTGGAATAAGCGTTTGGGAACAAGAAAAAATCATGATTATCTTGTTGTGCGGAAAGCCATGGAGTAGTCTCACGCTTATATTCTGAAAAAGCAGGCATATGCAGTCTGTTAGCAGACTCCCCTATTACTACAATAACGGTACCAAACTTTTGCCCTTCAAGGCAGCTTTTTACTTGCAAATTTTTATATTTTTGTTCGTAAGTAACACGAAACTCCTCGCATTTATCGCAATATTCCTTAGCATATTTATACAAAATATAAATACCCGTCCTTTTGTATAACCCTTTATCTCCCATAAACCACAAATAGTATCCTGAAAAAACAAATATTACTAAGAATAAAAACCATACATCCGTTATTCTATTAGTTGTATCAACAAACAAATAATTGCAATATATTATTATTATGAAAAATCCAATAAAAATAAATCCACTTAACAAAAAATATACAAAAGATATATTTTTAAAATATTCATTAATTTCCTGCTTATATGTCTTTAGCAGCGTTAATACTGCGTATAAAGAAATGTTTTCTTTATAATATAAATAATAAATTATTTCTGTAAGAGGTAAAATTACTGTAGAAAACTCTACAATGCTTAAAATTCCCATAAGAAAACTTTTAGGTAAAAAGCTCTGTAATAATAACTGCAAACTTGCTAAAAAAACAATAAGATATAGACCAAAGGCAAAATCATAGGTAAAACTAAAAGACATGTTTTGCTTTCGATTTGTTATATAGTTTAAAAAAGGAAATGTTAACATATTGAAAAATCCGCATAAAATTATAGATATAAGACTTTGATAGGAAGAAAAATATAAGGAAATCGCTGCTAAAAAGAAGGCAGGAAATACTCTGCGGGCAAATAACGTTAAATCCGAATAATCTATCTCCTTGCTTAAAAAAAAGTATGCAAATAGCACAAAAATATACCCAAAAATTATTTGTTTTAGTAATAACCCCATGCTCACTATAAACACCCCATAAAAAAATGTTTCCATCTTTTAGAATAATTACAAATTATAGCCACTTAATTTTAGCACAACAAATCAATTAAAATTATATTACGAATAAATTAAAGAAGGATAATAGTTAAAAAAGTTGAAATACATGTATTGAAAGCAAAATATATTATTATTGTTTTCTGACAATAATGTTCGGAGGCGTAACAAAGATGCTAAGTGGCTATTTACGTACAACAGATGATGCTTCGATTTATTATGAAATTGAAGGCGAAGGGCAGCCTTTGGTTTTAGTTCACGGCTGGGCCTGTTCAAGTAAGTTTTGGCAAAAGAATATTCCCGTACTGAAAAAACATTTCAAAGTAGTAACCTTAGATTTAAGAGGTCACGGAAAATCTTCAAAAGGATTACACGGTTGCTTGATTAATCGCATAGCTCAAGATGTTCGAGAGCTTATTTTATCTTTAGATTTAAAAAATGTTATTTTAATGGGATGGTCAATGGGTGGACCAACAATGTTATCCTATTGGAAACAATTTAAAAATGATAGCAAACTTGCTGGTCTTGGTCTTATTGATATGACACCATTTCCCTTAAGTAGTGGCGATTGGAATTCACATGGTTTTCGCAATTACAATACTGAAGCTTTCAATACCATGATTAGCGCTATGAACAACAACCAAGAAAGTTTTGTAAATGGATTTGTAAAAAAAATATTTAAAGGCTCTAGACAGCCGGAAGGTACAGAATGGGTTAATGTTGAATGCATGAAGGCCCCAACTGCCACCGCACTTGCTTTCTATTCTGATTATATTTATAGTGATTTTACAGATGTTTTGGGTACTATAACAATTCCTGTAATAGTATTTTCTTCTGATAGCAATATTTTCCCCAACAGTATAAAACAAGGACAGTATATTGCTTCCCAAATACCAAATGCAGAATTTGTGCCTTTTAATGAAGGCGGTCATATGTTATTCTACATTGAAGCAGAAAAATTCAATAAATCTGTAATTACTTTTGCCGAGCGTATAAAATAACTATTAACTAATATCTATAAAAAATGCCATTAAATGTTATAAAGCATTTAATGGCATTTCTATTTCCTTATGATTATAAACCTCAAACCATTTTTTCCGGTTTAAAAACCTTGTCAAAGTCAACTTCACTCATTAGTTTCAGCTTAATCGTTGCTTCTTTAAGAGATATATTTTCCTTAAATGCCAGCTTAGCTACCTTGGCGGAATTATCATACCCAATATAAGGATTTAGTGCTGTTACTAACATTAACGAATTATATAAGTTGTGATGCATTTTATCAGCATCAGCTTTTATGCCAACTGCACAGTTTTTGTTAAAGGAATTAATAACATCTGCTAACAAACGTACTGATTGTAGGAAGTTATAAATAGTTACCGGTAAGAAAACATTAAGTTGGAAATTTCCCTGAGAAGCTGCCATACCCACAGCTGTATCGTTAGCAATAACCTGAACCGCAACCATAGTAACAGCTTCGCACTGAGTAGGATTAACTTTACCTGGCATTATTGAACTACCAGGTTCATTAGCAGGTATTGTGATTTCTCCCAAACCATCCCGAGGTCCACTAGCCAACCAACGTACATCATTAGCTATTTTCATCATATTTGCCGCTAAAGCCTTTAGTGCTCCGTGAGCAAAAACCATATCATCAAGACTTGTTAAGGCATGGAATTTATTTTTAGCGGTTACAAAAGGAATACCCGTATTTTCTTTCACATAACCGGCAACAGTAATATCAAATCCTTTAGGAGCATTAAGCCCTGTACCAACAGCTGTGCCTCCCAAAGCTAGTTCGCACAAACCTTTTTCTGTTAGCATAATATCTTGTTTGCTTTTTTCCAGCATATTGCGCCAACCGGATATTTCTTGGGAAAAAGCAATAGGTACCGCATCTTGTAAATGCGTTCTACCCGTAGTAACTATACCACGATTATCCTTTTCCAATTTCTTGAAAGTAGCAATCAATCCATCGATAGCTGGTAATAACATCTCTCTAATTTCCATAACGGAAGCAATATGCATGGCTGTTGGGAAAGTATCATTAGAACTTTGCGACATATTTACGTGATCATTAGGGTGCAATAATTTTTCTTTAGCAATCTCATTACCGCGTCCAGCGACAACTTCATTTACGTTCATATTTGACTGGGTACCACTACCCGTTTGCCACACCGCTAATGGAAAATGTCCATCTAACTTACCTGCAATTATTTCATCACAAACCTGTGCTATTAATTTACACCTTTTAGCGTCTAGTTTTCCTAATTTTTTATTGGCCATAGCCGCTGATTTTTTCAAATAACCAAAAGCTTTGATAATTTCAACTGGCATTTTCTCAATACCAATTTCAAAATTTTCTAGGCTTCTTTCTGTTTGTGCAGCCCAATACTTATCTGCCGGAACCATAATTTCACCCATAGAATCTTTCTCTTTACGATACTTTGTTACCATAAAATATACCCTCCTCTTCCTATTTATTGCTTTTGTTTTTTTCTTCCATTCAACATCTTTTATAATGCCATTATAACATTATTTTAATTTTTTTGTTTTATTTCGAATTTTTTTAAGTTGTTTTATATTTACCGAGTGCATTAACCTAAAAGCCCCACTTAAACGGCATCATTAGCTGTTCAAATGGGGCTTTAATTAATAAATCATACATGTGAAGCTAAATTGCAATAACTGTCGCAATACTTGGATTCACATTCTTTACTTGCGATAGCTTAGTTCTTTATCAACATACATAAGCGGTGCACCTTTTTCGCCAACCATTTTCAGCTTTTCAATGATTGCACTGGCACTACTTTCTTCTTCAACCTGCTCAGAAATAAACCATTGCAATAAAACTTGTGCCGGATAATCTTTTTCTGCAATCGCTGTCTCATATAGCTTATTTATGCTGGCAGTAATAAATTTCTCATGTTTCAATACTTCCTCAAAGAGTGCTTTAGGTGAACCGAATTCGCATGGTGGCTCTGCAATTACTCCAAGTTTCGCTGTGCCGCCTCTCTCCAAAAGATGATTAAGAAGCTTCATAGCATGCTCAATTTCCTCTTGATACTGAACTTTAAGCCATTTAGCAAACCCTGGTAAATTTTCTTTTTCACAATAGGCCGACATGGCTAAATATAAATAAGATGAATAAAACTCTTTCTGAATTTGTGCATTAATAGCAACTTGCATTTCCTCTTTCATAAAATCATCCTCCTCTAAATTTGCTTACTCCATAATTATACATTTTTTAATGTATATACAACTATTTATGTATTTTAAGCTCAGCAGCTGTCAAACAATCTACATAAGCTGTTAATAATTTATCCTCTGCTGCGCAGCTTTGTTTATAGTACCAATCGCGAACAGCCTCACTTATTTCTTCATCCGTACCTTCTGCCTTGAAAGGGTAAACGGCAATTAATTTTTCTGTTGTCTTATCTCTTAAACCAATTTTTTCTGCATTGGCTAATCTTCTCATAATAAAATCCCCTTCCGCGTGGATATATCTTTTCAAACTTTAATAAACTTATTTTCTTCTAATTCTTTAAACGCAACATTAAGTTCTTCTTTCGTATTCATAACTATTGGCCCTCCCCAAGCGATTGGTTCGTGCAATGGGGTAGCTGCCATGAGTAAAAATCTCACTCCCTTGCCAGAGGCCTTAACTTTCAAAATATCTCCATTACCAAATAATACTGCATGTTTTTCTTCGATAGCATTTTGCTGGTCTTGTTCAAAATAACCTGAACCATAAAATATGTAAATGAACAAAGTTTCTTCATTAGTAACGTCTATAGACCAATCAGTTTCAGGCTCTAGTTCCACATCCAAAAGCAGTGGTTTTATGTAATCTCCTTCAACAGCCCCTTTATGGTTTTGGTATTTTCCGCCAATAATATGTATTTTGCTATTATTTTCCTTAATTAACGGAATATCCTGGCTTGTTATACCATGATATTTTGGTGGTACCATCTTGTCTTTAGCCGGCAAATTAAGCCATAACTGCACACCGAGCATTCTTGAACTTGCCTGTGGCATCTCTTGGTGTATAATACCTGATCCCGCAGTCATCCACTGACATTCGCCATCTAAAATACTGCCTTTATTCCCTAAGCTATCTCCATGTTCAATGTCACCCTGTAATAAATATGTTATTGTTTCAATACCTCTATGTGGATGCCAGGGAAAGCCTTTTATATAGTCTGCTGGATTTGATGAATCAAAAGCATCCAGCATAAGAAAGGGATCAAACTCACTTGTATCATTATGTCCAATGACCCTTACAAGTTTTACACCTGCACCATCTTGTGTACGTATTCCCGCAACAATTTTATTTACAGCCCTTATGGTTTTCATAATTGATATCAGCTCATTTCCTATCATTTTTATATGCTATGAATACTAATTCGCCACCTAAGTGCATTTCTCCTTTTTTTTGCCAGAATTTCACAAAAAATAGCAAAAATAGAATAAAAAAAGGAGTGACGTGTATATGTCACTCCCAGCGTTAACTAATGGTTCAGTATTCTACTCAAAAACATTCTTGTTCTTTCATTCTTTGGATTAGAAAAAAACTCTTGAGGTGGTGCTTCTTCTAATATAACGCCCTCATCCATAAACACAACACGATCGGCAACCTCACGGGCAAACCCCATTTCATGAGTTACAACTACCATGGTCATGCCATCACGAGCCAGGCCTTTTATTACTTCCAAAACCTCCGAAATCATTTCCGGATCAAGTGCAGAAGTCGGCTCATCAAAAAGCATTACTTGGGGGTGCATGGCCAAAGCTCTCGCAATGGCTACACGTTGCTGCTGTCCACCTGATAACTTTGAAGGATAGACCAGTGCTTTTTCCGGTAAGCCTACTTTTACCAATAGGGCTTTAGCAATTTCTTCTGCTTCAGCACGTGACTTATTTTGTACATGAATAGGTCCAATAGTAACATTATCTAAAACATTTTTATGATTAAAAAGATTGAATTGTTGAAATACCATTCCTGTTAGTTGGCGCGCCTTGTATAAGTTAGCCTCTGAAGCATGGACTAAAAAATCATTAATACAAACTTCACCGCCCTCAATTGTCTCCAGTCCGTTTATTGTTCTTAAAAGTGTGCTTTTACCTGAACCACTGGGGCCAATAATTACAACAACCTCACCTTGTCCTACAGTTAGCGAAACATCCTTTAATACTTCAAGGGAACCATAATTTTTATAAACATTCTTTAATTTAATCACTTTCAGCCAGCCTTTCTTCCAGTTTTCTCACCGCCAAGGACAAGCCAAATGATAATATAAAGTAGAAAGCAGCAATAGCAAACCACACTTCGAAAGCACGGAAAGTAATAGTAACGATATTTTTGGCTACATAGGTCAAATCTGTAACAGCAATAACAGAAACAAGGGAAGAGTCCTTAATCAGAGTAATAAACTGTCCCGCTAAAGGCGGTAAAATTCTTTTAATCGCTTGTGGTAATATAATCAAGCGCATTACCTGCCACTCAGTCATACCAATAGAAAGAGCTGCTTCTCTCTGTCCACGATGAATTGACCTAATTCCCGCTCTTATAATCTCTGTAATATATGCACCGGAAAAAAATGACAGCGCCAATACCGAAGCAACCATGGGACTAAGGTTGAAAAATACTCCTAAACCAAAATAAATAAACAAAATTTGAATTAAAAGCGGCGTGTTTCTTATCCACTCCACATAAATATTACCTATGCTACGCAACAGTAATGATTTAGACGTGCGACAAAGCGCTCCGCCAACCCCCATAATACTGCCCAAAATAATTGACATAACAGAAATTTTAATGGTCATAAATAGACCATCCATAATAGCAGGTAAATACTCTATTAGAACGCTAAAATCTAAATGTTGCACAGTTCACAACCTCCAATTATAAGAACTTATTTCTTGGCTGGAACCATATCCCACCACTTCATATCAACAAACCAATAATCATAATTTTTTTTGTAGTCTGCACTGGCTTTATATTTTTCAACAAACTTATTTACCGCAGCTACAAGTTCTGGATTCCCCTTAGGAATAGCAATACCAAGATTCTCTGTGGTAAATGGCTTAAGTACAGTGTAGGTTGTGTCGGGATTTCTTTTATTATAAATAGCCACCCAAGGTACTTCATGAATAACTGCAACAGCATTTCCATTCAAAAGTTCAAGGCCGGCCATTGCCGAACCATCGAATTTTTTAACGGTTGCGTTCTTAAACATCCTAGTGGCCGTCTGGTCAGCGGTTGTCCCCATGGACACTGCAATAACATTTCCCGGTTTATCTAAATCTTCCCACGTCTTGACATTAGGATAGTTTTTATTCACCAAAAGGGCTTGTCCTGAAGTGAAATAAGTATCGGAAAAATCAACAACCTCTTTGCGTTTATCTGTAACGGTCATGCCGGCAATAACAACGTCAACTTTCTTAGCTTGCAAAGCAGGTATTAAACCACTAAAAGCGTAGTTTTGAAATTCTACTTTTACACCTAGTTCCTTGCCCAACGCATTAGCAACATCAATATCATACCCAACTAATTTGCCGTCTTTATCTGCCATTTCAAACGGATAGTATCCTGTAGCTGTACCGACGACAATCTTACCATTTTTTTTAATAGTATCTAGTGCTGTTTCTTTTTTTGTACTGCCACAACCAGCCACTGCCGTTGCAAACAGACAAAAAGTCAGTACCCCTGCAATTTTTTTCATCCAGTTTCTCAAAATAATTCCCCCTGTTTGTTTTTATTGTAAACTCAATTGTCCGCTTTGCTCAATACCGCTTTACGCACTATAATCACTTCATAATTTTAACACCATCACCTATAGAGTGTCCAGTAAAAATTAGACTGAAAAAACATTCTTTGCACTAGAAACATGCAGGCATGTAAACAAATTAAATAAACCGTAAGCAGACTAAGTAAATTAATTAGCTGCTTACGGTTTCATTAACTTATCAAAGCAATTTTTCTATGAGTTTAATGGATGCTAAATCCATTAAACCACCTACTAAAGGATAAACTATTACCTATTACTAAACCGTGCAAGAAATTTTTGTGTTCTTTCTTCTTTGGGATTTCCAATAATATCTTTCGGCGCTCCTGTTTCAACTACTACGCCGCCTTCCATGAAAATCACCTGATCCGCAACATCTCTAGCAAATCCGATTTCATGGGTTACCACAATCATAGTGGCATTTTCTTCTTTAGCAATTTTCTTCATAATCTCAAGCACTTCCCCCACGAGCTCTGGATCAAGAGCCGAGGTTGGTTCATCAAAAAGTATCACTTTGGGATTTAGTGCAAGAGCCCTAGCAATACCTACGCGTTGTTGCTGTCCTCCAGAGAGTTGAACAGGATAAAAATGTTCTCTGTTTATCATGCCAACTTTTTCTAAATAATATTCTGCTTTTATTAATGCTTCATATCTTCCCATTTTCTGGACCAAAACTAGTCCTTCTTTTACATTTTCCAAAGCAGTCATATTGGCAAAAAGATTATAATTCTGAAAAACCATTGCTGTGTTACGTCTTACTTCCAGTATTTCTTTTTTTGAAGCCGAAGCCATATCAAAGACTTTATCATCAAGAATCATCGTCCCCTTATCTGCCGGTTCAAGAAAATTTATAGAGCGCAATAAAGTTGTTTTACCACTACCACTTGGTCCAAGTATCACCGTTACTGAACCTGTTGGTACCTCAATACTAACGCCTTTTAGAACCTCTGTACTGCCAAAAGATTTATGAATATTTTCAAGTTTAATCATTTGCTAGTACCCCTTTTGAAATATGATAAATTATATTCAAGTACAGAAGCTAATTTTTCAAAACATATGCTAGTACTCCAATATAGGCAGGCTGTTACTATATAAACTTCTAAGTAGGCATTATTGTTTGACGCTAAAACATTAGCCGCTCCAAATAGTTCTATTACCGATATCATAAAAGCAATTGATGTCCCTTTTAGAAGATTTAAAAATTGGTTGGCCATCATAGGCGTAGCAAAGACAGCCGCTTGCGGAAGAATAATCCTAAAGAAAGCTTGGTTCCAAGTCATACCTATAGATAATGCCGCTTCAGTTTGGCCTATATTTACAGACTGCAAGGCCCCACGAAAAATTTCTGCAAGATAAGCTCCTGTATGCAAGGTAAGGCCTAAGGCAGCAAAAGCTATTGGTGGGATTCCACTAAGAAGCATTGCTGATTTATTTGTACCGGAAATCGCCATAAGCAAAACAGGAATGCCAAAAAACGCAAGGTAAATAAGAATCATAGATGGTAAGGCACGCCCTAAAAGAACGTAGACATCACCAATTTTTCCTAGAATTGCGACCTTTTTATAACGCAATATTGTAACCAACAGAGCAAGCAAACATGACATAAGCATCGTACCTACTGCCAGTCCTAAAGTTATTGGTACATATTTTATGAGATGTTTAAAAATTTCCAGAAGGAAAACAGGATCAAGAAAATTATCCATAATAACGGCGATCCTTTCTGCTTAATTTTTTAAGAAACTGTTGAGTTTTTCATTCTAGTACAACGTTCAAGCAGCATAGTTCCTAGCTGTACCAAAAAGCACAGGCAAATATAAATAACCGCAATATCAATATAAAGTTCAAGATGCCTATAACTAAATGCCCCCATTAACTCTGCCCGACGCATCATATCTACAACACCAACGTTAAAAATAAGGGCTGTACTTTTAAGTGTTGATACCACATTATTGCCTAGAGCCGGTATAGCCATTCTAAAAGCCTGAGGAATAACCACCCTGGTATATGCGCTATATCCCGTCATACCAATAGATTTGGCTGCCTCCATTTGTCCTTTATCAACAGCTAGGATACTGCCACGCATGATTTCTGCAATGTAGCCTCCTTCATGCAGGCTCATAACTAAGAACACATACAGTATTCCTGGAATAGAACGCGGATTTTCCATTCCAAAATAATTCAGAACTTGTGGCATTCCAAAACAAATCAAATAAAGTTGTACTAAAAATGGTGTGCCTCTTATGAATGATACATAAACAGCAGAAACTTTATCCAATATTCTAATGGTATTAATACGAGTAAGAGCTATAATGCAGCCTAAAATTATTGCAAAAAATTCTGACACAACTGTTACAAGAATAGTTACGTCAACCATAGACAGCAGCGTCGGAAAAGACTTGATCATATACTCAAAACTAAATATAGTTCCCATGGAAAACCACCTTACAACAACTTATTTTGTGGCAACAGTTAAATATTTTTTGCATATATTATTGGATTTAAGCTTTTAATTGAGGAACAGAATAATCTTTACCAAGAGTTTTTTCTGACAGCTTCTTCAGAGTGCCATCTGCACGCATTTCTTTAACGGTAGCATCTATTTTGTCGGCAAGAGCTTGCCCTTTTTCACTTTTCTTTAGCGCAAAGAATGTTGGGTCACTGGCAATTACAGGACCAACAGCCTTTATATCAAGACCTAATATTTTTTTGGCATCATCAATAGAAACCTCATATTGAGGAGTTGCATCAGCCCGACCTGTTATAACAAGGTTTGCACATTCAGTAAATCCTTTGTCAGTAAATACAAATTCTATTTTGGGATTAGCAGTTTTATTGTATTCTTCTAATTGGCGGGCAACTTCTGAGCTTGCAGTCACTGCTACTTTTTTGCCCCGTAAATCATCTATACTATTAATATTATTTTCATTCCCTCGTACAGCAATTTTGCGGCTAGTATAGTTATTGACTTCTTTGGTCCAGATGCTTTTTTCAGCTCTTTGTTTATTAAAAGTGATTTGGTTTGCAATAATATCAACTTGTCCCGACTCTAACCCAAGGAAACCAGCATCTACGCTCATAGTCTTAAATTCAAATTTAATGTCAGGATTCCTTTTTTCCACCTCTTTTAATATCTCAATATCGTACCCTGTAAGTACCCCTTTGTCATCCACATAGGTAAAAGGCCTGAATGTGCCACGAGTGGCAACCACATAAGTTTTCTTTTCAACTTTTTTATTGTCTGTTTTTTTCTCAGCCCCACCGCAACCTGTTATTATTGCCAGAGATGCTACCATAGTTGCTGCTACAAGAATTGTCCCTAGTCTTTTCAGATTAAATTTCATCACTTTCACTCTCCTTATTTGATAAAACTATGCTTTTTTATCTAAAGCGGCTTTAAGCTGCTTAAGAGCTGTTATTAATGTAACTCTATTACAAGCAATATTCATTCGTGCGTATCCAACACCGGCACCACCAAAAATATAGCCTTGATTTAACCAGATTTTCGCCTCTAAAAGTAGAAACTTTTCTAGCTCTTTTTGCGTGAACCCATAGTAGGAAAAATCTAGCCAAAGAAAGTAGGTCCCTTGTGGCCTATTTACAGAAACTTTCGGAAGCTGTGCATGTAAAAAATCAATTGACAAATCGCGATTTTTTTCTAAATATTGCATACATTTATCTTGCCACTCTGCCCCATGAGAATATGCCGCTTCGCAAGCAATTAAAGGGAAAGGTCCAGTTCCTGGATAACCAAAATAAGCATGGGCCTTAGCAAACGCTTCACGGAGTTTCACTGACGGTATTACTATATTAGAATTACGCAATCCTGCAATATTAAATGTCTTGCTTGCGGCAGTACATATAATGGCGTTGTCGGCAAATTCTTCTGATATGGCAGCATAGGCAATGTGCTTAGCATTGGAATATACAATATCACAATGAATTTCATCAACTATTGTAATAACATTATATTTTATGCATAACTTTCCAATAGCGACCAGTTCTTCCCTAGTGAAAACCTTGCCAAGGGGATTATGGGGATTGCACAAGAACATAATTTTGGGTTTGTATTTTTTTATTTTTTCCTCCAAATCACAAAAATCTACTGTATAACTGTCCCCCGAACGCTTCAAAGGATTTTCCAATATTTTCCTGCCCATATTATTCGCTACGCGATAGAAAGGATGATATACAGGTGTCTGCATTAATATATAATCGCCAGGCATAGTAAAAGCCTCTGTAGCTACATGCAATGCTGGTACGACCCCAGGAATTTGCAAAACAGTTTTAGGATCAATAGTCCAATTGTGGCGTGTTTTAAACCAATTAACTAAGGCTTCATTATAGCTTTCAGGAACTGCCGCATATCCGTAAACAAATCCCCTAGCACGCTTTGTTAGTGCTTCTGTAACACAAGGGGCTGTTTTGAAATCCATGTCGGCAATCCACATTGGGATGACATCATCTGTTCCAGCCAGTTGCTTTTTAAAATTCCATTTTTTAGAAAGCAAGCCACTAAAATCCACAGGAGCATCAAAATAACTTTCATCATTCTTTGTAAAAACTGTTGGTACAATACCTTGTACCTCTGATAAATTTCCCATAATCTTACCCTCCCTTAATCGCGCTGTAATGTATACTATTTATATATGAATTATATGATTATAATCTTCTTTTCCAAAAACTGTCAAGTTTTTGTTTTAAGAATCAACTTTTAACTTCATTCTCTAAAAAACAAAGGCGTTTTAGCACATATTTGTGCTAAAACGCCTTTGTTTAGACAAGAAAAAATAATAGATACAAGTATAAAAAAATAAAAGGTCATGGCAAAATATGTCATGACCTCATTGTCTTCTTTAGGAGTGATTATATAATTCAAACTTTAACTATGGTTGTATTTTAACATTACAGAATAGAAATGTCAACACATTTTTCTTATTACAATAAAAAATTATTACAATATTCTTTCTTGAAAAAATAGCAATTCTGTGCTAATATTCAATCAGTTGATTAAATCACTTGATTGAACATTGTATTATTTTCTTTTGAAGGGAGTTTTTGCTATGAAACAAACTACAAAACAAACTCTGTTATCAGTAGCCATTGAGCTTTTTGCCGAATATGGGTATGACAAAGTCTCCATTCGTGATATAGCTGAAAAAGCCAAAACAAATAGTTCAATGATTTCTTATTATTTTGTCAGCAAACAAAATCTCTATGATGCGGCGTTAGAAAAACAAGCTGGGAACTTGCAAACATTCCTCTCTTCTTCAACAGCTACACTTAGTCCTCAAAAAATTCTACAATTATATGCTGATACTTTACAGGAAATACATGAAAAAAATCCTACCCTTATGAAATTCATTTGTTGGGAATTCAAAACTCCCTCTGCACATCCTGAAACCTTTATTAAACAAAGGCTGCAAAAAGTCTATTGCCTTATTTCTCAAGCAATTCGCCGTGGTATTAATGATGGCTCATTTAGGGAAGATTTAGATGTTTATTCAACAGCCGTTGTCCTGGCCGGTATAGTTAACTTTTACTATATAAGCCGTGAACTACGCAATAGGATAAGCAATGCAGAAGATAATGACGAAGAGTATATGAAACAAGCAATGAAAATATTTTTCGACGGAATAGCGAGGAAACAACCATGAAGAAAAAGTTGCCTTTATTTTTGCTTTTTGCTTTATTAATTATTCTCGTTATATTCGCTGTTTTTGAATATCAAAGACAAAAACAATCTGAAAAAGTTTTTACCGGAACCATTGAAGTTACAAAGGCCGATATCATGCCTAAAACCAGCGGTTATTTAGAAAAACTTTCCGTCAAAGAAGGTGACTTCGTGCACAAAGGGCAGCTGGCAGCAAAACTTGACCGTAAAGACTTAAAAGCAGAACTAATGCGAGATTCGGCAGCGAATAAGAAAGCACAAGCACAACTTCTCGAATTAGAAAATGGGGCTCGACCCCAAGAATTACGGGATGCAGCAGCCAAAACCTATTCTGCACAAACCTCTTATGACAAAGCTCTAAGAGATTTCGAACGGGCCAGTTCTCTATACAATAATAATGCGGTTTCTAAACAATATTTAGATGATGCTGCTGCCAACAAAGATACGTCCCTTGCCCTATTGCAAAGTGCTAAAGAACAAGAAAGCCTCCTACAGTCAGGAACACGAATTGAACAAGTTCTCGCTGCCAAAGAAGAGCTTAACCGCACTAAAGCCGTTTTAGCAATGTCAGACTCTTTGGTTTCTGATCTTAATGTATATGCTCCACTTGATGGTGTAATTCTAACAAAGAACTATGAACAGGGAGAATACGTTGCCGCCGGTACTCCGATTGCTACTATAGCAGATTTATCAGACTGTTGGGTTAAAGTTTATATTCCTTCCACTGAGCTTGGTAAAATAAAAATTGGGACAAAGGCCACCCTTTCTATAGATTCAATTCCCAACCGGACTTTTATAGGCTATGTACGTGAAATAAGCGATAGTGCAGAATACACCCCAAGACAGAGCATAACAAAAAATGAGCGCGCCAACATGGTCTTTGGGGTTAAGGTTTACATGGACAATGTTGAAAAAATAATGAAACCAGGCATGCCTATGGATGTGATTTTTGATGAATAAAAATGATATCGTTATAGAAACTAAAAATCTTACTTGCAGATTTGGCAATATTACTGCTGTGGATAATCTTAGTCTTCAAATTCCTCGTGGCTCTATTTATGGATTTATTGGCTCCAACGGTTCAGGAAAATCAACAACTATTCGCATGCTATGCGGACTCTTACGCCCTACAGAGGGGCAAGCTGTAGTTCTTGGCTATAACACAGCCTTAGAACCGGAAAATGTCAAAAAACATATTGGTTATATGTCACAAAAATTTAGTCTCTACCATGACCTAACCTCTATGGAGAATTTGTCATTTTATGCCGGTCTTTACGGATTAACAGGAGCTGCTAAAATCAGACGCATTGAAGAGATAATAGAGCTTATGCAGTTATCGGAAAAACGAACCAGCCTAGCAGGTGACCTTTCAGGTGGAACAAAGCAACGGTTGGCTCTTGGCTGTGCTATTTTGCATAATCCTGAAATTCTTATTTTGGATGAACCTACTTCTGCTGTTGACCCCACTTCCCGTCGCATGTTCTGGAATCTGCTGCCTAGGCTTGCACAAGAAAATACCACTATCCTAGTAACTACTCACTTTATGGATGAAGCTGAACATTGTGACCTAATCGGTTTCCTGAAAAATGGTTGTATGATTGCCGAAGGTTCTCCTAAAAAGCTTAAAGACGAGCTGCCAATTAAAACCATTATTATGGAATATGAAACTCCTATGGCGGCCTTGCAAGATTTAAATACCTCAGGGATTAATTATCTAGATGCCTACGTTTTTGGGCAAAAATTGCATGTGCTTTTACCAAAATCAGAATCTCCCAGTATTTTAAAAAACTATACGCCTGCAGATTTGACTATGGAAGATATTTTTGTTTATTATGATAAACAGCAAAGCGGAAAGGATAAAAGCAAATGACACGTTTGAAAGCAATACTTATCAAGGAATTCATTCAGATGAAACGAGATTCTGTAATCCTTGGCATCATGCTTCTTCTGCCCATTGTGCAACTCCTACTCTTTGGTTTTGCTATACATACTGACATTAAACATCAACACACTGTAGTTTTTGATCAATCACTTACCCAAGAAAGCCGTGAGCTCATTTCCAGTTTTTCTGCCAGTGAATATTTCGATATTACCTACTCTGCTCAAAGTTTTGCCCAAGTTAACGAGCTGGTTGATAGCGGTAAAGCTAAGGTAGGCATAATTATACCACCTGATCTAACAGCTAACCTTAAACATCAAAAACCAACTCCAATTCAAGTAATTGTTGACGCTTCTGATTCCACTTCTGCATCCTCGGCAATTTCAGCCGCAGTAAGCATCGGTCAGCTTAAATCCAAAGAAATATTTTTGCAACGTCATTCCCTCCCTGAAAGCACTTTGAATTTATATGACATGCGTATCCGTGCTTGGTATAATTCGGACTTCATAACTGCCTATTATATGCTCCCCGGTATATTAGGAATTATTTTAACCATGACCATGGTTATGATAACATCAATGGCCATCGTTCGGGAAAGAGAAAGAGGCACCTTAGAGCAGCTTCTCGTTACCCCATTAAAGCCTTGGGAACTGTTGCTTGGCAAAATTATTCCTTATATTTTAGTAGGCTATGTACAAACAACAGTAGCAATATTAATAGGCCTGTCAGTTTTCTCCTTACCCATGCGGGGAAGCTTTTTTCTGTTATACGCACTTACAACTTTTTTCATTATTGCGTCACTTACCTTAGGGCTTGTTATATCTAATATATCTCGCACACAGATGCAAGCTATGCAGATGTCATTTTTCATTTTTATGCCCAGCGTCCTTCTCTCCGGATTCATTTTTCCCCGCGAAGCTATGCCTAAATTTTTTTACTTAGTAAGCAGTTTGCTGCCTATGACCTACTATATGGAAATAATTCGTGGAATTGTTTTGCGCGGAAATAATCTTGCTACCCTTTGGGTACAGGTTCTGGCACTAATTATTTTTATACTAACTACTTTTGCTATTGCTATAAAAAAGTTTTCCCGAACAATGAATTAAAAAAAGCCGTTTCCTCAAACAGTAGGAAACGGCTTTTAACATTTTTAAGTCAAACTATTCTTCTTGTTTTTTCATAACAGTAGCCTTAGCAAACAACACAACGCAGACAATTGCAAAAACAATTCCCGCAGGATAAGTAATAGAAGTAGATAACTTAAATCCTTCCTCAGCCTGTAAGATATATGTAGATGTTACTACGGACATGAAAGTTGCAGGTATTGCCGCTATCAAATATTTACTTGTTCCAGGGAATTTTCTAAACAAATAAACGGCGCCTGACCAAAGAACAATCATGGCTAATGTCTGATTGGTCCAAGAAAAATATCTCCAAATAATATCGAACTTAATTTGTGAAAG
>Ga0172378_10000996_pt1 | contig 25662 bp, 16 predicted proteins | sample GrowelOW332metaG_FD_119755 | JGI IMG/M metagenome (GOLD analysis project Ga0172378, IMG submission 119755) | Groundwater microbial communities from an aquifer near a municipal landfill in Southern Ontario, Canada - Pumphouse #3_1 metaG | ecosystem: Environmental > Aquatic > Deep subsurface >... | reverse complement strand
TCTGGAAGTTTGCCCCTTCTCAGAAAGGTAGAAACGAAATCTGCCGTCTTGAGGCTTCCTTGTTTCATCTATTTTCAGATTGGAAAGAATTTTTATTCTGGAAACTACCGCCGCCGCCAAATTTTTGGGCAGAATAAGACTGTCATGCAATTGTCCATCCAGCCGGTAGCGCACGCGCAAATCCTTTTCAGAGGATTCGATGTGAATATCGCTCGCTTTTCCTTCAACCGCGTGCGAAACTATAATATCGACCACTTTGGTAATCGGCGCCTCTTCGGTAATCCGATCGCTTTCGACCTGCGCGGAATCTTCGTCTTCTTTTTTCACATTCTCGATTCTTTCATCAACATTTTTCAGAGCGTCCTTGAGTTCATCGCCAAGATTCTTGTGCTGCTTGATAATGGCATCAAAACTGCCTTGAGAAATGAGGTATATTTGAGTATTTATGCCACGTCGAATTGAGATAAACTTGAGCGCGTCCAACGCATCAAGATCATTGGGATTTATCATGCCGACCTTGAGCAAGTTGCCGTCGAACTCAAACGGCAATAACTTATAGAAAGCAATGGCTTTTTCCGGAACGGTCGCAAAAACAGCGTCGTCTATCACTTGTTCCTTGAGCGAGATGTAAGGAACATTCAGAAAATCCGCCTTAATCTTTGTGATTTCCTCTTCTTTGAATATTTTCCTGGAAAGCAAAACACTGAAGATGCTCGAGGAACTCTTTTTGGCTTCTTCGTAAGCAACATCAATGCCATCTTTCCTGTCCGCGGCACACGAAAGCAGATACTCGTGAGCCCTGTCTAATTCTTGGATATCCATAACGATTCTTTGATAGAAAAATGAAGTTTGCAATAACCGGATCTCCGATGTTTGTATCGTTATTGACTTGAATTATGGGATCACACCAGAGATGGTGTGAACAACGGAATAGAACGTTCTTATGTAATATTTCACACCATCTCTGGTGTGATCCGAATACAAAGTTGGCATTTCTGACTGATATGGATTTTTGGTATCTGTTATGAAACCATATTTTATGTATGACCCTCAATACGCTTTAATCACTTCTTCTTCTCAAAATTATATAACGCCAAACCGACCGCCACGGCATAAGACGAAGAAATCACCCGCAACTTATCCTCCAAAATACCGTCATAAGAAATATTCCGAAAGGGATCTCCCATTTCCACCGGCAGATTCATCTCTTTGGCAAAATATTCCCGCAGACCCGGCATCTGCGCCGATCCCCCGGTCAAAATTATGCCGCTGATTTTTTTGCCATTGGTGCGCAGATACGCCTGCTCATTCTTCTTGGCCTCGGAAACGATAATACCCAAGATGGGCATAAGAATCTCAGCCAACTTTTGTTCCGAAGGAGAATTCAGCCCCGCCTCTTTTTTGAGAATGTTCGCCCTTTCTTCGTTTATTCCAAAACTGTTGCTGACAACGCTGGTCAGTTCCGCTCCTCCCACCGAAGAAACGCTGTGACTTTCCGTCACCGAACCGTCATCCACTATAGTAATGCCGGTCATTTTGTACCCGATATCGATGATAATATACGCCCCCTCGCGATTTCCCACTAGAGATCTGGCGAGAGAGAAAGATTCCGTTTCCAACGACACCAGATCCAAACTGAAAGAATTGGCAATTTCCAGATATTTTGTCGAAATCTCTTTCGGGATGGCAATCAAGAGCACGCGAGTTTTATCTTCACCGACATACCGGTCTCCACCGTCACTCGCAAGTCCTTTTTCTTTTGCATTCTGCTGCTTGCGATCATTTGAGATTACGCTCCATCCAAACACCACCTCCTCCATCGGAATCGGAATATATTTGGGAGCTTCGTAATTGACGGCGGCCTCAAGCTGATTTTCAGGCATTCGCGGAAGAGATATGATAGAGGTGAATGTCGAAGATGCCGGCACGGACATCGCGACTTTGTGATGCGCCACTTCCGCCGTGTTCAAGATGGTTTTCATACTGTCAATTGTATCCTTGTCCAAAGATTGAATATCCTTTCTCGAGGACGTCCCGTCGGGATTGATTCTTCTTCCCGCCTCCAGCGAAACGTAATTACGCAAAACCACCTGACCGCCCACCGAGGCAAGCTCGACAATTCTGATCCCCGTCGTTCCCAAATCTATTCCAAAGAATGAAGCGGAATTTTTACTCAAAAATGATAACATTTTGATTTGCTTATTTTATTATTCGCCTCGAACTTGAATTTTGGTTGCAGAATTCTTTTCCACTTTTGGCATCTTGACCGTAAGTACGCCGTTCTTCATAGAAGCTTCGACACTGTCAATCTTTATATCGCAAGGCAAAATCACCGACCGCGAAAAACTTCCCCAGAAACATTCCTGATAATAATAATTGTCGCCTGAGACTTCCTCGGATCTTTCCCGAGAACCTCGGATGGTGACCATATCGTTAGTAACCGACAAATCCAAATCTTCCGGTCGGACCCCGCCGACAATTGATTTGATTACGACATAATCGTCATCCTGATACACATCAATGGCGAGCTGCCCATCCTCTTCTGTTTCGCCGCCCGGATGATTCATCCTGTCTCCTTCTCTACTCAAAAGATTATCTTCATCTTTAACAGAAACGGACTCTCGTCCTTGTAGATCCATTTGCGCCACAACGCCGAAAGGGTCCTCTTTCTCCGCATTAACAATCTTGTCGAGAAAAGATCTTTTTTGTGTCATCATATTTTTCTTTTTATTTTATTAAGTCTATCTGAAAAAACTGATACAAAAATCAGCTTTTCGTAATTTTTATAAAAAATTCCACCGCTCCGTATCGCTCTTGCATCGACGATCTCGTCAATTTAATAAATTCCAAGTTTATTATATCATTTTTAAAAACTACGACAAGACTTAGAAAATTCATTTTCGGGAATTCAGAAATGCCTCTTGTATTCGGACCACACCAGAAATGGTGTGAATGCTGCGCTAGAACGTTCTCTCCCGCGTGGTTCACATCATTTCTGATGTGATCCAAAATCCACAATGCAAAATACAACGGACGTGTCAGGGCTGTCTGATGTTTAGATATATGATCGGAACCAAATATTCCACATAACTCTACATCAGTCTCAATTTCTCCTCGACCTTCTCCAGCTTCTCAATGCTTTCGCTCAGTTTTCCTTTCTCCGCCTCAATAATATTAGCGGGAGCTTTGGCGACAAAAGTCTCATTTCCCAATTTCTTTCGAAGATTGGACACAAAGACGATAAGATTTTCTTTTTCTTTGAGCAGATTCCGTTTTTCCTTCTCCGGGTCAACGATGCCTTCCAGCGAAACATAGATTTCCGCTCCCGACAAAACCGCCGCCGCCATACCTTCCTTGCGAACAAACGCATTCGTAACTTCCAAATCCTCAACCCGACCCAAATATTTTATAATCTCGGATTGCGCCGTGATCAGATCTCTTTTTTCCGCCGAGACGATTACCGCTTTTACTTTCTTTTTGGGTTCAATCTTATATTCCGCGCGAATATTGCGGATGCCGGTTATAATGTCCTTTATGGCATTAAAATTATCCTTCGTACTTTCCTTTTGCGAAGCGACAGCCTCCGGCCATTTTTTAACTATCAACATCTCGTCTGTCTCAAAGCTCTTCCAGATTTCTTCCGTCACAAATGGCGCAAACGGATGCAACAGGACAAGCAGCCTTTCCAACATATAGAGGAGTATTTCATCCTTCTCCCCCTCCACCTTGGCAATTTCCAAATACCAATCCGCCAATTTACTCCAAGTAAACTCATAGATATCTTCTCCGGCGGCGCTAAACCTGAAATTTTCCAGATTGTCTCTAACGTTGACAATGAGCCAATCGGTTTCCCCCAGTATCCATTCATCCGCCAGCGTCTTGGCTTCCGGTCTGTTTTTGATGCGCCTAACTTCGCCAACACTCATCAAAATATACCGCGACACATTCCAAACTTTATTCACGAAATTTCTGTAAGTCTCGATTTTCTCTTCGTAAACTTTCAAGTCATTCCCCGGCGTCGAGCCGATGATAAGGCTGAGCCGCAGCGCGTCCGCACCGTATTTCCCAATCATCTCAAGCGGATCAATCCCGTTTCCCAGCGACTTGCTCATCTTGCGCCCTTCCTTGTCGCGCAGCATTCCGTGCATATAGACATTCTCAAAAGGAACTTCGCCCACGGCGTAAGTCGTCATCAAAATCATCCGCGCCACCCAAAAGAAAATAATGTCGTATCCGGTTTCCATCACGCTCGTCGGATGAAACTTCAAAAGATCGGGGCTGTTTTCCACCCATTCGTCGAAATTCGCGTACTTTTCAAAGTCTTTGTTCATCAGAGTTGAAAAAGTCCACATGCCGGAAGAAAACCAGGTGTCGAAAGTATCGGATTCTCGCCGCAAATTGTTGCCTTGGCATTGGGGACAGACCTTCGCCTCGTCCTTCTGCAGAATGACCTCGCCGCAGTCCTCGCAATACGAAACCGGAATCCGATGCCCGAACCAAAGCTGGCGGGAAATGCACCAGTCGCGCAAATTCTCCACCCAGTTGAAATACGTCTTCTCAAATCTTTCCGGAATAATTTTGATCTCCCCTTCCCGCACAACTTGAAGCATCGCCTCCTTGAGAGATTTGTCTTGAAAATATTTGTTGCCGTCTTTGGTAATCTTTTTATTGACGTCGATGAACCATTGCAACGAAGGCAGAGGCTCGATTGCCGTGCCGCACCGATAGCAGACACTCAAATTCTGCGGCACCTCATCTTCTTTCTCCATCAGTCCCTGCTCGCGAAAATATCGGACTATCTTTTCCCGCGCCTCCAGCGTCGTCAGCCCCTCGTAATCCTTGCCCGCCTCCGCCGTCATTTTGCCGTCCTCGCCGATTACTTTGATATTCGGCAAATCGTTTTCCGCCGCCATTTGCCAGTCAGCCATACTGTGTGCCGGCGTCACCCCCAGCGCGCCCGTGCCGAAAGCCATATCGACGGTCCAGTCGGCGATTATTTTTATCTCGTGCTCACCGTTACCCAGATTTATTTTGTAAACCTTGCCGATAAATTCTTTGTATCTTCCGTCTTTCGGATTGACCGCCACCGCCACGTCGCCCAGCTTGGTCTCCGGCCGCGTGGTCGCAATCGTGATCGGAAAATCTTTTTGATATTTGAAATAATAAAATTTCCCCTGCGCCTCTTCATGCTCCACTTCGTCATCGGCCAGCGTCGACTCGCACCGCGGACACCAATTCACGATTCGATTGCCGCGATAAATAAGCCCGTCCTCATACATCATGGCAAAGACTTGCCGCACCACCTCCGACAGCCCGTCATCCAGTGTGTAACGCTCGCGCGACCAGTCGCACGACGATCCCATTTTGCGCACCTGATTGCGGATAGTATCCCGGGAATTTTCGACATACACATACACGCGTTCCAAAAATTTCTCCCTGTCCAAGTCATATTTGGTCAGCCCCTCCTTGGCAATGATTTTTTCCACTTTAGTCTGCGTCGCAATAGAGGCATGATCGGTACCCGGCAGCCAAAGCGCCTGTTTCCCCTGCAAACGATTAAAACGAATCATCAAGTCCTGATATGCCAGCATTGAGGCGTGTCCCAAATGCAAAATCCCCGTCGCGTTTGGCGGCGGCATGGAAATCACAAATTTCTCCGGTGACTTCCCGTCTTGCGCGCACGGCAAATTATCGGGATTAAAAAAACCCGATTCCTCCCATTCCTCGTAAATCCCATCCTCCACTTCTTGCGGCGAATATGCCTTCGGTATCTCACGCATAAATGTAAATATATTTATTTTTTAAAAATATCAATTGAATAACCGTCCTTTCATATTTTGAATACGAATCGCACTGGAAATCGTGTGGAATATTACGCAAAAACGTTTTATCCCGCATGGTTCACATCATTTCTGATGCGATCCGAAATCCGAAATTCAGAAATGCATTTTTACATCCGGACCACACCAGGAATGGTGTGAAATGCCACGGTAAGAACGTTCTGTCCCGCGTTGTTCACACCGTTTCCGGTGTGATCCAAACACAAAGCCGGATATGATTAATACTGACTGTTGGTGTCTGTTATAAAACCATACTCTGCGCATAACCCGGAATAATTCCTCCGTCGCCTTCAATATTATTTCCCAACAGCGGCATTTTCATTCTGCACATTGCCTGCCCCGTTCGCCTTGTCCCCGTCATCGCTCGCGCTTTTGTTGGTAAAAAGAATAACGCACAGCGTAGTCAACGTCAAAAGAACCAGCGCGGCGGTATAAAGCTTTTTGACTTTTATCATAATTATCTTTAGCTTGGTTACCTTAATATTGTAGCACAATATTTTTCTCCGACAAAATACGGCGGTCTTTATAGAATTGGGTAAAAACGACTCTTGAGTTTATCTACTCCCGACACGAAAAACACCCTGCCAAGTCACAGGATGTTTTTGTTTTTTGAAGATGATTTTTTAATGAGACAGATTCTTAGCTTTTGTATGAATCTCTGTCAGTCGGATTTATCTCATACGCGCCATCCATGTCGTACGATCCGGTAGAAGAAGTGCAGTCACTCTTTTTTCCGTTGTCTCCGGCCGGTTCCAGTTTCCAAATCCTTTTATCTCCGGCGACATATACGATATCGGAAGTCGTATAAGAATCCAAAGTGGCTTGATCCACTTCAATAATGTCTTTCCATTTCAAATGCCCATAGCTTTTGAATACGGAAGGATTTAGGATCAGACGTTTGAACTTCTTGCCGTTGTTATACTTTACAATATAGACATCAATGCCTCCTTTGACGCGAATCATAGCGCCGTCCTTGATATTGGACTGATCCGTGGGTTGGGAGGAAAGGGTGTCGCCCGAGAATATTTCCTTCCAAACTTCAGGATAATCCGCTTCCCAACCCAGAGCGAATAAACCTACCCCCCCAAGATTTACACTTTTCGCATAATCATACTTAAGTCTGTACGATTCTTCGTCATCGTACCAGCCTTGATACCACTTGTCTTCCACTTTATACCTGTACCATGGCGTATGAGAACTCGCATCCCATAGCCTTCCATATTTTGCAGCCTTGTCCGTAGCTATCTTTAGACTCCTCTGTTTGTAAGTTTTTTCCGTTACTTTGGCATAGGGCTGATCCGAATCGGTCTGCGATTCATATGCATAAAGGGAAAGTCCAAGAATTATCTTTTGTGAAGGATAATATTTCAGAAGATCTTCGATCGCATCCTTGACATCAAGTCTTTCCGGATCATCAAAAGGAGAATTGCCTCCGGTAGAACCATCACCGTAATAATGATACCCCATGTGCATAACGTAATCCAGATACTGGCTAAGATTGCTGTTGGCATATACGGCGTATTTCGAAAGCTTGTTCGTATCTGCCGAGATGATATAGTCGGGGTTGGCACCCTTTATCTTGGCATGAAGCGTCTTGAAGAAAGCTTCAACCAGAGGAGTGTTGGGAGTATTTGTCGCAAGATTTTTATCGGGAGAAGGATACTCAAAATCGATATCGACGCCATCCACCCCATATGTTTGAAGTATATTCAAAACATTATCGGCAAATTCCGTTTTGTGATTGGCGATAATGTTGTCAATCGTGCTCCTGTCGTCCTCGCGCGGTTTTCCTATCGACACCATAAATTTCTTGTTGTGCTGATGTGCCAGATCGCGGACCTTCAAAAAACGTTCCAGATTTTCCGGTACGATTGATCCGTCACTATGCGCAACCCAGGGTATATATAATACCACCGTCACTTCATCCCAGACCGGCTGATACACGTCAGGATCTATATTCGAACTCCAAAAACACCATCTCATCGTTGAGGAAACATCCTTGTAGGTAGCGGTTAATGTTACAGCCTTACTCGGCATGGTAACTGTGGTGCTGGAAGCATTGACATCGATTCCCGTATCCGCGGTGTCTCCCGTCCATTTGTCAAATTTCTTGCCGGCAGGCGCTGCACTGGCGGCAATAGCCACCTTGGTGACGGAAGCGTAAGAGCCGGAGCCGGTACCATTAGCGACGGTAAGAGCGTACTCGCCAATAGGAGAAGTTCCAGTCGCTATTTTCACTACGGAAGCATTGCCCGTTACGGCGGTAGGCGTGAAAGTTGCAAGCCCGGAGCCGGAAGAGAAACTGTTTTCAAAATTCATCTTGGAGGTGACGGAAGAAACATATGCCGTCTTCGAAATATCAACTTTCAAAACAAGAGTTGAAGATTTAAGAGCGGGAACGCTAATCGCCTTGTTAAAAACAATCTTGGTTTTATCGCTCATGTCTCCGGTAGCAATCAGCTTATCATCCAAATAAAGATAAGAGGCAAGGAGATTATTGCCGCCCCCTACAATGGTTGCATCTTTTTCCAACAGATCAAAAGTAGTGATCTTGATAGCCACTTCCCTTTCGAGAGTATTTTTCAAGTTAACGCTTTCCAACACCACGCCCTTGTCCCCCTTTGCGGCATTAACGGTCTTGCCTGCCAACGCGAGACTGAGCTGTCCCTGGCTAATAGTCCCATCCGCTATTTTCACCACGGAAGAAGTTCCGGAGAAATATGACTTAACGTTATTGTTTGTATTGCCATAGGCTACGTTATAGCTATGCAAATTAAGGCTCATCGAGCTTAAACCGGTGGCACTTGAGATATCGCCTTTCAGAGTAAGAGGAAGAGAGCTGTTTGCAGAAATGATAAAAGAGGAGTCAAACTTGAAATCATTCTCACTATTCAAGACGGCTTTTGCAATTTGGGTGCTTCCTCTATACAGATAAACGGCATCCAATGCCTTGGTGGCAGAAGCCGTGCCGGACGTAGCGCGAAAAACCAAGTTATGGAGAGTAATCGACTGTGAGCCTTTGCTGACAAAATCAAGAGATTCCAGCTCTACGCCTTTATCGCCTTTTTGAGCGGTGATTGTCTTGCCTGCCCGAACAATGTTTAAGGAAGCATTGGTAGTAGTATATGAAACAGTCAAACCGTCCACAGTCGGAGAGTTGGGATTGACCAAGTCCGTGTTTGCAAGGACGATTTTCCACCTCAAATCATTGCCGATAGAGACGAAACTTATATCCTGACCGGAAGAGACGGCTAACCATGTTTTTCCTCCGTCATTTGAAAGGTTGTAGCTGACCTTGTACTTGCTTTCAAAATTGCTCAAGTCGGTCAATCTCGCCCCTGTTACAAGATCCGAAGATAGATTGATCTTTTTGGAAACGGCAGTTCCTGAAGTTACCTTCTTTGTGGAATCCCAAGGAAGAAACAGGTCTTTTTCGCTTGTGTTCCAATTTAAAGTGGTATTGTCGGAATCCTTGTATGTGGTAGTGCTAAAGTCTTCGGTGTATTTATTGACATATGTAATTGCACTCGTAGCCGCACCGGCACTCGTACCGCCAAGCACAAAAAACAAACCTGCACACAGCAGACCCAGAACTTTGACCCCCAACGAAACTTTTTGTTCTCTTTCCATTTTTGATTTTAATTTTTTAAATTTATGCTTAAAAAGAAAGTTATTGGCATCAGATTAGTTTTATTATAGCACAAAAAAATAGACGACACCAGACTGACTTGACTTTTTGTACGGTTAGTACCATGGAACACTTGATAAGCGGCGTACGCACGGAGCAACTCGCGGGGAGTAGCATGGCTTTAGCCTGCGTGGTTGTCCCAAGCGAATGGAACGATTGTATACGTTCATTTTTCCCGCATTGGACAGCAGCGCAGGCTAAAGCCATGTTACCCCGTTTGATAAATTGTTTTTTGTATCCGGATCACACCAGAAATGGTGTGAAATGCTGCACAAGAACGTTTTATCCTGCGTGGTTCACACCATCTCTAGTATGATCCATAATGCATAATGCAAAATACATTCGCAAAAATAAAATACAATACTTGCCTTGCATAGCCACGGGGATTCCGGATATTTCGGAGTACCGAAATTCCGGAATGACAAATAAAAATCTTTTATCTTTCAATTTGGCTAAAGTAAGCGATTCACAGTGCAGATGGGTCAGGAATAAGCAGGCTTAAACTTACCCCCGCAAAAAGCATCTTCCGTAGAAGCCGGCTTGTGAAAATACGTATTTCCTGATTTTGCCACGCGTGTATCAATCCGATTCCTCAACCAAAGAATGCCCCCTGACAATATAGCGCCTGCTGCAAATTGTTTCCAAATCTTTCCTATGAGTCACGATGATGGCCGTCTTGTCGGTAAGGTGGCACGAGAGAAAATCCGTCACCTTTTTCTCCGTGGCACCGTCCAGATGGGAAGTCGGTTCATCCAGCAAAAGAATTTCGCGACCGAACAAAATTCCTCTTGCCAGATTTACCCTCTGTTTCTGTCCGGCAGAAAGCCTTGTCCCCTTTTCTCCGACGATAGTGTCCAGCCCCTTTTCCAAATCTTCCATCCAAGGCAAAAGATCCAGCTTATCGAAAATATTCACAATAGTCTCGTCCTCAATATTTTTGCCGAGGGCGACGTTATCTCTCAAAGACAGGTTGAAGAGCTCCGTTTCCTGTGAGACTGCGGCAATATTTTTTGTAAAAAAACCGGCATTCATTTTTTCGTACGGCAATTCGTCCACCGTGCGTTCTCCTTCGTCCGGACTCAAAAAGTTACCGAAAAGATTCAGGAAAGTCGTTTTGCCCTCGCCCGACTTACCGACGATGCAAATTTTCTCGCCTTTTTTAATGCGGAATTCCGGAACGCTGATTTTTTTATCCGTGTTCGGATACTGAAAAAAAACATTCCGAAATTTGATTTCTTGCCAAGCAGCCTTTTCTTCGCCGCCTTCATCGGCAACCTTTTTGAAAGAAATAACGTCGTCCAGACTGACCATATAAGCTTTCATCTCCATTAGATCCTTGAAACTCTCCGACAAGCGTTCGACGTTGCCTTTAATCGCCGTGTAAGCCGCAATAAAAAGAATCAGGGCTGACGCAGATATCTTACCCTGAGAAACCTGAAACAGAATAAATCCGATGGTAGATAAAAAAGTAACGCCGAACAAAGAATGCAGCAAGAACCATCGATTGGAGTGAACATCTTGCAGCTTTTGGATTTGTTGATAGTTTTCTCCGGTTTTCTGCAACAATCTTTCTTCCGCAAAATCAGCGACTCCCAATTTTTTGATGGTAAAAATATTGGAAGCGAAATCGGCATATGACTCTATCAGCGAAGCTCTTTTTCGGTTCAGATCCTCCGCGATCGGCACCATCTTTTTTGAAAGGAACACGCTGACATAAACAAAAAGGCTCAAGACCGCAACGTTGAAAATAGCCATTGCCACGGATTCTCGGGCGGTAAAATAGAAAAAAAGAGTTATGTTGGCAATGCTTTTGGAAAAAGTCCAAGAGATGCTGTTCAAGGCAGGCGCCATGCCGTCGGCAATCTTATTGACGAGCGAAAGAATATAGCCGGAATGATGGGCGGTCAAATCTTTCAAGGGCATTTTTTCCAGCGCCTTGAAATATTTGAGGCGAATGTAATTGCCGAACTGCGGACCCATGGATTCCCCATACCTCCTTTCAATCCATTCAAATATCAGGGACGCCAAATAAAAAAGAACCAGAAGAAAAACCAGGCTCTTGAAGCGCGACTGCGTAAAATCGCTCTTGGTAAATTCAGCTAAGAGGACGGGGATCATAAAGGTGGCAAAACCGTCCAGTATGCCGGATGCGAACACGAAAAAAAATCTTGTTTTGAAGTGGTCAAGGTTATTAAAAATAAATCTCAAAACTCCCATAATCTTCTTCAATTAGTTGACCCGGAAATTTCACATAAATTTTATTCCGCTGATATATCCGCTGTATTGTATTTTGGATTCCGGATTTCGGATCACGCTAGGAATGGTGTGAACAACGTGAGAGAGAACGTTCTTGTGTGATATTTCACACCGTTTCCGGTGTGGTCCGGATGCAAATACAAATGCAAATGCAAAAGACATTTCGGATTTTGAATTGTATTTTGGATCCCGGATTTTCGGATCACGCCAGAGATGGCGTGCACCACGCAGGACAGAACGTTTTTACGTAGCATTTCACATCATTTCTGATGTGATCCGAATGCAAAGCCGGATTCCTGATTAACGAAGTTTTTGGTGTCTGTTGTAAAAACATATTTTGCGTATGAACCCAAAAAAGCGGCGCACTGCCTCCTTTTCTCTAAAAACTCCATTTGTCGGGGCGACAGGATTCGAACCTGCGACCTCAGGACCCCCAGCCCTGCGCGCTAGCCAGCTGCGCTACGCCCCGAAACATTAGTATTATACTACGGTTTTAGAAAAAAACAATGTTATGTATATTTCGGATTATATTTTCAGGAGTCTTATACCAAATTAACTTAATCCGTACCACAATCCATTTATAAAGTATTTTGGATTTTCTCCCTCTCCTATCGGGGGAGGGTCGGGGTGAGGGGGAGTAAATGTAAAATTGTTATGTAACAGATTAATTTAATTCGGTATAAATAATAGATATATATCCAATGTATTTTGAATCATGAATTTACATGGACCACACCAGGAATGGTGTGAACCATGCAAGACAGAACGTTTTTGCGTAGTATTTCACATTATTTCTGATGTGATCCGAATGCAAAGCCGGATTTCCGGCTTGGTCTCTCTTTAACTTGCCCAAAGCAAAAGGCGACCTCAAAAGCCGCCTTTTTATCCACTGTCGGGACGCCGGGATTCGAACCCGGAATCTCTTGATCCCGAACCAAGCGCGATAGCCGTTACGCTACGCCCCGAAAGAACATAAGTATTATACTACTATTTTTGAATTAGTAAATAAGGGCATAATCATACACGTCATCATAGAAAGCAATCTTCAACGAGGTTGCTTCAGATTGACTAGCTTGCCGGACTTATGCTATCTATTTCCCAATTTCGGACATAATGACCGGTTAGACAGGTTTGTTTAAAAAATACTACCGTCCGTTCAAAGAAAAACCCCTCTGCTTTTTTACGCCCGTTGTTTTTCATCCAAGGAATCCAAAATATCTCTAATCTCCGCATCCACATCACAGAAACCTATTTCCTTGATCCGCGCCATCGGCATCCACTCGAAGTCTATCGCCTCGCCGTCTTCGATCTCATCGTTCGTTCTGACAGTCTCCTGCTCCGTTTCGCACTCATAAAAATATAGATGTCCATCGAAAGCATCATCCTCTGGCGCGTAATAACCATAGTGCCTGAAGTCGGCAATCAATCTTCTGATTGCAAAGCCCCCTATCCCCGCTTCTTCCATCACCTCCCGGCGCAAAGCCTCCTCATGCGATTCACCCGGTTCGATACCCCCGCCGGGCAGCCACAATTTCCCGGTGCTTTTGGTTCCGCACACCAAAACACGATCTTCTTTCTTGAAAACAGCGTACACCGACGGACGCGGCTTGAATTTTTCAAGTGGCAGCTCCACCGTCTCTCCATAGTTATTTCTGCATTTTATTGTTTCCATAATATAAACCATAAATTTCTTCTGCCTTCATGGTACCACAATAACGCAAAAGACCAACAAAAAACAGTCACCAGGGACTGCTTTTATTTCTGTCGGGGCGCCGAGATTCGAACTCGGAGTCTCCTGGTCCCAAACCAGGCGCGATAGCCGTTACGCTACGCCCCGCGAACCGCTTTTGTAGGTTACAAGAAAAAAGAGATTTAGTCAATAAAAAAGGCGAGTAATCTTCGATTTTTTCAATCCGGCCAAAGATTAAAATATTAGGACTGAAGATTACTCAAACCAGGACAATGTTAGTGCTAAAGTGAAAAAATGTCAATCTTTCACTTTTTTCACTCTACGAATGTTTTTATCCTAACATGCATGGAGAAATACTAACTTAAGGCTCGCCGTTAAGCCGCTCAGACACTAATTCCTGCCGTAACCCCTCGTCTTCCGTAAGAATCCCTTCGCCAAGCAGAACATTTGTTCGTAATCATAAAATAATCATTGCAACAAAACAAATCTGGCGGAGATGATTCTCTAATTTCTCGTATACAAAAAAACAGGATTCAACCTGCTCATTCTTATTGTAAAGAAAGATAAGGAAGTGGCGGCATGATGTTGTGATCTGCTCTCTGCATCAATTTAGCCGCCACTATATTAAAACCCCCTGGTCTGGGAATGACCATCATTTTAGGGATTCCAGACCAGAAACAACTTACCTCAAAAATACCGAAATGTCAATACCCCAATCAATCCCAATCTACCCCGCCTGCATTTCCCTGTTGGTTACTTCTGGCTCAAACTTATTACACTTTCACTTTTTTGCAAGCCGTATTTTGTGTCATCCCGGAATTTGCGCAGCAAATATCCGGGATCCCGTTGCTAAGCCGGTAAAAATGAAAGACAATGCTTGTCTCGTATAGCTACGGGATTCCGGATATTTCGGAGTACCGAAATTCCAGAATGACACGAATATGCGTTATCCTTCCTTGTTATTCTGCAAGGAACAGTCCTTTTGATTCTGTAAGGACTGTCTTTATCCCTTTAACATAAATTTTACTATCCTCCGGCAATCATATAGAATGGAAGTAAGAGGCTTACACATTATTTCCAATTTCAGAAGACTATGCCGCAAGAAAAGAACATCGCCGAAGTTATTCCTGCCGCCAATCTCCCCCGAGACTTGGCGCAGTTTTGGAGTTACCGCGTCCCGGAAGAATTGCGAAATAAAATCCGCATTGGCGACACCGTAAAAATCCCTTTCCGCAAAAAGGAGCTTTTGGGCGTGGTCGCCTCTTTCTCCAATGATAACGAAGTCAAATTCAAGCTCAGAGACATCAAAGAAATTCTGCCGGAACTCGGACTTTCGGAAAGACAGCTGGCAATCGCCCGTTTCGTCAGTGAATATTATTTCGCTCCGCTTGCTCTCGTGATAAAAATCATATTTCCCGAAATCACCAAACAGGAAGCGCGCACAAAAATCAAACTCAACCTCTCGCCGGAAATAAACGCCATCGGCAAAGAAACAGTTGCATCAATCCGAAAAGAGCTGAAAAATTCAGACCGGCTCTTGCTTCTGCACAGCCTTGAGTCGGAGCGGCACGATTTGTATCGAAGTCTTGTCGAAAAACAAAGCGAGAAATCGCAAACCCTGCTTCTGCTGCCGGAATCTTTTGACATCTACGGCGTCGCGCAATTTTACATCGACCGTTTCGGCGAGGAGCGCGTAGCCATCCTCTCGGGCGATATTACCAAAAACCAATATTTCGCCGAGTGGCAAAAAGTGAAAAACGGTCAGGCAAAAATCGTAATCGGAACGCGCCAAGCGGTCTTTGCGCCTTTTACAAAGCTGAACCTCGTCATCGCGGACGAGGAACACAATTCCAGTTTCAAGCAATGGGACCAAAATCCGCGCTACCACGGCGTCGACACCGCCGTCCGCCTTGCGGAAATTCATGGCGCAAAAATCATCCTCTCCTCGCCGACACCTTCTCTCGAAAGTTACTGCCGCGCGCAAAATGATTTTCGGCTCCTCGACATTTCCCGAAAACCGCAAATTTTTCCGCCGCGCGTCGACATGGACACCGAGAGAAAAAAAGGCAACAGCACCTTCATCTCCGAAAAATTGCAGGAGGCGCTCTTGGCAAATATCTACGCCAAAAAGCAAGTGTTAATTTTCATCCCCCGCCTCGGTGAAAAAACCATTCACCAGTGCAAAGACTGCGGCTATATCGCCGAGTGTGAGATCTGCCAAGGTCCGCTCATCGGCTACAAAAACAAGCTCTATTGCCCGCGCTGCAAAGAGCTCCACGAACCGCTGCGACAATGCCCCCATTGCCAAGGTCAGAACATTAACGCTTTTGGCGGCGGCAGCGAGCGCATATTCGCGGAAGTCTCGGCGCTTTTCGAGGGCAAAAACATCCGCATCGTCCAGCTGGACAGCGGCACTTCCAAAGACAGCAAGCAGAATCGGAAGGTTTTCGCGGATTTTCAAAAGGGCAAAATCGATATCCTGATCGGAACGCAAATGATCTGGAAAAATTTTCCGATGCAAAATCTCTCCGTCGTCGCCGTTATTTTCCCGGAAATTATTTTCAGCTCCCCCGGCTTCCGCTCGCGCGAAAAATCACGCCAATTTTTGAATAAAATTTATCGCCTGGCCGAAAGCAAAACCGTCATAATCCAAAGCCGCAAAATCGACCATAAATATTTTGACGAAATCAAAAATAAGACCGCCGCAACTTTTTACAAGGAAGAATTAAAAAGCCGGAGCGAAAGCCTGTCCTCTTTTCCTTATCCTCCGTTGGGGAAGCTGATCAAGCTCGTCTACAAAAATGCGGACAGCCGCATATGCGCGAGCGAGGCCAAATGGCAATATGAAATCCTGCAAAAAGAAATTTTCAACCGCAACTGGCGCGACACTTTCGAAATTATGCCGCCCTTTCCCGCCCAGAGTTTCCGCGAGTTTGGAAAATACCGCTACCATATCATCGTCAAACACAAAAACGGACTTGATCCGCAAGTCCGCGACGCGCTCCTCCGTTGCGTAAAAAAAGAATGGATAATCGACGTGGATCCGGATGAGATTTTGTAAGAAAAAATCGACGATACTTTTCCCCAAAACATACCGTTCGGAGTAGCGCTATTCGGAGTAGCATGGCTTTAGCCTGCGCCGCTGTCCCACGCGAAAAAAACAAATGTACACAATTGTTGGTTCATGTGCAATAGGATCTGTCGAAAGGTAAAAGCAATTTTTATCTGTCATTCTGGAATTTCGGTACTCCGAAATATCCGGAATCCCGTAGCTATGCAAGACAAGCATTTTATTTCATTTTTACCGGCTTGGTAACGGGATCCCGGATATTTGCTGCGCAAATTTCGGGATGACAGCTTTTAGTCGGCACAGCTTCGTGCATTTCTCAGATCTCTCAGTCGAGAACTCCTTCGAGATGACAAATAAAATTACCGCGTCGCCCGGAGTACCGGCTCCTCGCAATGACAAACAGCATCAATCGCGTAAGTCCCTAACACCATTTCCGGTGTGGTCCGAACATAAAGCCGGAATTTTGATTACCGCCTCCCCGAAAATTCACCCGCCCACGCAGCTGTGCGGTTTTTTTCCCGCCGCTTCCGCCTCCGCCGCCGAACCGAACGTCACCAAATTCTCCGCTTTTACCCGTTTGACATATTGGCAATCAGGAGTATGATAAAGGGTGCTGTTTTTACTTCCCACAAACCGCTTCTCCGCCGCGAGCGAACCGGAAACGGCTTTGGTATCGGAAGCGGAAAGTACCGCGCCTGCCGTTTGTTGCGCCATTTCTCCGGTTAAAACGGAATCGGTAGTGGCACCGGTTGCGACGGCAACATTCGGACTTCTTTCAAAAAGAGCGGAACAGTCTGCGCTTTTATCCCGAATCGTGACCGCCGCCTCACTCTTTTCCGCGTCAATGTAATAAAAACCGCAGGCAAAACCCAAAGAAAAAGTCAAAGCGAAGACAAGTAACATCTTAATCTTTCCTTTATTCTTGTCGATAATCTCGTCCGTCGACATATTTTTATTTTTTAGATTTAAAAATTTTCAATACTCCTCGCTCCGACTTTATTCCGGCAAGAAAAACGCCGGAAGCTTGAAACGAAATTTCTGTCACAGAACAAATTAATCTGATATAATAATTTATAAACCAACTTTCAAAAATACTATGCAATATATCTTTTTCTTGGGACGAACGCCTTCCATCTCGCTTGCCGAAATACAAGCGATGCTGGAGAAATATAAAATCGATTATCAAGTCACGCTCCTTGATCCCAAGTTTCTCATTCTGAGCGTAAAAGAACCGCTGGACGTGCGCAATCTTTTTGTGCAGATGGGCGGAACTCTCAAAATCGCCGAAGTTCTGGAAAACTGCACGGAAAATGAAGTGCAGGAAAAAATCGTGTCTTACATCAAAAAATCTCTGGAGGAAAAACCGGGAAAGAAAAGTGTCGGTTACAGTGTCTATTTTACCAAACAAACGGAAAAAAATAAAGAAGAAGATGCGCAGGAATTCTTTCAGGACGCTTTCTCCAAAATCAAAAGGGAAGAACTCAAAGATTTTTCCATCCGCGTCGTCTATCCCCTGCCTCGCGAGAGCGCGCTTTCCACCGCCACCGTTTTCAACAACAAGCTCACTTACACGCACAAAGGAATCGAATTCGACATTATCTTTGACGGCAAGAAAATAATTCTCGGTCGAACCGTTATCGTGCAGGACATCGAAAGCTACGGCGCACGTGATTACGAAAAGCCGGGGCGCGACGCCAAAATCGGAATGATGCCGCCCAAACTGGCGCAAATTATGATCAATCTCGCCAAAGTCAAAGAGGGACAGCTCATCTTTGACCCTTTCTGCGGCACCGGCACGATTCTCCAAGAAGCCCTTCTGAACGACTACCGCGTCATCGGCTCCGACGCCAACGACCAACAGATCGAGAGATGCAAGAAAAACCTCGAATGGCTTTCCAAGCAATACGTCCTGACCTACCTCGAATACAAAGTTTTCCAAGCGAGCTACAACGAAGCGATCAAAAAGCTCAAGTCCGACTCCGTAGATGCCATTGTCACAGAATCAACCTTGGGGCCGGTTTATAAGAAAATCCCCAACAACACCGAGATCAAAGACAACTACAACACGCTGAAAAAGCTCTACACCAGCTTTCTGCAAAATGTCCAGCCGGTCCTCAAAAATAAGGGTCGAATCGTGGTTACCCTCCCCGCTTACCAGCTCAAACCCAAAGAATACGTTTTTGGAGAATTCATTGACAGCTTCGAAAAATTAGGTTATTCTAGAGTGTGTCCGCTGGATAAGCAATTTGAAAACGCGGATATTCGGATCACCAAGAGGAATACCATCATTTATTCCCGACCCGGGCAAATAGTCGCCCGCGAAATCGTGATTTTAAAAAAGAACTCAAATAAATAGTTAAGCACAAATACCATGTCACATAAGAAAGCCGGTGGAACGGCGTCCAACCTAAAAGATAGCAAGCCGAAGTATCTCGGTGTCAAAGTTTTCGGTAATCAGTTCGTCAAAGACGGCGGCATCATCATCAAGCAGATCGGCAATAAATTCCGACCGGGCGCTGGCGTCAAAGAAGGTACCGACCGAACGATTTTCTCGATTTCAGACGGCTTCGTCAAATTTACCGAAAAGCAAATCACCAATTTCGACGGCCGCAAGAAAAGAGTGCAGTTCGTCAGCGTAGTCAAAGACAGAATCGCAACCCACCCGGAGAAGAAAGCAACGAAATAAGTTTTGGTTTTGCAATTTCAAAAAACAAACTCGAAAAGAGTTTGTTTTTTTAGTGTGTCGGTAGAAAAACTGTTTTTTGCGTTTTGGATTCTCGGACCACACCAGAGATGGTGTGAATGCTACACAAAAACGTTCTATCCTGCGTGGTTCACACCATTTCTGGTGTGATCCATAATGCAAAATACAACTTATATAAAAATAAAATACGACAAATCTTTTGATAAACCGAAAGAGACACGGAGCAGCAGGCGGAGTAGCATGGCTTTAGCCTGCGCGGTTGTCCCAAGCCGGATGGAACGAACGTATACGCGGGTTTTTCCCGCATTGGACAGCGGCGCAGGCTGAAGCCATGCTACTCCGCGAGATACTCCGCCGCGTGCTACTCCGTTTATTTGTCTCTCTAATCCTTTTTCTCCTTGACTGCGGCTTTCATAAACGCGTTGAAAATGGGGTGCGGTTTCATAAAGCGGGATTTGAATTCGGGGTGGAATTGCGTGCCCAAGAGAAACGGGTGCTTGCCCTTTGGCAGTTCCGCGATCTCCATCAGTTTGCCATTGGGAGATTTGCCGGAAAAAACAAGTCCGTTTTTTTCCAACACCTCGGTATACTCGGGATTTACCTCCCAGCGGTGGCGATGGCGTTCGGAAATCGCTTCGGTCTTGTATGCGCCATAAGCCGCCGTGCCGGTATTGAGCTGTGCCGGATAAGCGCCCAAGCGCATCGTCGCGCCGAAATTTTTCTCCTTGAGATTTTTCTTCTGCTCCGGCATGATGTCGATTACCGGATATTTGGTTTTCTGATTTATCTCGGTGGTGTTGGCGCCTTCCAGACCGCAAATGTTGCGCGCGTATTCAATGCAGATAATCTGCATGCCGTAGCAAATGCCGAGCAAAGGGATTTTGTTTTCGCGCAAGAATTTGACCGCGCTGATTTTCCCCTCAATGCCGCGCGAACCGAAGCCGCCGGGAATAATCACTCCGTCCATCCGCTTAAGCCGCGCAAGGCTCTTGGGATCCTGCTCGAATTCTTCCGAATTGATCCACTCAATCTCCGGCTTGTAACCGTTCGCCCACGCCGCGATCTTTACCGACTCGATAACCGAGATATACGAATCCGCCAGCACGAAACTTCCCGAATTGAAATATTTGCCCACGATGCCGATTTTTATTTTCTTGTCGATATTGCGGACTTTCTCCACTTCCTTCCGCCACTCTTTCATATCCTTGACCTTCACTTTCATTTTCAAAGCGGACAGAATCTTTTCTCCCAATTTTTCATTATCGTAATTGACCGGAATCTCATAAATGAAATCAACGTCCGGCGAAGCTATTACATGATCCTTGGGCACGTTGCAAAAAAGCGCAATCTTGTTTTTTCGCACTTCGTCCACCGGCACTTCGCTGCGGCACAAGATAAAATCGGGAATTATTCCCACCGCGTTGAGCGAGCGCGCGGCGTATTGCGTCGGCTTGGTTTTCATTTCCCCGATCATACGCGGCACTGGCAGATAACTTACCAAAAAAACCAGCACGTCTCTCGGATTTTCCGTTTTGAGCATCCGCGCCGCCTCCAGAAAAAGTACATTCTGGTATTCCCCGACCGTCCCGCCGATCTCAATCAATACAAAATCCGCCTTGGTGACCTTGGCCGCCTTCTTGATGCGCGAGATAACCTCCAGCGGAATGTCCGGCACCACTTCCACGTTCTTGCCGTTGTATTCCAGATTCCTCTCGCGATTGATGACCGAAAGATAAACCCGTCCGGTAGTCATATAGTTTCCCGCCAAAATATTCGTATCCAAAAAGCGTTCGTAATTGCCCAAATCCTGATCGGTTTCCAGCCCATCGTCGGTAACAAAAACTTCTCCATGCTCGGTCGGCGTCATTGTTCCCGCGTCTACATTGATATAAGGATCAATCTTGATTGCAGTCACACTGTAGCCTTTGCTCTGCAAAATCTTGCCAATGGAAGAAGTCGCCACACCTTTGCCAATGCCCGACATTACTCCGCCTGTCACGAAGATGAACTTTGTCTTTGCCATGATGGTTCTTTATTTAATTGGTTTAGTGAAAATATTTTTTAAATGATAGCTTTTTATGCTTACGGAATTTGCGCGCCTGATATCATTCGTCGTTGCGAGAAGCCGGTGCTTCGGACAACGCAAGGCATATACCAATAAAAAAATGGGGATAAAATCCCCAGTTTTGTTATTCCGCTTCGACAGTGACCCCTATGTTCGCCTCAAGTCCATGTTCCAAGTTCAGAATGACTTCAAAATCCCCCAACTCTTTAATAGGTTCGCCGATTACCACTTTGCTCTTGTCGACTTCAAACCCTTTCGCCTTGAGAGCCTCGACTATTTCCTCTGCTTTTACCGCAGCGTAAAGTTTTTTGGACGGATCGGCTTTGGCTTTTACAATGACGGACTGCCCTTGCATCCGAGCTACCGTCTCTTTCGCCTTTTCAAATCCGACCTGCGCCTCTTTGTCTCTTTGCGCTCTCATTTCATCGGCCTTTTTTATAATGCTTTCGGTAGCTACTTTTGCATAACCTCCGGGGATGAGAAAATTCTTGGCATATCCTCCGCTCACTTCTTTTACGTCTCCCGTATGCCCAAGATTTTGCACATCCTTGACAAGAATGATCTTCATAGATTTTTATATTTAATTTTAGTTATCCCTTTAAATACCGCCCTTATCTGCGGCTTTTACTCTTTGCAGTCTACACCATTTCAAAAAATAAATCAACTATTGGTTGCAAAATGAGGACGCAACCGATGAGGGGATTCCAACCTTACGCCAAGCCAACCAAAGCGGAACACGATTATATCCGCCGTATTTTGAATTATGGATTTAGGATTTATAAATTTATGGATCACGCCGGAAATGGCGTGAACCACGCAGGATAAAATGTGTTTGTGCGGCATTTCACGCCATTTCCGGTGTGATCCGAACAAACCATAATAATTTTATCCGCGCTCTATTCCAAATGCACGTCCTTTTCGAAAACCTTGATTCTCTCCAGAAGTTTCGGATATTTTTGCAAGTTTGAATCTTTTGCCAAAATATTTTTTGCTTCCTCGCGCGTCACCTGAATAAGCTCGGAGTCGGCAAGCGATGCCATTGCGAGATCCGGCAGCCCCGATTGGCGGACTCCCACCAATTCGCCCGGACCGCGCAATTCCAAATCTTTCTGCGCCAGTTCAAACCCACTCTCGCACTCAATCAGAGCTTTCAACCTACGATGCGCCTTGCCCGAAGTGGAATCGGTGAAAAGAAAGCAATGGGACTGAAATTCCCCCCGCCCGACCCGACCGCGGAATTGATGGAGCTGCGCCAAGCCGAACCGGTCCGCGCCCTCGATAAGCATCACCGTCGCGTTGGGGATATCGATGCCCACCTCCACCACGGACGTTGAGACCAGAATATTTATTTCATTCTCCGAAAACTTTTTCATCACTGCCTCCTTTTCTTTCGATTTCATCTTGCCGTGCAAAAGACCGATGGAAAAATCGGGATAGATTTCTTTTTGCAATTTCTCAAATTCCTCCGTCGCGGATTTCACTTCCAACACATCCGACTCCTCAATGAGCGGACAGATGACGAAAGCCTGCCGTCCGGATTCGATTTCACCCCGAATAAAATCGTACGCATCCGCGCGATTGCCTGGCGCCACCAACTTGGTAATAATTTTCTGCCGGCCTTTGGGCATTTCATTCAGAACGGAAAGATCCAAGTCGCCATAGACGGTGAGGGCCAGCGTGCGCGGTATCGGCGTGGCCGTCATCGAAAGCAGATGCGGCACCGTAGTCCTAAGTCCGTCTTCGATGTCGGAAATTTCATTTTGAGTCTGCGCCCTCTGCTCAATGCCGAATCGATGCTGTTCGTCCACCACCGAAAGCGCCAGATTCTTGAAAAAAACTTTTTCTTGAATGAGCGCGTGCGTGCCGATCACCAAATCCGCCTTGCCACTTTTTATGATTTCCAGAATTTTCTCCTTGCTCAAAAGTTTTTCTTCCTCACCGCCAAAAAACTTGCTCTCGCTCCCGGTCAAGGGCGCGATTTTGATATTCGGAAGGTTATCTTTTTCAAAAAAAGAATTTACATCCCGCGTTTTCTCCTCTCCTATCGGAAGATGGTCGGGGTGAGGAGAAACAATCGTTTCCTTACTCGCACTTGCGTCTGTATTCATGTCCGGATTAAATCTCCGCAAGCTCTCCGCATAATGCTGCCGCGCCAAAATTTCCGTCGGCGCCATAATAAGCGCCTGATATCCGGACCGCACCGTCACCAGCACCGCCAAAAGCGCCACCAGCGTTTTTCCCGACCCGACATCCCCTTCCAAAAGCCGATTCATCGGGCTATCCTTTCCCAAATCTTTGATAATTTTCCAGACCGCGATTTTTTGTCCGTCCGTCAATTTGAAAGGAAGCCTTGCCAGAAAATCTTTTATCTCTTTTTCAGTTCTTGCGTCATACGCAATCGTAATCGCTTTCTGCCCCTGCCATTTCTGCCGCTGTCTTTGCATATACAGCTGCACCAAAAAAAGTTCGTCAAAAGCGAGCCGCCGCTTGGCAAGCTCCGCCGCCGCCGCACCCTCGGGAAAATGTATTTGCCGTATCGCCTCGCTCAAGGCGAACAAATCCCGCCTGTCCAAAATTTCCGCCGGCAAAAATTCCGCCACGCTGTCCGCGAGCGGAAGCAGCGGTTTGATGTGCGCGCGCAACCATTTGGAAGAGACCCCCTCCGTCTCGTGATAGACCGGCACCAGCCTGCCCGTATGCAAATCGCTCTTGCCCAGCACTTCGTAAGCGGGACTGGAAAGCTGATACCCCTCCTTGGCATAGGCGACCTTGCCGCTCAAACTCACGTTCATCCCCGCCTTTAAATTATTCGTGAGAAACGGCTGATTGAACCAGACCGCTCGAATCACTCCCGAATCGTCCTCAATCGCCGCTTCGGTAAGCGTCATATTTTTCCGCCGCGCCCGCACATTGCGGATTTCCAAAATCTCGCCCTTGACGCTGATCACCTGCCCCAGCTCGACGTCTCTAATCATTCTGAAATCCGAAAAGTCATCATAGCGAAAAGGAAAATGAAAAAGCAAATCTCCGGCATTCCTAATCCCGAGCTTGTGCAGATACAAAACGTAGCGAGGTCCGATCTGCGGCAGTTTTTCAATTGGAGTCTTGAGCGTAGTCATATGAAAATTTATTTGTATGCTTTTATTGGGACAACGTATCTTGTGACGGAGTAGCATGGCTTTAGCCTGCGCCGCTGTCCCACGCAGACAAACACGCTAAATGTTTTGCGCTCTCGTCTGAAGCGACGGTGCGAATCAAAGTCTGTTCTTTCTATTCTTTCAACAAATTATCATACACAATCTTCGACCAATTCTCGAAGCTTTCATAGTGCTCCAACAGCTCTTCTTTCTCAATCCACATCCCGATCAATTCACCCTCTTCCGATTTGATCGCATCCGTCGCAAGCTCAACCTCATAGACCAGTCCCAGATGATCGATATCCACTCCGAGATCGCTTTTAATAATTCCTTTCAACTCAACCGCGTTTATTATGCTCTCGTCGATGCCGGCTTCTTCTTTTGCCTCCCGAAAAAGCGCATTTTGGCAAGTCGCCACCAAGTCATCGAGAACGATATCGCCCTCGTCGATATGCCCACCGATCAGCCCTTTCTTGCCGATAAGCCGCAGCTCTCCCCCGCCCGTCTCGCGCAAAGTAAAAAAATATTTATTCTCAAACCTGACCAGGATATACGGAATCGGATGCCTTCGTGTCGGATGATACTCCAAAAGACTCCGCCGCCCCACAGCAAAAGGCAAATCAAAAATCTCCGTCTCTCGCGTGAAAACGCCGGCGATATTCTCCAAGTCATTCTCCTCGAAATATATGGTCCGCTCGCGCGTGGACGGCTTGATACTCTCCAAGTACTCCGCTCGATCTTCGTCCAATTTTTCCCAATCCAACGAGCCGAACTCCGCCTCGTCGCGCCTCGCCAAAAGTTCCTCCAACCTCTGATCCGCCATATCTTTGTCTTAATTGTTACAATTTTAGGACTTACGCGATTAATACTGTTTGTCATTGCGAGGAGCCGGTACTCCGGGCGACGCGGCAATCCCGATACCGGAGCTTGACCAGCTCTATTTCGAAGGAGTACTCGACTGAGAGATCTGGGAAATGCACGAAGACTTTGTTGGTATTGTTTTTACAGTAAGATTACATTTGTATAGTATTGTTCCTAGATTTCTCAATCGGAGTACCTCATTTCGAAATGACAAATATTGATTGTTTCGAGATAATGGTAAATATGTAATGCTATTTTGATAATAATTCATCAATCAATTTCAGTTTCCTGTTCTTTTTCAATCCTCTGTGAATCCTGAGCATATCTTTTAAATGGGAGAATGATCCATCC